>OGNF01001070.1_pt1 | contig 26833 bp, 17 predicted proteins | sample 1573321 | NCBI WGS metagenome assembly OGNF01 (sample SAMEA2581911, study PRJEB24529) | metagenome | biome: Human gut stool | place: China | collected 2011 | reverse complement strand
CCTGACGGAGGCGCTGACGCAATTCGGGCTACAATAAAATGCACATTTACTTACTTTGCCTACTATAATCCACTGCCTCCCGGATGATTAGCCTTGCTATGGCGCTTTCGTTGCGCAGGCCGGGAGGCCTACGCTCCCTATTGGCACACATCCTACGTCCTCCGGGACATATAAAAAAGAAGTGCGCCGACCGGAGGCTGCGGAGCGCGGGTCAGCACACAGGGAGGGTTGGGATATTTCTTTCTTTGCTTTTTCGCCACTGCCTTACAGGCCGGAAGAAGCAAGATGGAGTGACTTCTGTCTTAGGGAAAATTACTTGAGAGCGTCCTTGACAGCGTCGTTGGGCACCATTTCCTCTTTGAAGATATAAGCGCCGGTCTTGGGAGATTTCTCCATTTTGATGACTTTGCTGTATGTGCGTCCTTCACCTTTCTGAAGAGACGCGACGGTTTTTTTTGCCATGGCTTATGTCTTTATTTTATTTCTTTGTGGATGGTCATTTTTTTGAGGATGGGGTTGTATTTCTTCAACTCCAGGCGTTCGGTAGTGTTTTTGCGGTTTTTGGTAGTGATGTAACGCGACATACCGGGCATACCGCTTGCCTTATGTTCCGTGCATTCCAGAATGACCTGCACTCTGTTGCCTTTAGCTTTCTTTGCCATAATTCAGAGGGTGATGAGGAGTTTAGAGTGATACGATAACGATGTCTTTGAAATCGAGGTGGCCCTGGGCTTCGGCTTTCTTAAGGGCGGCGTTGAGGCCGATCTTGTTGATGGTGCGGAGGGCGTGGGCGCTGACGCGCAGTTCAATCCACATGTCCTGCTCTACCCAATAGAATTTCTTACGGTGCAGGTTGACATTGAATCTGCGTTTGGTGCGGCGCTTGGAGTGAGACACATTGTTGCCCACCTGCGATTTTCTGCCTGTAATCTGACAAATTTTTGACATGGCTGTTTCTGTTCTTAATTATTCTAAATTAAACTTACGAAATGGGGCCGCCATCTCAGTTCTCATATCATCGCCAACTGCATCATTTTCAGCGACTTTAAAGGATGTGCCACAATTCGGATGCAAAATTACAACTTTTTCCCGAACCCCGCAAATTTTTCCGGACTTTTTTTCAAATTCTCGCAACCGCCGCCCATTATTTCACACCTTATTATATAAATGATGGAACCGGGGAGGGGCGCCGTGCCAAAGTACAACCATCCGCGGCAAAAACTGTCGCGGATGGTCACACTTAAACTGGTCAAAAACTTAAATAATATGGAGGCGGCTATCCGGCCGGACCGCCGTCTCCGAGTGATAATACTCGTAATTTAAGAATCAGGGGGCGGACCCAAGTCCACGAGGGCCCTCCGCCCCGGTTTTGCATCTCTGATGCTGAATGAAGAATTTATAATGTATATACGAATACTTTAATCGTGTCCAAGTTCAAGCAAATGGTCATATTAAACCGATACTGAATGAAAGGTTAATCTCAAATATCTGACCATTTACTTACTTGTTTACAAATGTCTTGACACATTTGCCGTTCTTGTATCTGAAGATATTTACCTGACCTACAACCGGTTTGTTGTGACGTGTACCGTCCATGGTGAAGATCATCACCTCTTCGCCGTTGTAGTCTACATAGATGTCAGAGATACCGGAGATTGCATTGTCCTTCATGGCCTGGATGGCGGCTTCCACCTGCTCGGCGTCGAAAGCGGGAGCCTCGTAGAGACCCTCTTCCTCAACGCGTGCGAGCTCTTCGTCACACTGGCTGCGGGCATCCTCAATCATTTCCTGTACGTTGCTCGTGTTGGCGTCGCCCTCGAAGTCGGGGCGAACGGCCTTGATGTCGGCCATAGCCTGGTCGAAGAGTTCCTGGAGATGGTCAACGGTGGCGATGTCCTGGTCATAGAGGTTGGTGTTGTAGTCCACGCGGCGCTGTTCCGCATCGGGAACGAGGCTTGTGATGGCTTCGGTGATGGCCTCGACGTCGGGAGTGTAGCTGTACACACCCTCTTCGGCCACGGCCTCGAAGGCGGCGTCGGCAGCTGCCTTGGCGTCGGTAATCATCTGCTGTGCGGCCTGTTCGGCCTCCTCGTTGCGGAAGGTAGGATACTTCTCGGCCAGTGTTGCCAGGGCGGCGTCGAGCTGTGCCTGGAGTTCGTCGAGCTGGGCGATGACTGCGTTGTGGGCGGTTTCGTTGGCCTGAACGCGGTCGAGTTCTGCGGCGCGGCGTGCTTCGGCATCGGTGAGGAGCTTGGTGATGGCGGTCGAGATAGCCTCGGTGTCGGGAGTGTAATCGAAGTTACCCTCTTCAGCCACGGCGTCGAGAGCGGCCTGTGCGGCTGCCTTGGCGTCGGTAATCATCTGCTGTGCGGCTGCCTCTGCATCTGTGTCGCGGAAGTCGGCGTAGTCAGCGGCGAGAGTGGCCAGCGTAGTGTCAAGCTGCTCCTGGAGGGCGTCGAGCTGGGCGATGACTCCGTCGTAAAGTGCCTGGTTGGCCTGTACGCGGTCGAGTTCGGCGATACGGCGTGCCTCTGCGTCGGTGAGCAGTTTGGCGATAGCTGCGGCAATCGATTCTGTGTCGGCGGTGTACTCGAAAGTACCCTGCTCGGCAACTGCCTCGTAGGCTGTCTGTGCGGCTGCCTTTGCGTCAGTGATGAGCTGCTGGGCGGCCTCCTCGGCTGCCGGGTCACGGTAGTCGGCATAATCCTCGGCCAGTGTGGCGAGGGCGGCGTCGAGCTGGTTCTGGAGTTCGTCGAGGCCGGCAACCACTGCGTTGTAGGCAGATTCGTTGGCGGCGCGGCGGGCCATTTCGGCGTCGTGACGGGCCTTGGCGTCGGTCACAAGGGCGGCAATGGCATTCGAGATAGCCTCGGTGTCGGGAGCGTATTCAAAGTTACCTTCCGTAGCCACGGCTTCGAAAGCTGTCCGGGCTGCCGCCTTGGCGTCGGTGATGAGCTTCTGTGCGGCAGCCTCTGCTTCGGCGTCGCGGAAGTCGGCATAGTTCGCTTCGACGTTGGCGATAGCCGCGTCATACTGCTCCTGGAGCGTGTTGAGCTGAGCCACAACGGCGTCGTAAGCGGCCTTGTTGTTGGTCTGGCGCTCGTTCTCTACGCGGCATTTCTCCACGTATTCGTCGATGGCGGCTTCTATGGCAGCCACGGGAGCCATAACCTCGTCGTAATTCGGAGTAAGGGTATAGTTCTCGTAAGCGGTTTCGACGGCGCTCTGAAGGGCGCTGATCTGCTGGTAAACACCCATCGGGCTTATAGCCTCGGCGGCGAGCGGATACTGCTCGTTGACGTTGTTTATGGCGGTAGTGAGCTTCTGGTTGAGCTCCTCGATGGCGAGGGCTGCGCGCTCGTAAGCCAGCTTACCGGCCGTCAGCGTCATCGTTACGTCCTGAGCACTGAGAACATTGCCATCTACTTTAGAAATCTCGATGTCTTTCAACTTCAAGATTACATTCTCACCGTCAAAAGCGTCAGTAGCGGTAAGATTCATCTTCATAATGTCACCGGAGTTGCCTAAAATAGCACTTTCACCGGCAGCCATTTTGATAACGATGATGTTATAGTCTCCGTTGGGACGTTCAGTGAACATAAATCTTGAGCCATTGTTGCGATCGGCAACAAGTTCGGCATCCGAAACAGTTACACCGGCAGGCACCTCAATGGTCATATCGAGGCCACGTACGGGCATGCTGTTTTCCATTGCGATTCTCAGTTCACGGGGAGCGGAGGGGTTAAGGACCATGCCGGATTCCGAGAAAGTGAAGTTCAGAGTGGTCTGCTCTACATATTTCTCAAAAGTCACATCCACACTCTGATTCTTTGCAACTGCATCGGGGTTTTGTGTGGGATTGGGATATGTAACTTTCGAATCGAAAGTAATCTGCTTAACGGCATTCTCGTCAAGGGCATTGGGGGCAGCCTTTACTTTAATGGTACCGGCTTCGTTGACACCCACTTTCACTGAGGGAGTCATGTCCATCAACAGGAGTCGTGCAGTCTGTCCTTTCGTTGACATCTGATTGGCAAAGAAGTCTTTATAAGCCGGAACCGAAGTCCACGAATTGTTACCATCGGCAAACACAAGTCCTTCGGGCAGCGTTAAATCCAACTGTGCTCCGGTGGCCGCCTGGTCAGTCTCGATCATGACCTTCAGCTCGGTAACTTCGTAGTTGCTGACGGTCAACGGCTCAACATAAATTCTGTTGACGGCGCTGACGGAGATCGTCGACAGCAATGCCAGCGAAGCCAGTGACGCTTTTAGTATGTTATTAAATAATTTCATGTCTGTATGTCTTATGTTGGGTTGTTAATATTCCCGGAGGCCGGAAGAGCCCAACCTCCGGGAATTCTTCACAGATATTGAGGAATTAGTGTTTAATTGGATTACTTCTTAAGCACTTTCGAGCCTTTGCCCTTGCCGTTGACGATGATGTTGATGCCACGCTGCATCTTGTTCATCAGGCGGCCGGCAGCGTCGTATACGCGCGAGGCACGGTCCTTGAGGTTGTCGTAGATCGAACCGATACCGGTTGTGTTCGGGTCGCTGCCGTAGCAGAGGTTGCCGTAGCGGTCGGTGAAGATCGGGCTGTCGATTGTGACGTTGCCCGAGCCTGTAACTTCGATGATGTACAGAGCGCCTTCGTTGCCCTCGATGACTTTCTCCTCGGCTGAGATGAATGCCACGCGGTGGGTACCGTCGCTGAGGTCGGCTGTAGCTGCAGCCATACCTTCGGCACGTTCGCCGAAGCCTTCGGAAAGGATCTGCATTCCGGCAGGCAGCTTGATGCCGAACTCACCGCCGATGAACTCGCCGCTGTTTTGCAGCTCGATGGCGATGGTGCGTACACCGTTCTCGTTGGCGATTTCCACACCGCTGATCAGTGCCGTCATGCCGACGGGCGTCTGGTAATTGGCATACTTCTTGGCCAGTGCCTCTGCGGGATCGTCCGAACCCAAGATGAGGTCAATAAGTGAAGAGGCGTCACCGATGTCGAGACGGCCGTTGTTGTTGAAGTCACCGGCCTTGATCTGAGCATCAGTAGGAGCTGCTTCAGAGCCTTGGGCGATGAACTGGAGAAGAGCGTTGAGGTCGGAAGCATCCACATTGCCGTCAGGATCGCCGTCGATGTTACCGGCAATGAACTCGTTGGCCTTGGCGTTCTCCTTCAGAGCCTCGAGGTCAGCCATGATCTCGTTGATTGTTTCACGCAGTTGGGCTACGCCCTCGATTGTAACGGAAGGCATGAGAGCCTTAATGCGGCCGTCGAGCTCTGTCAGTGAGGCTTCGAGCTCTGCCTGGTTGTTGTGAACAGTACCATTGATGACAGCTGCCACCTCGTTGTACTTGTCGGAAGTGCGGCTGATGATATAGTCAGACTCTGCAGTAGCGAAGATGTCGGTGTAATTCGTGAGCTTGGCCGAGAACGCTTCTGCTTCGGTGATGACAGATTCTGCCGTCAGGCCGTAAGCCTCTTTCTGAGCCGTGAGCCATGCCTGCATGTTGGCGAGTTCGCCTTCCAGTTCGGCAACGATACCTTCGTAGTTTGCTTTTGTCTCGCCTTCCTGGCCCTTTTCGGTATAGAAAGCCGAACCTTCAACGAAAGCCTTGAAGGCATCAACCCGGGCACGGAGTCCGTCGAGCTGACTCTGGAGTTCGGCGGCACGGGCGTCGCTGGCAGCCTGACGGTCTTTCTCCGCCTGAACCTCAGCCTGTTTTTCAGAGATAGCGGTGCTAAGGTTGTCCATAACGTCGCTGAGAGCGTTGAGAGCCGCCTTGAAGTTATTGGCAGTTGCCAGGATGTTGTTACCAGCACGGTCTATACCTGCCTTGATGTTTGCAAGATCCTCGGCCTGAGCGGTAACTTTAACACCGTATTGATCCTTGACTTCGTCATAAGTATCGGCGAGCTGGGCGTTAAGAGCATCAAGTTGAGCTTTTACCTCGTCGTAAGCATTATTGACTTCAACCATCAAAGCATCGGCAGGATTAGCCTTATGTGCTTCGGCTGCTATGCGCGAGATGATGTCGCAGAGAGCGTTCTGGATTCTGAGCAGTTCATCGCGAACCACAGCCTTATCGGCAGTTCCCATTCCATCGGCGAGGGCTTCGACAGCCGCGCCGAGTTCATCGAGCTGGGTACGGAGTTCTGCACGTTCTCCTTCGCTGTTATCACCACCGGCGAACGCATCGTTGTAGTCTCTGTTAGCCTCGTCTCTGAGAGATTTGAGTGCAGCTTTCTCGTCACCGTAGCATTTGGTATAAGCGTTGGCGATGAGTATGTTGACATAACCGATACGGCCATTGATGAGCGTCTGCACATCGTCTGCCGCGAGCTTGCCGCGATTCTCGTCAACGAGAGCCTTGACTTCCTGAATAGCTGCGGCAATTTCCGAGTAATCCTGCAGATGTTCTACTGCCATGTCATTGTCCCAAGCCTGCAGGGCTTCGAAAGCAGCTTCCAAGCCGTTGTCGCCAGAGATAGCAGTCTGGAACTCGTTGTAAGCCTCATCCTCGGCGATGTTGGCTTCGTTCTGGGCGTTAGCCTTTATGTCAATGTCTTTTGCATCGTCGAGCAGACTCTTGAGTCGGTTCTGGAACTCAACAAGATTTCCGAAAACGTCGGTATCCTCGGCGTTGGCTGTTTCGTTAAGGAGTTGAGCATTGTCGATCTTGTTCTGCAACTGTGCCTTATAGTCGGCTTTCTGCACCGGCGAAAGGTTAGTGTAGACAGAGTCGAGGGCTGCTTTGTAACCGTTGAACTTAGTGACTGCGTCAGTGTAATCTGCTGTCCACTGGGTTTTAGCTGCTTTCTGGAGGTCGATGTTTGCCATCGAGATCTGGTCAAGATAATCAGCGGCACCCGGCACGATGGTTTCTGTGCCGTCTTCTCCCTTCACTTTGTGCGAAGACATGTAGACGCTGGGCTTGCCTAAGTCTTTTCCTGCACCGAAAGTTGTCGTTGCGTTAGTCAGTTTCTCATTCTCTGCTTTCAGAGACTCATCGGCATCTGCCACTTCCTGGCTGATACCATTATCGAGCATCATCTGGTAAACATCGGCGAGCATACCCGAAGCCTCTGCCCAGTGTGCATCATAATACTGCTGAGCCAGTTCGTTGGCGACGGTGGTCATGGCGGTAACCTCGCCGTTCATCTCGGAGATGATATCTTCGGCACGTTTGATGGCATGTTCCGTGAGCCATTCGGCAGTGATGACGATGGGTTCCTGACCCTCTTCGGGAGAGCTCAGGGCCAATACCTCATTGGCAACGGTGGCGATGAGTTCTTCGATGGGAGTGGAGTAGTTGAAGATACCCTGATGCGAGTAGATCTTGTCACCCACGAACTCTTTGTAACCGGCGTTCGTGATCTTGTTGTACTCGTTGAAGGTGGCTACTGCCACAGCATACTGAGCCCTCAGATAGTCGATCCACTGGTTCCATGTCATGGCAGGATTGCCCAGTTCTTTGTCGCCGAGGAAGTTCTCGTTGTAGTCCTCGACATCCTTCTGATAGTTGTTCAGAAGTTCATCGAATATTCCCTTGACGGCACTGCGTACGTTGTCGATGGCAGCCAAAAGGTCATCGTTGTTGATCGACGATGTGCCTTCGGCGAACGAATTCTTGATGTCGCTTTCGAGGGCATCGGTTGTATCGGCTTCATTGATACGGTCGAGATATTTCTGCTTGTCATTGGGGATGAGGTCTTTGTTCTCGATCTTAACCTTGATGTCTTCGATAAACTTATCGAGACCTTCGAGAGCCTTGAGCTGTGCGTTATGGTCAGCCTCGTTGGCGTAAGCGGCGTTGACGAGTGCCGGTATGCTGCCCTGGAGTCCTTCGAGTTTGGCTTTCACGCCCTCGGGGTCTTCCACCGACTTGAACGCGTTCCAGTCAGTCTCTCCCTGAGCTTTGGCGTCGTCGTACTGGTTCCGGAGTTCGGAGAGTTTGCCGAGGTAGTACGAACGTGCCGGTTCTGTGGTCTTGCCGCCTATCTCGGTTTCGGCATTCTCCAGCAGAGATTCAACGGATGCCTCAAGACCGAGGATTACATCGTGGGCTTCGTTGTTGGCCTTGTATGTGGCTGCTGCTTCCGAAACACCGCCGATCTGGTCGAAGAGGTTGCGGAGAGCCACGTTGGCGCCGCTGAGTTCCTGCATCGTGGCATCTTCGGGTGCCGTGGCGGTTCCTGAGCCGTACTCGATGAGTCTGCGCTGGACATCTATTTCCTCTTTGAGCTCATTGAGCGTCTGTTCAAGTTCTTCCTTGCCGGGATAATTGTTCTCATTAGCGGATACGGGCCACTGCTGAGCGAGTTCATCCGCGGAAGCCTTGGCTGCATTGTAAGCAGACTCTGTTACGCCGAGATTGTATTCCGAAACGGCCTTGGCATATTCGTAAGCTGCTTTTTCGATATCAGTGTCGTAGCTCTCGTTCTTCTCTTTGAGGTCTTTCGTGATTTTCCCGATAGCCTCTTTGAGTGCCTGGTTGTCGTTATCAGGCAGAGCTGCGAACCGGGCTGTGAAGTCTTTGATGAGTGCATCGAAATCTGCGATTGCAGCTTCGGGAGAAGCTGGCTCGAGAGTAGGCTCGATGACATTGCCGGCGGCGTCTTTGACGGGAATAATCTCGGCTTTTCTTGCTTCGAGAATCCCTTTCTCCTCGTCATATTTGGTCTGCCATGCTTTGAGGATATCGTCAGCCTCGTTGTAAGCAGCTGCTATTTCATCGGCTACTTCCCGAGTCAACTTGATGTTGCTCTTGATGTCGTTATACTGGTTGTCGCTCGCAGGAAGCGTCTCTCCCTTGCCGTTAGCAATTTCTATGTCCTCTTTGAAGTCATTGATGGACTGGAGGATATTACCTAACGTACTTTCGAACTTGCCGTTCAGCGGGTGAGCAGCCTTGTCATCGGTAGCAGCAGGGAAGAGTTCGTTGTTGATATGATTCCTGAGAGCCTCATACAGACTGTCAAGTTCAGCTGTAAGTTCGTTGTTGGCAACGATGTTCTCGTTTTTCATCTCAGCGTTTGTGATGTCCCCGTTGAGAGTTTTGATGTCGTCAATGATAAACGAGAGATCGTAGTCGCTTGCATCGAGTTCATGCTTGCCGTACTCCGTTGCAATCTTGCCTTCCTCTTCTGCTATCTTTTCGAGAATGGCATTTTTCTGGGCTTCGAGCTGCTCTGTCGACTTGGTGGTTTCAGTAGCTACAAGACCTTCGGGAACAGTGATTTTGTTAACCTCTTCCTTAGCGCTTGCAACTGCTTTGTCGGCAACCTCCTTAGCTGCTTCCTGATCGTTGATAAGGTTGATGTTACCGTCGAAGAGGTCCTGCATGATGGTCTTCGAGTTGGCTATCAGTTCCTGGTCGGCTTTCAGCTTGCTGTCAGCTCCCGGTACTTCGTCTTCCTTAATAGAAAGTTGGTTGAGAATACCGTTGTAAAGGGTGTTGACAGTAGCAGTGAACTCGTCTACGATATCCTTGTAAGTGGCACCCTCGTCATGCTTGGCGCTCTCTGCCGTGAGGTCGGCGATGAGTTTGTCCTTGTATTCGCCGAATGCCGTACGACCGTTATACCAATCGTTGTAAGCCTTGATGTCCTTTCCGGCTTCTTCATAACGCTGCAGGTAAGCGTCCTTGAAGTTATTGAACTGGTTGATGAGGCGGTCGATGGCTGCAGCGTCTACAACCTTGTTGTCGATGATGTGGTCATTCCCCTCGAAGAAGGCAGTCCGGATTTCAGTATTGATGTCGGCCAAGTCGGCGACAAGCTTATTGTAGAGGTCTTCGCACTGCTCTTTCTGGTAAGCTCCGGCTTCGCCATTCTCGATGTTGCCATCGTAAAGTTTAGCCTGCTCGTCCAACCAAGCCTGAAGAGCGTCTGTCTGTTCCTGAAGAACATTGTAGCGGGTCTGGTTGTCCTCCTGGTTGAAGTAACGGTTGTTCTCTGCTTCGATTTCCTCATTGAGCTGATCGATCATAGCCTCAAGTTTTTTCAGTTCTACGCCGGGAACTGTCTCGTCGTAGGCTTTCCAAAGCTCAAGGTCATTGTAAACATTGAGATGATAGCTTTCGAGATTCGAGCCGGTTTCGTGGTTGATACGGTCGATCATCGTGCGGATTCTGTCGATCTCCGCAGGAAGAGTCTTGTCGAGTCTTGTTTTCAGATCCTGGTAAACTTCGCTCTTGTACTCCGGATTCTGAGGATTCTGGAGTTCAAGGCTGATAGGATTCAGTTTACTCGAGATTCTGTTCAACTCGTTGTCGAAGTGAGTCTGTGCTGCCTTGAAGTCGTAGTTCAGCGTAATCTTTGCACCCCCGAATACATATTGATGGGCATTGATAGAACCTTTGATTTTTACTACGAAAGGATCACCTGTCTTGTACTCGTATTCTGCACCGGGAGTATAGGCCTTATCGTTGATGGTAACGACGGCGGTCTCGAGGGTTGCGAATGTCAGACGATATTTGCCTGAGGGAAGCACCCCTTTTTTACCCCACACGTCCACGATGTTAACAGTAGCTTCCGAACCCGGTTGCTTTACAGTAACCCGGTCAGTTCCAAAAGCTAATTCGGTTATACCGCCGAAGTTCCAGTTGTCCCCTCCTTCTTTGAGTTGCAACAGGTCATCGAAGGTTACATCCGCGTACGCGTTGGCCGTGAATGCTACCGGCACTGTGGCCAGTAATGATAGTAAAACCTTTTTTTGCATAATTGTTATTGATTAGTTTCAAGTGAATGAAAAATTTTCTTGCATTTCACGGCACAAAATTAAACAAAATTTTGCAATTACCCCCCCGAACAGTTAATTTGTGTTAATTAGTTTTAACTATTGCTAAATTGCGACTTTTTTACCACTTTCCGGCCCTTTTCTGCCATTTTCTTTTACGAAATTTTTGTATCCTTTCATTCCCTTTTCACCATTACGCGCCCCCGGGAAACCGCGCTCCCCTCCCCCGACGCGCCGACCGCGAAAATAAGGGACGGCGGCAAATTTATTTTGGTGTTTCCGTTTATTTGTTGTAACTTTGCAGTCAGGAATGCGGCGAACGCCGCTGCCATCCATATTGATACTTTTCTGCGGCCGGAGCCTCACACCGAAAGCGGCCCGCGGCCTCACGACAGAACCATAAGACAATGCCAACTCCACGCAAAGCCATTCTAACGTTACAGTCGGGAGATGTCTTCGAGGGTTACTCCTTCGGCTACGAGGCACCCTGCGCCGGCGAAGTGGTGTTCAACACCGCCATGACCGGGTATCCCGAGAGTCTTACAGACCCTTCTTACGAGGGGCAGATACTTGTCACCACTTATCCCATCCTGGGCAACTACGGCGTTCCTTCACCCGATGTCAAGAACAGCGACTCGGTGGAGGAATATTTTGAATCGTCGCGCATCCACTGCGAGGCCATAATCTGTCAGGATTACAGTTCCAACCCGTCGCACTGGCAGTCGCAGCGCACCCTGAGCGAATGGCTCCGGCAGGAGCGTATCCCCGGCCTCTACGGCATTGACACGCGCCGCCTCACCAAGTTGCTCCGCACACACGGCTCCATGCTCGGAAAGATTACCTTCCCCGACTCGGGCGAGGACATAGACTGGCACGACCCGAACCGAGAGAACCTAATCGCCAAGGTCTCCACGCGCGAGATCCGCGAGTTCGGAAAGGGGGACAAGCATGTGGTGCTCGTGGACTGCGGCACCAAGTATAATATAATAAGGTGTCTTACGCGCCGCGGCGTGAGGGTGACGCTCGTACCATGGGACTTCGACTTCAACACGCTGGAGTGGGACGGCCTCTTCATCTCCAACGGCCCGGGGTCGCCGGAGTTCGGGGAGAAGACCATAGAGCATCTCCGCGTGGCGCTGCAGGGTGACAAGCCTGTCTGCGGCATCTGCATGGGCAACCAACTGCTCTCCCTGGCGGCAGGGGCAAAGACCTTCAAGCTGAAATACGGCCACCGCAGCCACAACCAGCCCGTGCGCATGGCCGGGACGGACCGTTGCTTTATCACCTCGCAGAACCACGGGTTCGCCGTAGACAACGACTCTATCCCCGCCGACTGGGAACCGCTGTTCATAAACATGAACGACGGCACCAACGAAGGGATACGCCACCGCACGAAGCCCTTCTTCTCGGCACAGTTCCACCCCGAGGCAAGCAGCGGCCCCAAGGACACCGAGTTTATCTTCGACGATTTCATCAAACTTCTCTGACAAAGACACTCTGACACATGGACAAATCCGACATTAAGATAAAGAAAGCCCTCCTGCTCGGCTCCGGGGCGCTGAAAATCGGCGAAGCCGGCGAGTTCGACTACAGCGGCTCGCAGGCGCTGAAAGCCCTCAAGGAGGAGGGAATCGAGACAATCCTCATCAACCCGAACATCGCCACGGTGCAGACCGGCGAAGGGTTCGCCGACAAGATTTACTTCCTCCCCGTCACCCCCTACTTCGTGAAAAAGGTGATAGAGAAGGAGCGTCCGGACGGCATCCTGCTGGCCTTCGGCGGCCAGACGGCCCTCAACTGCGGCGTGGAGCTTTACGAGGAGGGTGTCTTCGAGAAGTACGGCATAGAGGTGCTCGGCACCCCCGTGGAGGCAATCAAGAATACGGAAGACCGCGAGCTCTTCGTGCGCCGCCTCGACGAGATAGGGATAAAGACCATCAAGAGCGAGGCCGTCAACGACGTGGAAGGCGCCGTGGCGGCCGCCGACGAGCTCGGTTACCCCGTCATAGTGCGCGCCGCATACGCCCTGGGCGGACTCGGCTCCGGCTTCTGCGATACACGCGAACAGCTCGTCTCGCTGGTGGAGAAAGCCCTCTCCTTCTCGCCGCAGGTGCTCATCGAGAAGTCGCTCAAAGGATGGAAAGAGGTGGAATACGAGGTGATGCGCGACCGCTACGACAACTGTATCACGGTCTGCAACATGGAGAACTTCGACCCGCTCGGCATCCATACCGGCGAGAGCATCGTGGTGGCGCCGTCGCAGACCCTCTCGAACGAGGACTACCATACGCTGCGCAAGCTCGCCATCAAGATTATCCGCCATATCGGCATCGTGGGCGAGTGCAACGTGCAGTATGCCTTCGACCCCGAGTCGATGGACTACCGCGTGATAGAGGTCAACGCGCGCCTGTCGCGCTCCTCCGCGCTGGCGTCGAAAGCCACCGGCTATCCCCTCGCCTTCGTGGCCGCGAAGCTCGGCCTCGGATACGGCCTCTTCGACCTCAAGAACTCCGTGACGAAATCCACGTCGGCCTTCTTCGAGCCGGCGCTCGACTATATCGTCTGCAAGATACCGCGCTGGGACCTCGGCAAGTTCCACAACGTGGCGCGCGAAATCGGCTCCTCCATGAAGTCGGTGGGCGAAGTCATGGCCATAGGCCGAACCTTCGAGGAGGTGATACAGAAGGGCCTGCGCATGATAGGCCAGGGGATGCACGGCTTCGTGGAGAACAAGCAACTGAACGTCAGCGACATAGACAAGGCCCTGAGCCAGCCCACCGACAAACGTATCTTCATAATAGCCCAGGCCCTGCGCCGCGGATACACCGTGGAGCGCATCCACGAACTGACGAAAATCGACCTATGGTTCCTCCAGAAACTGAACAATATAATGCTCACCTCGCGCGAGCTGGACAAATACGATAGCATAGAGGAACTTCCCGAAGACCTTCTGCGGCTGGCCAAACAGCAGGGATTCAGCGACTTCCAGGTGGGACGCGCCCTCTACGGCGACCGCATGAAGAAGGAGAGCGAGCAGCTCAGCGACCTCGTGCGCGCCACCCGCAAGAAACTCGGCATCGTCCCCGTGGTGAAGCAGATAGACACCCTCGCCGCCGAGTATCCCGCGCAGACCAACTACCTCTACCTTACCTACAACGGCGAGGAGGACGACATAGAATATGAGAACGACCACCGATCCGTAGTGGTGCTCGGCTCCGGCGCATACCGTATCGGCAGCTCCGTGGAGTTCGACTGGTGCGGCGTAAACGCGCTGATAACCGTCGCCAAGGAGGGATGGCGCCCCGTGATGATAAACTACAATCCGGAGACCGTCTCGACCGACTACGACATGTGCGACCGCCTCTACTTCGACGAGCTTACCTACGAGCGCGTGATGGACATCGTGGAGCATGAGACTCCGCACGGCGTAATCCTCTCGACCGGCGGCCAGATACCCAACAACCTCGCCGTGCGCCTCGACGCCGCCAAGGTGAACATCCTCGGCACGCAGGCCCGCGACATCGACAACGCCGAAGACCGCAACAAGTTCTCGCAACTCTGCGACTCGATAGGCGTGGACCAGCCCCGCTGGGCAGAACTCTCGTCGGCCGACGCCATCGACAAGTTCGTCGACGAGGTGGGATTCCCCGTGCTCGTGCGTCCCTCCTACGTGCTCTCGGGCGCCGCGATGAACGTTTGCAGCAACGAGCAGGAGCTCACCCGCTTCCTCAAGCTCGCCGCCGACGTCTCGAAACAGCACCCCGTGGTGGTCTCCTCTTTCATCCAGGAAGCCAAGGAGATAGAGATGGACGCCGTGGCACAGGACGGCGAGATAAAGCTCTACGCTATAAGCGAACACATCGAGTTCGCGGGCGTCCACTCAGGCGACGCCACCATACAGTTCCCGGCACAGAAGCTATATGTGGAGACAATGCGCCGCATCAAGAAAATCTCCGGGCGCATAGCCAAGGCGCTGCACATCTCCGGCCCGTTCAACATACAGTTCCTCGCCAAGAACAACGACATAAAGGTCATCGAGTGCAACCTCCGCGCCTCGCGCAGCTTCCCCTTCGTCTCCAAGGTGTCTAAACAGAACTTCATCGACGCTGCCACCCGCGTCATGCTCGGCAAGAAAGTGGAACGTGCCGGCGGACCGGCCTTCGACTTCGACTATGTGGGCATAAAGGCGTCGCAGTTCTCCTTCTCGCGTCTGCAAGGCGCCGACCCTGTCCTCGGCGTGGATATGTCATCCACCGGCGAGGTCGGTTGCCTCGGCGACGATACCTCCGAAGCCATCCTGAAGGCCATGCTCTCGGTGGGTTATACCATCCCGCGCCACGGCATTCTGCTCAGCAGCGGAACGGCCCGGCAGAAAGTGTCGCTCCTCGACTCGGCGCGCCTGCTCCACAAGAAAGGCTATACCATCTACGCCACCGAGGGGACACAGCATTTCCTGAGCGAGAACGGCGTGCCCGCCATCCGTGCCTACTGGCCCGGAGAAGAGGGTAAACCGCAGATTGTAGACATGCTCCACAACCGCGAGATAGACATGGTGGTAAACATCCCCAAAGACCTCACGCCCAAGGAGCTGAGCAACGGCTACCGCATACGCCGCACAGCCGTTGACCTCAATATCCCGCTGATTACCAACGCACGGCTCGCTTCGGCCTTCATCACGGCCTTCTGCACCATGAGCCTTGACGACATTAAAATCAAGTCCTGGGACGAATATTGATTTTAACACCCCCCGGTGACGGATTGCGCCGCCCGGGGACTCTTTACTTACGTATTCCGGAAAGTTAAGGCCGGTCTTAAGGACAACGGCCGGCCTTGACCAACGGAAACGAGAATCAAATATATTATAAACAACATACCACCCACACACCATGAAGAAAATATTATCAGTCCTCCTGCTTACGGTCTGCCTTATAACCATGGGCTTCTCCGCAGAGTCCAAGACAACAAAAGGAAGCAAGGCTAAAGCCCGCACAACCCAGACGGTAAAGGTTCGCAATAACGCGGAAGGATACCCGGATCCCACCGGGCACGCATATCAGGTCACCTGGCCCGGGGGCGGCATGAAGTACACTTTCTCGCCTGACTGCCAGATGCGCATCGAAATCAAGGGCTACCACGGCCAGAATAAGACTGACAATGTTTTCTGGGTACAGAACGGCTACGAAATCTATCTCTACAACGACCGCAACGGCGCTCCCATACGCACCCTCGTACTCACGAAGAACGGACGCGTGATATACGTAGCCGATGACAACGCCGAAAGTCTGAAACTCAAAATTGTGAAGTAAAAATCCCCCGCAGAGAAACGCCAAAAACAAATTCTCCGGGATAATACCCACCACATCCTCCCCTTTTCCGTCATCCGGAGAAGGGGATTGTTTATTGGAGGGATAAAAATTGCAAGCGAAAGAAGCCGCGAACATGGAGCGCACTTTTCCAACCTGCGTAAAAGCACCGCTCTTGTAAGGCAGCCGGGGAGGCCTACCCTCCATATACGGGTGCTTCGGCGCAGTGCTATTTCAGTTGTTCCCAATCAGGGACAGGGCTTGTGCAAGGAAGGCTTCGGCGGGGAGGTCGTACGCAAGCCAGTTAATCTTGAAACCGCGTCGCTCCATGCCGCGGAACCATGTCATCTGGCGTTTTGCGAACTGATGGATGGCTATTTCGAGGCCATCGCGCATATCCTGGTACGTGCGGCGCCCTATCAGGTATTCCGTAACGAACTTATATTCGAGGCCATAGTAAATCAAATCCTCGGCCGGAATGCCGCTGTCGAGCAACCGTCGCACCTCCTCTACCATACCGTTGCGCAGCCGCTGGTCAAGGCGGGAGGAGATGCGCTGCCGGCGGCTGTCGCGGTCTATGTCTATGCCGATTATCACGGAAGGCCGGGGGGTAGCTGTCTCTCGGCGCGAATTGCGGGCGGCTTCGGGGTTGTCGGCGTAATAAGTCTCGATCTCTATGGCACGAATGGCGCGCGCACAGGTATCTACGTCAGTAGTGTTGTGCAGGCGTTTCATCGAAGCGAGTATGTCGGTCAGCTCGGCGAGCGTCTTACCGGAGAGGCTTTCGCGGAGCTCCTTGTTTTCGGGCACTTCCGGCAGACGTATTCCGGCAAGGACCGTCTCCACATACATACCGGAGCCTCCGCAGAGCAGGGGCTGGAGTCCCCGGCCGCGCATATCCCGTTCCGCAGCCTCGTAATCACGTACAAAGCGGTGCAGGTTATACTTCCCGCCGGCGTCGGCTATGTCTATAAGATGATAAGGAACGTCGCCATATTCGTCGAGGTCTTTTCCGGTTCCCAGCGTCATTCCGCGATACACCTGCCTCGAATCCGCACTTATGATTTCGGTACCGAGTGCACGCGCGAGTTCCACTGCCCTCCGGGTTTTCCCGGAGGCGGTAGGACCTACGACGGCTATCACGGGTTTCATGAACGGATAGTCGAGGTTTTGCCGAGGAGGCGCCGCCAGAAGCGTTTGAACGCAAAGAACGGAATGTCGGCATTCAACATGGAAATCTGTATCCACTTGTCGTCCTGGAAATCGAGCGACGAGTTGCGCACGTCTATGAGGTTGAAGCTCGGCTCGTAGGAGTGGAGTTTGTTGCGGCGGTACCCGCGCTCGTCATACTTTTTGTACGTGAGGATTATGGTAGATAGGCGCGTGGTATCTATCACCGATAACGGCGCCAGCTGTCCCGGGTCGGTGCTGTAAATGTGCTTTATCCTCTCGTAGTCCATCCACTCGCCGGATACCTGAAGCGTGGGCAACGCGCCGTTTTCGTCGGGGTCGAGGAAGTAGAAGTAACGCATCACGGCACAGTCATGGCTGCCGAACTTACGTCCGTAGAAGAAACGGAGGTCTCCCTCACGGCCCGTCTGCGAGCTTATGATGCGTTTCACGTCGCTGAGCGCTATACCGGACACCTCGCGATGGGTGAAGAACGGTGTGTCTATTACCTTGCCATATTTCGACGAAGGGTCGACTTTTTCAGGATTTACATACACGTTGTTACCGCAAATCACATAGAAGCGGAGGTAAGTCTTCGAGTCGTTGTCGGATATTTCGCTCTCGTTGATGATATCGCCGGAGACCTTCAGGTCGAGGTAGAGGTTATAGTAACGCAGGGCGAAGTAAACCTCGTCGGCCACAAGGCCGAGTATCACTATCCACAAGAAGACGTAGTGGTCACGCGCGTTGATATTGATATTGACGTAGAAAAAGAGGTAATAACACCACACGAGGACCGAAAGGAAGCCGAAAATGCAAAGCAGATACTTCATCTGCAGGTGCGACTCGTAGCGGAAGATGTGCTCGATCTTGTTGCGGTTAATCTCGTCGGCGAATGAGAGGCGGCAGGTCTTGCATAGGCTGAGCCGGTCGCGTTTCAGGTAAATTAAAAGGATGGTGAGGAACGCTATCGGGAGGTATGAGAGCGCGGGGAGATAGAGGTCGGAGGAGGATACGAGTTCGTCGGGGATGGAAACGCCGGATATCTTCCACCAGTCCGCTATGTCGGCGATGATACAGAAGAAGGCGTTGAGCACCATCGAGAGGATGATGGCGTAGGGAATCCGAATGCAGTTGCCGCCGCGGTTGCGCTTCGACAGGGTCATGCCGTAGAGAGCCCCGGCGCAGACGAGGTCGATCACCGGAGTGAGCTGGTCGGGCAGAATCCGGACAAGGGAAAGCATCACTATAACCATAAAGATGCTTATGGCCAGTGTCTTCCAGAAGCCGTATAACTGGAACGGGTCTATTTTCTTAAGTTCGTCCATTTTTAAGCTTTTTTTATATCCGGAGTCCGGGAGCTGCCGGAACCGCCTATGGCGGCGTCCGGTCTATGCTCCGAGTCGGGTGGAATCAGAGTCTGAGTTTAAGGAAGTCAACCACCTTGCGGTAGAGCATGGTGCGGGCGTTGCACATGCGGAGGCTATGCTCGAAGCCGGTGAAGGACATCATGTCGAAAAGCGTGCCTTCGGCGTTGAGTTTCGAGGTATATTTCAGAGTGTTATAGTAGTGGACATTATCGTCGCTCGTGCCGCTCATTATGAGCAGGTGTCGCTTCATGTCCTTGGTGCGGTTCAGGGCCGAGGCCGTTTCGTAACCGCCTTCGTTCTGTTGGGGAGTCAGCATATAGCGCTCGGTGTAGATCGAGTCGTAGAAACGCCAGTCGGTTACGGGAGCCATGGAGATTCCGGCCTTGAAGGGGTTGGCGGGGTCGGAGAGTTCCATGAGTGTCATATATCCGCCGTAGCTCCAGCCGAAGCAGGCCATGCGGTCGGCGTCGATGAAGGGGAGGGAGGCGAAGTGTCGTGCGGCGGCGAGCTGGTCTTGTGTCTCATATTTGCCGAGTTCGCGGTAAACGGCGTTGGCCCACCCGCGCGTGCGGTTGCCGGTGCCACGGCCGTCCACACATGCCACGACGTAGCCTTGCGACACGATATAATACAGTCCGTCGAGTTTCCAGCGGTTGAGAACCTCCTGCGAGTCCGGGCCGTTGTATTGCCACATCACGAGGGGATACTTTTTCGACGGGTCGAAGTCTGCCGGTTTTATCATGTATGCGTTCATCTCCAGGCCGTCGGCGTTCTTCACGGTGAGGAACTCGGCCTTCGGGAGCCGCGCGTACTTGGCGGCATACTCCGCGTTGAGGTTGATGTCGGCTATCTTGCGGTTGCCGGAGGTGGCATGGAGGGTATAGCGGTTGGGGGTCGAGACGTTGCTGTAATTGCGCACGTAGTACTCGAACGTCTTGCTGAACCATGCGTTCTCCGTCCCGTCCTCGGGGTTGAGCATCGTGATATTGCCGCGGGCGTCTACCTTTGCCACGTTGCGGTTCTGCGGACCGCGCTGTGTGGTCTGCACATAGACCGTTCCCTTCGGGTCGCGCCCGTAGAGGTTGGTCACATTGAAGTCGCCTTTGGTCACCTGTCGTTTCAGGGTGCCGTTGTAGTCATACTCGTAAAGATGGCGGAAGCCGCTGCGTTCGCTGCCGATGAGGAAGGTTGTCTTGCCGTAGTCGAGCATCTGGTAGGCCGACGGCGAGAGCCATGCCTCGCTGGTGTCGGTATAGATGAGCTTCGCAACGGTGGAGGCGGGGTTCACGGCGAAGAGCTGTAGCTTGTTCTGGTCGCGGTTCAGGACCATGGCCATTACGGTCTTGCCGTCGCCGGCGAAGTCGACGGACGGGATGTAGTCCTTCTCCCCTACCGGGAGATCCATCGTCTTGGTGACGCGGTTGTTTATCTCGTAGGAAAGGAGGCTGACAACGGAGTTCTGATAGCCCGGCAGCGAGTATTTGTACTCGTATGACTCGGGATACGGGTCCGAGAGCGGGTCTTCGTCGCAGTAATCCTTATAGTCGTCGAAGCTGTAGACGGGGACATCTTTCTCGTCGAAACGCATGAAAACCAGTGTGTTGTCATCCGCCGAGAAGTGCATCGTGTTCTGCACTCCGAACTCCTCTTCGTAGCCCCAGTCCGGGGTGCCGTAGATTATCTCGTTCCGCTTGCCGTCGGTGGTGATGGCGCGGTCGGTGTCATAGTCGAGGTTGGAGATGAAAATATTGTTGTCCCGCTGGTATGCCACCATCCGTCCGTCGTGGCTGAGGATGGCGCCGCGCTGCTTGCCTCCTTCCGAAACTTTTTTCAGCGTTCCGCGCGCTATGTCGTAGACATAATACTGCGCGTAGAAGCTGTACCGGTATATCTTCTCCGTGCTGTTCCAGAGCAGTATCTTGCGCTCGTTCTCAGAAAGGCGGAAGCCGTCGAAATCCTGTATCTTGACTTCACCTTTCACGGTGTTTATATCGAAGAGGGTCGAGGTCTTTTTGCCTGTCTTGTAGCTGAAGACCTCTATGGCGGAGCCGTCGTCGCTGATTGCGCAATAAGACACGCCGTCGGCCATCGGGGTCATGTCCTTGATTCCGGGTACGGACGTGAGTTTCGGGTCACAGTAGTCTTCGGGTGTAAGTGTTTGCGCCGTTGCGCCGAGCGGAAGGAGTGCCGCGGCGGCTATGGGAATGATTCTGAGCAACTGTTTCATAATCTTGTCATTCATTTTCAACTTTCTTTCCGGGTCCGGCATCAATAGTTACGGGCGAAGAGCACGCGGCGTGCCGAGGGCTTGCCGGTCACCATGCAGACACCCGGGGTGTCGTCGCCGCCAAGGGGGATGCAGCGGATGGTGGCTTTCGTCTCCTCCTTGACCCTGTCTTCCGTCTCAGGGGTGCCGTCCCAGTGGGCGAGTATGAAGTAGCCCTGCTCTATCTTCTCCTTGAACTCGTCGTAGGTATCGACGGTAATAGTGCGCTCCTCGCGGCGTTTCAGAGCCTTCTCGAAGAGGGATTTCTGTATGTCGTCGAGGATGCGGAGGATTTCGTCCTCCAGGCCGGCGAAGGGAACGATTTCCTTTTCGAGGGTGTCGCGGCGAACAAGTTCTACCGTTCCGTTCTCGAGGTCGCGGGCACCGATGGCAAGGCGCACGGGGACACCTTTCAGCTCGTAGTCGGCAAATTTGAAGCCGGGGCGGCGGTTGTCGGCGTCGTCAAACTTCACGGTGAGACCGCGGCTGCGCAGGTCGTCGACAAGGGGTTTCACGCGCTCGGCTATGGCGTCGAGCTGCGCCTTCTCCTTATATATAGGTACGATGGCAACGTGGATGGGAGCGAGCTTGGGCGGAAGTACAAGGCCGTTGTCGTCGCTGTGCGTCATGATGAGCGCGCCCATCAGTCGGGTGGATACGCCCCAAGAGGTAGCCCAGACATATTCCTGCTCGTTATTCTTGTTGATGAACTTCACGTCGAAAGCCTTTGCGAAGTTCTGGCCGAGGAAATGGGAGGTGCCTGACTGGAGCGCTTTGCCGTCCTGCATCATGGCTTCTATCGTATAGGTGTCGAGTGCTCCGGCGAAGCGTTCGTTGGCCGATTTCACACCTTTCACAACCGGCATCGCCATGTAGTTTTCGGCGAAGTCGGCATAGACTTCGAGCATCTTGCGTGCTTCGGCTTCGGCCTCTTCGCGGGTAGCGTGGGCGGTGTGGCCCTCCTGCCACAGGAACTCGGCCGTGCGAAGGAACATGCGCGTGCGCATCTCCCAACGCATCACGTTGGCCCACTGGTTCACAAGGATGGGGAGGTCGCGGTAGGAGTTTATCCAGTTTTTGTATGTATTCCAGATGATGGTCTCGGAGGTAGGACGGATTATGAGTTCCTCCTCGAGCCGGGCGTCGGGGTCTACGACAACGCCTCCGCCGTTTTCGTCGTTCTTGAGGCGGTGGTGCGTAACCACGGCGCACTCTTTGGCGAAACCTTCCACATGCTCGGCTTCGCGGCTAAGGAAAGACTTCGGAATCAGGAGAGGGAAGTAGGCGTTCTGGTGTCCCGTTGCCTTGAACATATCGTCGAGGACGCGCTGCATCTTTTCCCAGATGGCGTAGCCATACGGCTTGATGACCATGCATCCGCGCACGGCACTCTGCTCGGCGAGGTCGGCTTTTACCACAAGTTCATTGTACCATTGGGAATAATTATCCGCTCTTTTCGTTAAATTCTTTAATTCCTTTGCCATTTTTTTATATCAGTTATACCTGAATGTTAGTTAATATAAATACCGGAGGCGACGGGGCTGTTTTATTGTCATCGCGTAATCCGTAAAAGGCTGAACATCCGCAAGTTATGGAAACAGCGTGAAGCAGAGCCGCCGAGATGCGGAGTTCATCATGCAAAATTAAAAAAATAAATTGAAACTAGGAAGAATCCGCCCCTAAAAAAAACCGCAATAATCAATTTTTGACATTTTTTAACACCCAGACCTCCTACATACTGCCGAACGAAACAACCACTATAAATCTTACAAATATTACACTGTAAATCCTTCCCACAATCTATAGGTAACAAAATAAGTAAATGTGCATTTGGGTTAACCAAAGTTCCTGAAATATAATTCCAATAGTTTGCCGTTATATGTATTGCGTAGCGCTTCCGTCAGGAAGCAGATTTTTCCGTAACCCCGTACGCCGCCGAGCGTGTGGGGTAAGAGGCAATACATAATATATAGCCTCCGGAGGAGGTTGATTTCCAATTATTTACGCCATGAATAGTTCTTCTTGATGCAAATCGGCCTCCTCCCGGAGGCCTGCATTCATGTGCGCTTTGGTCCCCGCACGCCTGGCGGCGTACGGGGTTACGAAAAATCTGCCTCCTTGCGGAGGCGCCGGAACAATTCATCCATAGTAAAATTCACATTTACTTACTGCGTTACCTATAAAAGCCCGGGCAGAGTCGGTTCAAGCAAAAGCAGCGCCATCATGCGCTCCAGGGCAGGGACTCTCCCGAAGCAGATTATCCGCTTCGAGTAATACGGGCTGTCAAGACTCGAAACCACAACTCCCTTCGAGCTGGAAGCGTGGATAAACTGCTCCTTGTCGACAAGCATCCCCACGTGGCTGATTCGCGACGGGTCCTTTCCGGTGGCGAAGAAAACAAGGTCGCCTGCCACGGCCTTTTCCCTCGGGATGGTCTTGCAGAACTCGGCCTGTTTGCGGCTGTTCCGCGGCAACTTTATTTCCAACGCTTGCAGATAGACGCTCATGACCATCCCGGAACAGTCAGTGCCCCGTCCCTTGTCGGCGCGGGCGTATTCGTAGGGAGTTCCCAACCAGGTGTTTGCCTCTTCGAGCAAAAGACGCCGTTCCTTCGGCAGTTTCCTGACGTCGACAGTCTGACCGCTACGTTTTTCGTGACCGTGGCGGTGGGTTTGCGCCCTCCGTCCGGTGGAACACGATGCAAACAGCAGCGATAGCAGAAGCAGTGAATATACAGGGATAAATCTTTTCATAATTTATGGAGGAGTATCTTAAGGCAATAATGCGAAAGTTCGCTCTGCGAAGTTACACAAAAGTTTCTGAATGAGCAAGAAAAACACACGAAAAAGGGCAATAAATGGGACATAAACCCGTATCGACAAAAAAATACGGAAAAAATTCCTCAATTTATTTTGCCAATTAAAAGTTTAGACTTCCCTTTGCCGCCGTAAACCCGACATAATCGTCCGCGCGGGTCCGCGTATGGCAGGGGGTCGGAAACGCTGCTGTTTCCACTTGTATATGCATCCCGGACACGGCTCGGAACCTGACGACAATAACCGGGCGACAAAGCGTCTCCGGGAACATCCCGGAAAACGCCGCGCGCCCACACTACATATCAACCTTAACAGAACCATGATGCTAAAAAAATCTTATGCAGGGACCCTTGAGTCAGGCGACATACTGATTCAATTGTCCCCCTCGGAGAAACCGGGTCTGAGCGTGAACCTCGACAGCACGGTAGGTGCACGCTTCGGTAAGCAAATCACCTCAGTTATAGAGGAAACACTGCGCTCGCTGGGCGTGGAAGACGCCATCGTGGACGCTACGGACAAGGGCGCCCTCGACTGCACCATACGCGCACGCACGACGGCAGCCGCCGTCCGCGCCACCGGCAAGGACGTCTGGCAGTAACCCGCTGTCAATCCCTACTCTCCCTCGTCCCTCCCTCCCGCTCTCCGTTTAACCTTAAATCGAATCAATCAATATGCAGCGACTCAGAAGAACAATGATGTTCGTGCCCGGAAACAACCCGGCGATGATGCAGGACGCATACATCTACGGTCCGGACTCCATAATGCTCGACCTCGAAGACTCCGTCTCGATGGCCGAAAAAGACACAGCGCGACTGCTGGTCTACAACGCACTGAAAACCATCGACTACGGCGACACCGAAATGGTAGTGCGCATAAACCCCCTGAACACCCCTTACGGCAAGAAGGACATCGAAGCCGTGGTAAAGGCCGGTGTACATGTAATACGTATGCCCAAGACCGAAACCGCCGAAGAGGTCGTTGAGGTGGAACGCGAGATTGAACGCGTCGAGAAAGAACTCGGATGCGTAGGCCGCACACAGATAATGGCCGCCATCGAGAGCGCCCTCGGCGTGGTCAACGCCTACGCCATCGCCACCGCCTCCAAGCGAATGATGGGTATAGCCCTCGGCGCCGAAGACTATTGCGCGAACCTCAAGACACAGCGTTCAAAGGACGGCGCGGAACTCGCCCTCGCCCGCGAAACCATCGTGGTGGCTGCCCGCGCCGCAGGCATCGACGCCCTCGACACCGTTTACTCCAACCTCAACGACATGGAGACATTCCGCCGCGAGGTCGAGTTCATAAAGACTCTCGGGTTCGACGGCAAGTCGATTATCAACCCGCGCCAGATAGAGGTTGTAAACGAGGTCTTCACCCCCAAACAGAAGGACATAGACAAGGCCCTGGCCATCATCGCCGCCATCAAGGAGGCAGAGAAGAAAGGTTCGGGAGTCATCGCCCTCAACGGCAAGATGATTGACAAACCGGTAGTAACACGTGCACAACGCACCGTAGAGCTTGCAATTGCTTCAGGTGTACTTAAAGAGGAGGATGTAAAATGAACACATTGGCAGACAGAAAAGAAGCGATAGCACTCCAGGCACAGGCCATGGACAAGAAAGTTTACGACGACGCGGCCCGCGAAAAAGACCCCACGCAGCGCATCGACCTGCAGCAGAAGAGCCCCAAGCTCGCCACGCTCGAAGACGCCATCCGCCGCTCCGGCCTCAAGGACGGAATGACAATCTCCTTCCACCACCACTTCCGTGGCGGCGACAAGGTTGTAAACATGGTTGTAGACAAGCTGGCCGAAATGGGTTACAAGGACCTGCACCTGGCAGCCTCCAGCCTTTCGGACGTACACGAACCCCTCATACGCCACATCAGGAACGGCGTCATCACCCGCATCTCCACCTCCGGACTGCGCGGCGAGCTGGCACGCGAAATCTCTCACGGCCTCATGGAGAATCCCGTCGTCTTCCGCAGCCACGGCGGCCGCGGCTCCGCGATCGCCAACGGCGACCTGCACATAGACGTCGCATTCCTGGGCGCATCCTCTGCCGACCCCCTCGGGAACGCCTGCGGGTTCTCACGCTCCGAGAACGCAAAGAGCATCTGCGGCTCGCTCGGCTACGCACTGCCCGACGCGCAGTATGCCGACAAGGTTGTGGTAATCACCGACGACCTCGTCCCCTACCCCAACACCCCCAACGCCATCTCCGAGCGCGACGTGGACTATGTCGTTACCGTAGACTCCGTGGGTGACTCCTCCAAGATTTCCTCCGGCGCCATCCGCGACACCAAGAACCCGCGAGACATCCTTCTGGCACAGCAGGCCGCCAAGGTAATCATCAACTCAGGATACTTCAAGAACGGTTTCTCCATACAGACCGGCTCGGGCGGCGCTTCGCTGGCTGCCGTCAAGTTCATCCGCGAACAGATGATAGAGCAGGGCATCGTGGCCGACTTCGCCCTCGGCGGAATCACCGCACACATGGTCAAACTCCACGAGGAAGGTCTCATCAAGCGCCTCATCGACGTCCAGTCGTTCGACAAGGTGGCTGCCGAATCGCTCAAGAACGACCCGATGCACAAGGAGGTTTCCGCCAACGAATATGCTTCGGCCGACGAACCCGGTTCCGCCACACACTACCTCGACATAGTAATCCTCTCGGCACTCGAGGCCGACGTCAACTTCAACGTAAACGTCCTGGTAGGCAGCGACGGCATCATCCGCGGTGCCATAGGCGGTCACCCCGACACTGCCGCCGACTCCGCCCTCTCGATTATCGTCTGCCCGCTGCTCCGCGGCCGCATCCCCTGTATCGTGGACGAGGTTACGACGCTCATCACCCCGGGTTCGTCCGTCGACGTCATCGTCACCGAATACGGCATCGCAGTCAACCCGCGCCGTCCCGAACTCAAGGAACGCCTCGAAAAGGCAGGCCTCAACATAGTCGACATCCATTCGCTGCGCGACCGTGCCCTCAAGGTTATCGGCACTCCGGAACCCATCCCCTTCGGCGACAAGACCGTGGGCGTCGTCATGAACCGCGACGGCAGCGTCCAGGACGTCATCATGAATGTTAAAGACTGACAACACCTTATATTATAAGTAAGTGTTCAAATTAAACCGATAGTAAGTGAAAGTATTAATCTCACATAT
>OGNF01001068.1_pt1 | contig 26860 bp, 29 predicted proteins | sample 1573321 | NCBI WGS metagenome assembly OGNF01 (sample SAMEA2581911, study PRJEB24529) | metagenome | biome: Human gut stool | place: China | collected 2011 | reverse complement strand
TTTGGTCATGAAAAAACTGCACCTCCAAAAGTCTAACTTTTGGGGTGCAGTTCATCAGCCGTCCTGTTTTTCTGTTTATTTTTGTTTTTTCCGGCATTTATAATCTTTTTCAATGTCGCGCTTCCATTCTGCGCCGTTCGGTGCTCCTGCACTCATCGTTTTAATAAATTTGCACACCCCTTCAAAATTAAGGTTAATGCCCTCGCTGTCATTATTAAAATCAACCGCGCGCTCTTTTTCAATGCCAAAACCGGCTGCCGTTGCTACTGCATCTATATTGGCACCAAAGAACAAAAACTCCCAGCCGGCTTCTTTCTGTGCTTCAATAAGGCGTTTTACCTGCGATGCCGTATAATGCCTGCTGGCATTTTCCAAACCATCCGTAGTAATTACAACCAATGTATGTTCTGGCACATCTTCGTCACGGATATATTTATGAATGTCTTTTATATGCTCAACAGTTTTGCCAACCGCATCCAAAAGTGCAGTACAGCCGCCAACATAATATTCTTTCTCTGTTAAAGCTCCCACATTTTCTGCTTTAAGCCTGTCATGAACAGTTTCCGTTTCATGGTTAAAAAGCACTGTTGTTACAAGCACTTCACCGCCGCTTTCTTTCTGCTTTTTAAGCATCGAATTAAATCCGCCGACCGTGTCTTTTTCAAGGCCGCTCATAGAACCGCTTTTGTCAAGAATAAATACCAATTCCGTTAAATTCTTTTTCATAATCTTTTACCTCCAAAATATAAATAAGCTGCAAGCACTTTATTTTGCTTACAGCTTTATTGTAAAAGATTTTCATTTTTAAAAGGTCGCCTTTCAAGCGACATTTGCGCCGCCAAGCAAAAGCTGGTCAAACTTATACAAAGACAAATTTATTTCGCAAATATCATAAATACCGCGGCTTATATAATACTCCACAATAATATCGAAAGGCTGCGACGGCGACAGAGCAAAACCGGCCTTTTCCAGCAGTTCTTCCGTTTCGTCTAGCGTAAGCTTAAGCGCTACTGCAAAAGCAACTGCTGTCTGCTTTTTCGGCTTGTAATTTTTGTCGCCGCGTATTTTGCTGAACAACCGCCTGTCCACATTTGCAACCCTGTAACATTCTGCGTCCGTCATACCTTTTTCGTCTATCTTGCGCAGCAGCATTTGTGAAAAACTTTCATCTGCATAAGCCAGGCAGTGCTCAAGTTCTTCTTCACGCATGCTCTTGTTAAAAACAGCTGCGGCAGGAGCATTGCAAAATTTTAACAAACTTAATTTTTCTAACGGAATTTCAAAATCTTCTTTGCCTAAAAACAGCGAAAGTTCTTTTAAAATTTCTGCTTCCGTGCGCCGTGGTTTTGCCTCAAAAAGCGCAATATAAACGCTTATATCATTATGCAGAAGAAATTCACCAACAGTTTTTACCGCAACAGCCAAAGCCTCATCTTTAGGATAACCATATGCACCGGCAGATATCAGCGGAAATGCTACCGATTCGCAGTTATTGGCCACAGCAAGTTTCAGTGCCTCACGGTAGCACGATTGCAGTAATTCCTTTTCTTTACTTTTGCCGCCGCGCCAAACAGGGCCAACTGTATGAATTACATATTTGGCAGGCAAATTATACCCGCCGGTTATCTTGGCTTCACCGGTACGGCAGCCGTTAAGCCTGCGGCATTCTTCCAACAAACCTCTGCCTGCGGCGCGGTGTATGGCGCCATCCACACCACCGCCTCCCAAAAGGCTGTTATTGGCTGCGTTAACAATAGCGTCCACTTTTAATGTAGTTATATCTGCTTTTATAATTTGTAACGGCATTTTGCGGCCTCCTGTAAAAACATTATAATTTTATTTTACACCAGCAGCGCTTTCTGTGCAAAAATCAAGCTATTAAATTAAAAAGTAATTCCTTTTAACTGCAAAGCCTTAAACAATGCCGCAAACATCAGCCCATAGCAGATAATAGAACAAATTTCATCCTTAGTAAACTGCATTACAATTCACCCCACAGCAATTTTACAACAGAAGTATTTTGCGGCAGAGTATATATAGCGGCCAGCAAAATATTAACTATAACCATCAATATAACAACCGCCTGTAAACGCTTGTGCGGATAAAAATATTCAACAAAAATATAAGCTAAAGAACTGCACAGCCAGGCACCTATCGCATAACCCATATTACCACCGCCTTAAATTTTTATAGCAACTAAAAAACCGGAGCTGCGCATTTACAACTCCGGCTTTTTTATTTAATCTTCATTCAAGCTGCGCAGCTTGTTTTGTGCAATAGCAAAATCCATACCGGCAGCAGCCTTTAAAAATTTACGCGCCCAGTCAATATCCTCTTTCTCTAAAATGCAGCCAAAATCGTATAAACCTTTAGCGTCACCTGCTTTTTGCAGTTTATCCAAAAGCGCTGTCAAAACATCATCGGAATAACCGCATTTTACTTCATAATCATCATCGTTTTCGGCAATAACATTATCATAAAAGCCTTTTGCCAAAAGCCCGCCAATAAAACTGCCTATTGCCCATGCAATCGGAAATGCCATAATAAACAACCTCTCTTTCTTTTGCAAATCTTATTTACATCACTATCACCAACAAAGTCTTACCGCTTTTGCTGTACTTATAGTATAAAAAATGAGATAGCCAATTTTTGGCTATCTCGTAAAAGTTGATATTATTTTTACATATTACATTGTAAAAACTTTAAATAAAGTTTTTAATTAATAATTCTCTTATTTTCTTTATTTTATGAACTAATTATTTTACATAAAAATATACTATACCAGCAATTACTAAAATAATAGCTATATAAACTATTTTTACAATAATACTTTGTTCATTTTTTTCTTTTATTGATGTTTCTGCATCAATAGGGCTCACATCATACCCAACAGACTTTATATAATTAATACTTTCGTTTAACGCAGGCACTCGTAGCATAGTATTTTCATATACCTTTTGTGATTCATCTGAAATTTTACCTGTAGACGTAAGAATAGGCGTATCTATAACCGCTTTTACTGCACCAGCAAGGGCCCTAGTAACCATTATCAATCTCTTTTCGTCATCTGTAAAAGATTTTGGATTTACCTTTTTACTTTTTACAATACCAAGTTTTTGAAATATATTTCGCTTATTTTTAACTACGCCAGCAAGTAAAGCCGTAGAATATGTAAACATTTCATTTAATTCACTCAATAATCCATCAAACATATCGGCTCTTTTTGAAATTGCTTCACATAATAATTTTGCAGTTTTCATTTCTTCCGCGGCAGACTCAGCTTCTGCATACATTGTTTGAGCTTTTTCCAAATTTTCATCAGCTTTCAAGCTTGCGCTAATACCAGAAAATAAAAGTGCTGGAGCTGCAATTGCCACCAAAGGAGTCATTGCCGCACCAAACGAAAGAGCAGAACCTGCTAATCCAGCAGCAGCGCCTACTTCACCAGCTACTAAAGCTGAACCAGCAGTAGACAAAACCCCAGTAACAACTGGCAATGAACCACTCGCAGCCAGAGCTATAACGGCACCTGTAGCAGCACCCGCACTTCCACTAGAAAAAGTCGAGTGATATATATTACTCATTTGCCTTATCTCTAAAGCACCTTGCTCGTCCAATGTAAAATTAGATATTTCTTCAACACCTATAGATTCACTTATTTCTATATCCTTAATCTGCTCGTAAACATCAAGAAACTGATTCATCGATGTTTCTAAAACGTTCCTCTTAGAATTACCTAATAATAATAATGACTGTTCCGTTTGTTTCTGAGCTTCATCTAAAGTTGCTTTTGAATCATTATACAAATCTTCCGCAGCCTTAGCTAATCGTTGAGCCTTTTCATTAACATCTTTTGCACTCATTTGAGCACCTAATCCTACAACAGCAGCTCCTGCCGTGAGACCTGCGAGCAAAAATGGTATTGGCATGTATTACCCTCCTAAAGTATATCTTTTGAATTATTACAAAGATAATTTTCAAATTCGCTTAAATTATCATAATAAACTTTCCCTCCTAATTTACGTGTAATTTTATTTGCTCCCATAACAACACCATCTGCATCTCCTACTTGGAATGATAACTGAATAGTTGTTAATGCATCATTAAAACAATCCTGATAATCTTTGAAGTACAATTCTAAGTATGATTCCATTTCTTGACGATATTTTTTAGTTTCCTGTACAGCAAGCTCACACTCTGCAATAATTCTTAGTCTTTCTTGATGCTCAAGTTCTTTTCTGTTTAATTCATCAATCAACTTTTTATAATAACTACTTGTTAGCATAGATCCAACCATAGCTCCCACAGCCGCTCCAACAATTGGTATAGGTATTAATGTTTGACCAGCCGCCATAGAATATCCCATTGTAGCAAAATTTAGACCTTTGTCACCTAATTCTATCAAACATTCTCTAGTAGTAATTTTACCTTCTGCATAACGTTTTAAAGTATCACCAGTAATCATTACTGCTGTAATAACATTTCCCGGAACATTAGATTTAGCTAATGCCTTTATAAAAGAGGAGGATGATGATGATAATGAATGATTGACAAATGTGAGACCTCCACCCATAAAATATCCTGTTACAGCAGCTTTTCCTGTATCAGTAGTTATATCTTTTAAAGCTGTTTTTACAGATTTTTCCCCTCTTCCAACAGCTACAATATTTATAATAGTAGACATAGTAATAGCAGTAGCACCCGCATTATACGCAGATACTTTGCCAGCATTATGTGTTGTTTCAAATGCATTTTTTACAGAAGTTTGAATATCCTTTTTTCTTAAAGTTTCTTTAGCATTTTTCTCATTTACAATAGCCTTTCTTTTGCCTTCTTTAGATAATTTAACTCCTGTTTTTCTTAAATACTCATCATCTTCAATAAACTCTTTGTTTGATCTACTTCTTTTCGCATTATTAAATTTTCTTGATACAACTTCTAAATTATCTTTACTGTTTGACGATTTTTTTATATCTTCATTAGTAAGCCAAGGATTATCTTTGGTATCCTTATATCTTTGTTTAAGAGGACGTATATGATCAGCTTCAGCTAAGTGTTCAGTCCAATTATCACCATATTTTTGACGTGCTATACTTTTTTTAAGTTCAAGCTCATTTCCTGTATAAGGATCTTTTACTATTTCACTGGAATTAAAAGTATCCTTTTTAATATTTCGTTTTGCCGTACCATCATCTATAAATTTTCTCTGATAAGTTTCCGGCTTCCAAAATTTTTTAGCTGCCTCTTGAGTAGATATCTTTGCTGACTCAGTTGCCGAAAATCCTGTACCAAGCTTTACAGTATTTTGCTTTTCTTTCTCATCATTTTTATCGTTATTCTTTTCTTTAGTAAATAAATTAAATATATTAAACATGGTTTTCTCCTGATATTCTCTTTAGTTTTTCACAAGCTCTATAATTCATTTCATAATATAATTTTTTTGACATCTTTTTAATAAAGTATCTTTTATATACTTCATCAACATTACATTCTATAGGTCTATTAGAGTATATAGAACAAAGTGATGTTTCATCATCAAAATATTTACATACTCCATCTCCTCGATCAAACTTTAAATATATAGGCGATAATGAAATATTTTTACAACAACAACCGCAACAATCACAAATAAACGTTTTATATTTTTCCATTTATCCTTTCCCTAAAACACCTTTTTTAACAACCATATCAAAAATATTATAAATAATGGTACGGCTATCCAACCTGCAACAGAAGTTAATATTGATGTACCAACAGCTATTATTGTTTTAAAAATTCCCAAAATTAAAAAGAATGCTGCCAACAACGACTCTGCCACAATCGCAAAAAAGCCCAATAAAAATGATAAAACAAAAAATAATATAACAATGCCTAAAATAATAAGAACTATTTTAAACAAAAAATTCACCACATTTCATAATTTATTATTTTACAATTTTATCCATATTTAAAATTCTATTTACTTCAATTATTTTTTGAATCCAATTTTTATCAGGATCGTTAAGTATAGCTTTTATTCTCATCTTTTTAAATTGGTCTATTATTTTTCTTTCTTTAGAACTTGGACGTCTAAAATTTTTCATAATTCACTCCACTACCTCTACCATATCGCCCTGGCTGCGCAGCCACATATTAATACCCTTACCAAATACTTCGGCACTGATTAAATAGCCATTTTCATTCTGCTGTTCTATTTTTGCCGTTGGTAATCTGTCTAAAACAGCTTCTACCGAAGGTCCCTTGTACCAGAACTTTATTTTTTGCAGTTTGCCGCCGTACATAAACTGTACTCGTTTGCGGAATTCTCCTTCTTCAAACCGATTTTGATACGGTACATTAAAATGCGTATCTGTTACAGCGTATTCTTTTATACGGTCTATCCTGTAAATCGTTGGGAACGGGTCATTTTCCACCTCAAATTTTATTTTTCAAGCTGGTTTTCCTTATCTATAAACCCTACAAGGTAAAAATAAAATTCGGAGAACATTATGCCTACAGGCTTGAGTACACGGCTTACATCATCACCACTCTGGCGCATGTAGGTTATTTTAATTTCTTTATGTGCTCTTATTGCCGCAGATAAATTCCACATTTTTTCAAGAATTTCTTTTTTGTGCCGTGGTTCTACGTAATGATATTTTTCATTAGCAATCAAATCCGTTACTTGCCGTCTGTTATCCGGAGGCACGCAGCAACTTATAAGTTTTTCCAGTATCGGGAATAATTCAGCCTTTGTCAGCGAACGCCTTTCAAGCAAAACTTTCAGCACGGCAAAAGTTTCTTCGTTGGTCAGTAAATTACGCAGCGGCGGCACAAGGCGGTAGGCATTAAGCTTTCTGTCGTAGATAAGTTCCTGAACTACGCCGGTAGTTTCGCTTCTGTCCGCAAAAAAAGACCGCAAATCCTCTATGTCACGCTGTATTGAACGCAGTGAGCAGTTATATTTTACTGCTTCGCGCGCTTTATACAATGGCTTGCCTTCAGCAAGCTGCGCATACATAGCAAGCAGGCGGTCTTTAGCTATTTTTAAGTCTTTTTGTTCCGTAGTCATAATAATTACCTTCCGCAGACAATTTTATATATTATATATTACAAAACTATCTGGCCAGCATTGTGGCTATGTGTAATTTATTTTTATCAAGAACTGCTTTAATTTTAGAGCAGAAGTACAGATTTTATATAATTCTATAAATTACAGCAAATTACCTTCTTTAAACATAATTAAATATTTTCGCTGCTGCTTAAAAGTAAATTTACATCTATATCAAGCCCTACAGCAATCGAAAGCAGCGTTTCGAGTGAATAGCTTTTACCGTTATTGCCGCGTTCTATCTGACCTAAATATGTTGTACTGATACCGATTTTACCTGCAAGTTGCCCCTGAGTATAGCCGCGCATTTTTCTGTAATATGCAATTTTCAAACCTATCATTTTATATCGCATTGCAAACACGGCTATCCTCACACTCCCTATATTTTATTTTCTCATATTTTTAATTTTTTATTTTGCACTTATAGACTGTATTTTTAGGTATATAGTTTGTGTTGGAGTTTTGTTAAGTTAAACAAAAGGCAGCCTGCTATGAAGCTGCCTATAAATAAACTTATTCAGTTTTTCCAGTCCGGTGCTTCGCGCACGTTTACTTTGTAAAGTTTGCCATCATCAAAGCCAAAGCTGTATATCTGCCCGTTGGGCATTAAGTAATTAAGCCAATCGGGCTGCGCCGAAAGCTGGTAGTATGGCTGCATTTTTTGTGTAACTTGGTTTTGGCTGTTGCCGATTTTTATGCCGTTGCTAAAGCTGCCTGAAAAGCTTTCAATTACGCTTACGCTATCCTGCACCTGGTAATTAAAATACGGCATAAAATCAACCACTACGCCGTTGGCAAACACGTTGCTAATATGTATTGTGCCCTTGCCTTTTTGCGATTGAAGCGGTGCTTTGCTGTAAAATTCATCTTCGGTAGAATTAAAGTTTAAGCCGTCAAAATTAAGGTTGGGCGTTGCGTTTTTATAATGCTTTTTAATGATGCCAAGATTCTCGTGCATTGTTTTTAAATCTTGCTGCACTAGGTCTAACGGTTTATATACATCTTTAAGCGTATTATTTTTCCACAGCAATTCTTTAAACTGCGGGTCTATCGCCAAATATTCCGGCACATCCTGCACTCTGCCGTTTTTCCATGTTAACGTGGTTGTGCCTATTTGCAGCACATCTGTGTTGTAAGCATATCCGGGCAGTTCGCTGCCATCGGTGCCATTGGGCAGATATAAAACGCCCAGGCAATTTCTGTAATTAGGAAAGGTTTCAAAAAATAACTGCTGCGTTCCATAAAGCACATAGCCACCGTCAAGAGGTTGGTCTACCCAGGCGTAAATATTCCTAACTTCGCGCGGGTTTAAATTATCGGCGTTAATGCCTTTGTTGGCAGGCATGTAATCTTCAATATTCGCTTTGGTTTCATTAACCATTTTTTCTAATGTTGACTGTACATAAGCGTATTTTACCAGCGCTATAAACGGCGACATATATTCATCCCTGCCGCCTGCTTCAATGTGCAAATTAGCATTTTTATCGTTGTTTACGGCTTCGTACAGCATTTGTAAAAATTGCCTGTTATCGTTGCCGTCCACTTCTTTTAATGTAATTTCAAAAGCTGCGTCGGCAATATTATAAGCAACCTGCGGTTTATCTGCATCAGGCGCGTTACGGTAAAGTTCAAAAACCGGCGCCATGTTGCCTGTTTTAATAGCTTCGGCAACTATTTTTTCTGTATCGTCACTGTTCATAAACCAGTAAACCGCACCGCCTATTGCCGCCACAATCACGGCAACTACTGCAATTAAAGAAAATGGCGATGTTTTTGACGTTTTATCTTCCGGCTCGGCATTGCCGTTATCAACGCTATCACCGCTGGGCAGGCTGTTTTGATTTGCGTCAGCCTGTGCCGCCCATTCGCCAAATTCATAACGGCAGTGCGGGCAAAACTTGCTGCCGTAATCTACTAATCCGCCGCAGCTTGGGCAGATGTATTTTTGTTCGTCCATGTTTAAGCCTCCTTAATCCATTAAAACATGTACACAATCAGGATTGTACTGTTTAATGTAATCCAGTACCAACTGTGGGTCATCACGTTTTTCACTATCAAACAGGCTTTTATCATTAAACAATTTTAAATAACCACCTTTGTACTTAATTATCAAGGCCGTATCGCGCAGCGAAAAAGCAAGACCTATAATTAATACTAAAAGAATCAGTTCTTGCGCAGCCAATAAAACAAGTATACATAATATTAAAAGTGCGCTCATTTTGCCATTATATGATTTTTTAACATAGGCTGATTCAATGTCCATAACATTAAAATTTGCTGTACCGGGATTAGTTTTAACAAACGGCAGCCATTTATTAAATTGTTTTACGTTCACTTCAGTTCCGTTAAATGTTATTACACTTATAAGTGTATGCAAAAGCCTTATTTTTGCTAAATGAAATTCCGCTTGGGTTTGCAAATTGTTTATATTTTGATTTACAACAGAATCATTTTGTACAACAGGTGAAAAATTCAGTGCAGTTCCGCAATGCGGACAAAATTTTGTTCCATAATTTATAAGTCCGCTACAGCTTGGGCATACATATTTCTGTTCATTCATGATAAACAACTCCTTTTATCAATTATTTTAAATACCGTTGATAATAATTTACTACATCATAAAATAAGTCTGGCGTATCCGTTAGCATAATTGGATATATCGTACTCAACGGACCTTCTTCAATAACATTACCATTTCTATCAAAAATTCTTCCATATACTGCTTTATACATTTCGTTCTGATGAATTTGCGACACAAATATAGTAACAGTATCATTATTAGGATTATAAAATTTTAAATTAAAATTAATGATATTGCCAAAATCATTAGAATACACAGAGTCTGCATCCCACTGCGCCGTACCATAAGAATCTTTAGCAATCCAGTTTTCTGCATCAGCAATACCAACATTAAATACACACATTACGCAAACACAAACAAGCATAAATAAACCTTTAAAAAATTTCATACTAACATCTCCTTTTTTAATTTTACAGCAACAAAACTAATTATTTTTGCATCTATTTTTTACCTTACACAACACTATCACTAATCAGTGCCGCTGCGTCAATTTCCAGCTTTTCTGCAATCAATAAAAGCACCTGCAAGCTTGGCATTTGCTTGCCGCATTCTATTTTGCTTAAATACTGCGAGGTTATGCCTACTTTTCCGGCAAGTTCTGTTTGCCCAATTTTTTTAAGCTGCCTGTAAAATTTTATTTTGGCACCGATTTTAATGTACCGCTCGCGTTCATCGCCCATTTAATCACCAACCTGTCGCTATATAAATAATTATGACATTTATATAAAAATGCTTCTTGCACTTATGGTTTTAAATTTAGCTTTAATAGTTTATGCAAAGGCGCCTGCAATTTTATTTTTAGTACTTTACAGTTCTTATTTTAAACTAAATTAAATTTTAATCGGTGTCCCATCAGGACACAAAAATAGCGCAGACCGTAAATCTGCGCTAAAATTTTAGTTTATTTTTATATTATAGTTCTTCGTTATAGGTATTATATTATCGCCGCTTACTGTAACTTCAGCTACCGGCTCACTGCCCGTTTGATAATAATCAGCTATTGCGCCTGTCAGCGGAAACTCAAAATAATCACCGGCAGGTATTGTACCTGCAAGCAAAATTGTTACTTCATCGGCATAGCCTGCAGCATTTTTTGTAAGCCGCCAGTTAATCGTTCTGCCACCCCACGCTTTTGCTGTAAAATTATTTCCGGCTGCACAAATACCGGTAAATTTTATTTTTACTGTCGGGTTTTCCATTGCCTGGCCGCTGTTATTTTGCACTGTAAAAACAGGATATTTTTCTGGCTGTAATAACGTTAGCCCTTGCTGCACGCCTTGTTTGCGTGCCGTTTCATTAAGCGAATTTTTATTTACCGCAAACACTAAATTATTGGCGTTCAGCGTTATGCTGTTTGCTGCTGCGCTTTGACTTTCTTCTTGTGGCGAAGCAGTTTTCGGTTTTTGCTCCGGCTGCTCAATCTCTGTTTTTTGTTCACTTGGTTTTTCCTGCGGCGCATCTTTGGGTTGTACTTTTTCTTCAGCCTTTTGTTCTGCGCCGGGCGGTATAGCTTCTTGTTGCACATGCCGGTTAAACAAAAAATATATTCCGCTGCACGCAATAATCATTGTTAAAATTATGAAAATAAATTTCTTTTTGCCGCTGTTATTTTTAAGCAGCCGCTTTTTTAATTCTACTGCAGAAGCTATACGTTTTTGCGGGTCGAAGGCAGTACAGCCTGCAATTATTTTGCAAAGCTTTGCATTATGAGAACTTCCGCAAAGAATTTCCATAGTTTTTCCCAAAGCATAAATATCACTGCGCGCGTCCGTCGTTGTAAAACCATATTGTTCCGGCGGAGCAAAACCAGGCGTGCCTAAAATAACAGTATCATGTTCTTTAGCACTGCCTTCAGCTTTTGCAGCTCCAAAATCAATCAGCCAAACGCTGCTGCCCTGCACAATTATGTTGCTAGGTTTAATATCGCGGTGCAATATGCCATATCCGTGAAGTACGATCAGTGCCTCGCAAATCTGCAAAACAATATTACGAACCTGCTCTGCTGTAAATTTTTTGCCTTGTTCAAGCTCTGCCGCTAAATTTTCACCGCTGATAAATTCTTCTATTACATAAGTTTTGCCATATGCTTCCGAAGAATAATAAATTTCAGGTATATGCGCACATTTTATCTGCGCCAGCTTTCTATACGGCAAACCGGTACGTGCAATAATTTTGCGGATATAAACGGCACCAGTAGTGTCTGTCACCAGTTCTGTCCGGCCATTTGCATTTTCTTTCAATACCGATATTCTTTTAAAATTAGTTTCAATAAATTCAGCTGTAATACTCATTTTACTTCAACCATGAATTTGTTGTATAATATTATAGCATAGAATTTTTCAGAGGTGTATTATGGAAAAATCAACCGAAGATTTACAGTCTGAACTTACGCAGGCACAATCATATGATGAATTTTACAATAAAAATACATCCGAAATTAAATTTCCTTCAGCTGTTGATTATTTAAATTATCTGCTTTATTTAAAAGGCATAACAAATAAAGCCGATTTTATAAAAAAGACAAACCTTGAAAGGACTTACGTCTATCATATTTTAAACGGAAACAAAAATCCTGGGCGCGACAAACTTATTATTTTGGCACTTGCTGCTCAAGCCAACATTACCGAAACGCAAAACTTACTAAAATACGCCGGCGAACGGCCGCTTTATGTACGTGACAGACGCGATGGCCTTATTTTTTACGCCATTGAACACGGTAAAGATTTAGATGCTGTAAACATTTTACTTGATGAAAACAATTTGGAAATATTGAAATAATAAAGAAAACGCATTCTCAAAGCCTTAAAACTTTAAGAATGCGTTTTTTGTGTTTTCTTATTCAGCATTTTCCAGCAGCATACGTATGCCGTTAAACATTTCTTCCTGCTGCGGCAAAATTATTTTTTCACGTTCTGACGTTACTTTTTCAAACACTGGCTGCATTATTTCACTGGCAAAACTATACCTGTAATCACTGGCATACATATCTTTCAGCAAACCGCCGTCAAGCGTATCTTTTAATATATCGGCAATTTTTTCTGCCTCTTTCTGGCTTATAAGAAATTCGCCTGCCATATCTTTAAAAACTTCTTCAATAATTTCAACCATTTCTTTGGCATCGTCTTCAATAAATTCATCCAGCACGGCTGAAGAAACACTGTTAGCGGCTGAACCGCCGACAAATGAACCTATCAGCCCGCCAACCAAACCTCCTACGGCAGTGCCTATAACCGGAACTACAGAACCAAGTGCCGCGCCGGCAGAAGCACCTCCGACCCAACCTGCCGTACCGCCTGCAACTGTTGCCGTAGTATTTGTAATATTTTTAAAAAGCTGAGCTGCAGAAATTCTGCCGCGGAAAATATTTATAATATCTACACTCGAAAGCACAACAACAGAAGCTGCCGCCGTTACTACATTGCCGCGCAGCAATTTGGACGCACTTTTCATAGCTGCCGCACCGTAAATATTTTTTCCTGTCCGCAGCGCGTTAACCAGCATTTGTGATGCTTTTGGACCCATCAAATTTACAATAGCGTCACTGCTGGCCTTAAAAGCACCATTTAAAACCGATTTTTGCAGCTGGCTTGTAACTACTGCTGTTAAAAATGCCGTACCGCCTACTTTTAAACCGGCTGCTGCAGCAGATTCCAATGCTACATCAACATCTTCGCCGCGCCACAACGATATTGCAAATGTCAGCCCGGCGCTAAGTCCAAAGCTGTATGCGGCAATAACAACACCATTGGCAGCGTCAAACGTAATGGATTCCACCGTACCAGCTTTAGCAATATTTTTAGCCTGCTCATAGGTAAAATTACCTTTGCGCACAATTTCTTTAGCTTTGGCCGGGTCTGTAACGCCAGGCACCTGCCTTTTTTTTATACGCTCTGCCATTGCTTTAACAGCATCATCATATTTATCAAGCGGAACCTCTATCTGCATTGGGCTGCCGTCAGCATTAAAATAACGGAAACGGTCATTTTCAAAGCATTCTTTTATACATTTAGCACCTGTTTTACAGTATTTAGACTGAATGTTTACACCGTCCACAATCCTGTCCGCACCATTTTTTGCATTGTTATCTCCGGCAATCACTGAATCCTTTCCGTGCAAAATATCATACAGATGATTGGCTCGTTCGGCTGCAAAACCATGTCCGCGCGGTGTGCTGAATTTATCTATACCGTAATTGGTTGCGGCATTACTTATGTTGCCATAAACATTACCAGCCGCTTCCGCACCAACGGATTTCTTTTGTTTTTTATCTTCCGTAACCATAATGCCTCCAGTATTTTAAATAATCATTAACAGGATATCTTTATTATAACTCTTTTGATAAATTAATTAAACATAATAAAACAGCCTGCACGGTATATCCATGCAGGCTTAAATTTTAATTTTTATTATGATATTTGGCATGCAATCCGCCGCTGAACCATCTGCCATTTAAAATATTTTTTATAATGTAGTTTTTGCTGTCAGCATTAAGGCTGTTGTCTGCTTCAAGTTCTTTTAAAATTCCCTCATAGCTGGTATCATTGCTTCGCTGATAAACTTTTGCCTGCTTGCCGTCAGCATCAAAAACAGTTTCTGCGCGGTTTTGCGGTGTCCATGCCTCCCATTTTCCCGATAGTAAGGCGTTATTGGGGTCGCCGGTACGGATAAATGCTGCCAGCGATGCTATAAAAATATCACTTAACTCCTGCGGACCGGATTTAGCAAAAACATCTGTACCCACCGTATACGGATAAGGCTGGTCTGTTAAGAACGGCAAAAAGATGCCATGCGTAGCGCCGGTTTTAACTGCATAAGTTTCTCCAACCACTGCCGGGTCATGCCCAAAATCAAACATGCAAACATATATCGGAGCTTTGTAGTTGGCATAAATATCTTCTGCCGATTCCTGCCCGTTAAAGAAACCGTAAAATTTACTGCCATATTTATTTGCAAACACAAATTCTTCCGTAGTAAGTTTATCTTTTAACACTTTATCCATACGGTTTTTAAAATATGGGTCACGCGCCAAAAATGAAGTAAATTCATCGCTGCTTGCCAGCATTAAAAGAGGCACGCTGTTAAATTTTTCGGCTGCAAAACCTTCTTTGGGCAATACTTTGCCATCACCATATAAATGCGGAAATGATTTCATTCTGATAAGTGCGCCAGCCATTACAGGAGCAAGCCGTTCTCCGGACAGCTTCATCAAATAACTGCGCACCTTTTCGTTGTCCTGCATCAGCCATTCTGCTGCACCTTTTTCGTCGGCACAAATACCATCGGCAACAACAAGAGGTGAAAGTTCACCGGCAATAATCTTTTGGCTTTCTGCAAAATCAGCAACCGTCAGCCCTCCGCTGAAGGAAATTGCTTTATTAAACTTATCTTTAAACAACGGCGAAATAAGCATTGCCATTACATCACGCCCGCCGGCAGAAAAGCCGGAAACAGTGATATTATTGGCATCACCGCCGAATTTATCAATATTTTTCTTAATCCACTCCAGTGCATATGCCTGGTCAATAAGCCCATAGTTGCCGCTGTCATTAAGTGCGTTGCCGTTTGCCAGCGCAGGCAAATTATTAAAGCCAAGCAATCCTAAACGATATTGTACAGAAACATAAACTGCATTAGCTTCTTTGGCAAACTTTTCTCCCATCCACAAACGGCTGTTGCTGGTCTGATTATTGCCGCCATGAATAAACACCAGTACCGGCAGATTCTTCTCGCCTGTATCAGGGCGGTAAACATCAAGCGTTAAAACGCCCTCCTGCCCTATTACATTTTTGCCGTTAAACTGCAAATTGTCAGGAACATATTGCGAACAATCTTTAACACCGATATATTTCTTTGCTTTCTGCGGCAATGCCCAGCGTTTTTCTTCATCCGCCTGCTGTGCATAAGGTATGCCAAACCATTTTACAACATTGTATTTTTCGTCATATACACCTTGTACAATGCCTTCGCTTGTTTTTACCTGCGCAGAAAATTCTGCGGCAAATGCACTATTGGCTAATAACACCAAAATTATTAATAAAACTTTAAAAATTTTCATCATACCCCTCCGCTCACAAATTATTTATAATTACACCTCAAACAATTCCGTATCATAATCTTTACAGCTTTTCATTTTCCGTTCCGTTACAACATCCTGCGGCGATAATTTGCCAAACAGCAATGGGCTTGTTTTATCGTGCGCGGTACAATTTATTTTTACCATACCGGCATTATAATTGGCATAACAATACAGGCAGCCGCCGGGACAGGTATTGTAAGCGCCTATATCTATGCTGGCGGCGCAGCAGCACTCCGGCCGCTGATTTTTATCTTTGCCTGCTTTCAGTTTAAACCCGCCGGTATTTTCTATTAAATCCTTATCTATACATGCCGATGCCGTAATGCCAAGCTCCGTAAAATCTGCCGTTTCGGCGCAGGTTTGCAGTTTTAACCCGTATTTGTCAGCAATTTTGGCAAAGCGTGCGGCAAAAGCATAAATTTCCTCGCTGCTGTAATTAACGGCACCCAGTTTTTGCGCGTTGCGTTTTGTATTGCGGTACTCATCCATAAAGCTGATAACACAGAGTTCCGTACTGCCGCTTAACTCTGCCGCCAACGCTTCAAAGCACTCTAAATGATATTCCATGCTGTACCTGCTGCTGAAAAATATAGGGTCATACCGCCATATAACACGCTGTCTGCCTATTTTAGCAGCTAACTCTTTAAATGCAGGCAGCAAAACCTGCTTTTTATCGGGCAGGCCCGGTTCTATGTCTTTTCCATAACCAGTTAAAGTAAACTGAAAATAATACGGATACTCCGCCAGTTCATCAAGGCACTTCATCAGCGGCAGCGGATTTTTCGTCCAAAATACAAAAGCATCCACCACCTCCGGCGATAAAGCAACTTTACTTACACTATGCACGTTCATGGGGTTGCGCACCAGCACATAACCGGCACGCAGGCGGTTATAAAACCACTCTGCATAAAATGCCGGTATGTCTGTTCTGCGGCTTACGCTGATAATCATGCTGCATTAAATGTGTTTAACCGAATTAAAAATTTCTTTATTGGCTTCAACGGCACTGCTGCCGCCAACAACACAAATATAGTTGCCGCTCAATGTATCGCGAACTACCTGAGCGAGGCTGCGTAAATCATCATTAGTTAAATTAAGTATTTCATCGCGTGTTTTCTGGCGCATTTCCTGCGGCACACCTTTAATATGGGCAAGCGCCGTCTGCGAAAGGCGCATGGAATTTGTTAAAGGCACGTCTGCTGCGCTGATGGTACCGATAATATACTTGGTAAGCTCACGTTCTGGCAAATCAAGCTGTTCCAGCCAGCCCGGCAAACCGCGGTAGGCCTCCAGCGATTCGGCAAGTTTCGGGTCGCGGTAAGAGGCAAAATACATGCTGCCGTTACGGTCAAACACGGCAGATGCGCCGTAAGCGCCGCCCTGAATACGTATCTTGGTCCATAAATATTCATAGCGCAAAATCGTTTCCAAAACTTTCATTGAACCGGTAAACTTATGGCCCGCTTTGCGGAAATCGCCGCCAGCTGCAACATACTGAACTTTACCCGGCGTCATAATACCTTCGTTAAGCCCCGGTGCGGCAAGCGGCTTTACGGCACTGCCTGCTGCTTCAGACTGCGGCAGCAAAGCAGCAAATTCTTTTGCCATTGCCAAAACCTGCGCTTTGTCTTCTTCTTCACAGCTGTAAGCAAGCAAATATTTGCTGTTTTCAAAAAATACGCCTAAAAGGCTGCTTAATTTTTGCAGGGTTTCACCGGCACGTTCATCAAAATGCTCGGTTAAATCTTTTAAAAATTCATAGTAGGAATAATAATCCTGTTCATTAACCCTTGCCGCCGGAGAATAATACGAATTTAAGCGCGCACATGCCACGGTCTGCCCGCGGCTGAAGAAGTTGCTGTCCCAGTCGCTTTTAACCTCCGCCAATACTTCACGCAGGCGCTTAACGCTGTCAAAACGGCTTTCAAGCGCAATGGCACGCAGAATATCAAACATATGGGTTAAATTATGTACAAGCGCTTTGGCGGTAACCGTAAATTTAACGGTGTAGTCATTTACGCTTTCTGCAGCGGAATAAGCGTGTACCTGAAAGGTTACGCCGCCGGTATATTTTATTCCCAGCGTGGAAAGCTGCTGATAAGTATATTTACCGGTGTCAACCTTGCCCAGCATATCGCTCAGCAGGTAACAATAAGGCAGCAGGCTGCCGTCAATGCCGCTCATATCAAAATACCAGTTTAAATAAGCTATTTTGTTTGTAAAGGCAGGCACATACAAAAATTCATTGCTGCCTTCTGTTGTAAGTTCGCCGTCAAGTTTTTCCGCTTCGCGGCGTATATCACTTCTTTCAAGCAAAGGTATGCTTGAAAGAGCCTCCTGGCTGTCGGGTGCTGCCTGGCGTTCATGCAAAACGCGGCAATGTTCAACGGCTTCTTCAATTTCTTTTTCGCTCATGCCGGCTTTTATCTGCTGCATTTTTTCTGCAAGTTCTGCCTGCTCTGCTTCTTCCATGCCTTTTTTAGGCATCAGCGTAAGCAAAACCTTGTGCGTATTATCAAGCAGATAATTTTCAATTAACTGTTCATAATAATTTGTTTTTATGCCTTCGCGCAGCTCTGCCAGCAGTTTATTATAACGCAGTCCGTCTAAAGGGTCACCATCATAAAGCCAGGTATCCATAACGCCAATGCCGTAAATAAGCCCTTTCGGATAAGCGCCGAAATCTGCCTCGCGCAGTTTAAATTCCAGCATGTTAAGGCAGGCTTCCAAAAGTTCTTTATCAAGACCTTCAATGGTAAGTTTTTGCAAGGTGCGGTAAACAATGCTGATAAATTCATCACGCTTATCTTCTTCCGAACCGGAAACTTTAACAGCAAAAACAGGCTGGCGCAAACTGCCGGTATACTGCCCGTAAGCATCCGTACAAATGCCGCTTTCCAGCAGAGCAAGGCGCAGCGGCGCACTGTTGCCCTCCAAAAGCACTGTTTCCAAAAGGCGCAGCGCCAGCGAAGTTTTAGCGTCGCGCGCATCGCCGCACACAATATCAAGTTCATGGTAGGTTTTGGCTGCCAGGTCTTCATCTGCCCCAGCAGGATAAAAGGCTTTTACCTCTTTTGTTTTGGCAAACGGCTGCTGTAAGGGAATGGCTGAATTAACGCTGCCGCTTTTTTCAAAAGCCGATAAATACTCACCGTCAAGATATTCCAGCGTTTTTTCAATATCCATATCGCCGTACAGATAAATAAAGGAGTTTTCCGGGCTGTAATAGGTGCGGTGGAAGTTTTCAAACGCTTCCTGCGTAAGCTGCGGTATTGCTGCCGGGTAGCCGCCAGATTCATAGCGGTACGGGCTGTCAGGGAACAAAGCACGCATAACTTCGTTTTCGGCAATGGCGTCCGCCGAAGAATATACGCCCTTCATTTCGTTGTAAACAACACCGTTATACGCAAGCTCGCCTTCTTTAGCGGCAATTTCGTAGTGCCAGCCTTCCTGCATAAGCGTATATGGGTTTTCATAAATCAGCGGATAAAATACCGCGTCCAAATAGACATCCATTAAGTTTTTAAAATCTTTATCATTGCGGCTGGCAACCGGATACATTGTTTTATCTGGATATGTCATTGCATTTAAAAACGTATTCATGGAGCCTTTAACAAGTTCTACAAAGGGCTCTTTTAAATGGTATTTGCGCGAACCGCACAGCGAAGAATGTTCCAGAATATGCGGCACGCCGGTATCATCATAAGGCGGCGTGCGGAAACTGATAGAAAACACTTTGTTATCGTCGCTGTTGCCAAAGTACAAAAGCCTTGCGCCGCTTTTTTCATGTTCCATTAAATATGCTTCGCTCTGTACTTCTTCAACATATTCAGCATGCTTTACAATAAAGCCGCTGTAAACTTTATTAACTTCAAGTTTCATAAATTTACCTCCAATTTGCAACACTATTTTTATTTTATCACATCTTTACAATGCAGACGAAAAATCTTAATGCCAACTTGCAAAAATTTTGCAAATTTTATATAATGGCATCATAACAAATCAATTTAATATATTATTGATGTCATAAATAAAGGAGTTGTTATTATGGAACCGGCGCGTTTCAGCCTGCGCATTCACCCAGTTATAATGAAAAAAATGAAAGTAATTGCCGAAAACAACGGCCGCAGCGTCAACAAGGAAATTGAGCAGATTTTAAAATGGGTTGTTGACGATTACGAAAACCAAAAAGGCAAAATTAAAATTGACGATTAAAACAAACAGTTACAAAAATACGCAGAAACCAATTAAGGCTTCTGCGTATTTTTTAATCCATTTTTAAAATTGCCATAAATGCTTCCTGCGGCAGTTCCACGCTGCCAACCTGCTTCATGCGTTTTTTGCCTTCTTTTTGTTTTTCCAAAAGTTTGCGTTTACGGCTTATATCGCCGCCATAGCATTTTGCCAAAACATCCTTGCGCAAAGCACGCACATTTTCACGGGCAATAATTTTGTTGCCGATAGCGGCCTGTACAGGTATTTCAAACATCTGGCGCGGAATTAAGCTGCGCAGCTTTTCAACAAGCTGCCTGCCGCGTACCGTGGCTTTTTCACGGTGTACAATAGCGCTCAAAGCGTCAACCGGATCACCGTTCAGCAAAATATCAACTTTTACCAAATCGGAAGCACGATAACCGGCAAGTTCATAATCAAGCGAAGCATAGCCGCGCGTTGCAGATTTCAAGCGGTCAAAATAGTCAAAAATAATTTCGCTCAGCGGCAGCGCATAATGAATCATAACGCGGGTTTCGTCAAGATATGTCATGTTTTCGTATTCGCCGCGCTTTTCCTGCGACAATTCCATAACAGCGCCTACATAATCTTTCGGCACAATAATGGTAGCATTTACATAAGGTTCTTCAACATGGTCTATAACCGTCGGGTCGGGGAAGTTAGACGGATTGTCAACCAGCTCCACATCGCCGTTGGTGCGGAACACTTCATAAATTACATTAGGTGCCGTAGTAATAAGTGCTAAATTATATTCGCGCTCCAAACGTTCTTTAATAACATCCATATGCAAAAGGCCCAAAAAGCCGCAGCGGAAGCCAAAGCCCAACGCAACGGAAGTTTCCGGCTCAAACACCAGCGAAGCATCGTTAAGCTGCAATTTTTCCAGCGCGTCGCGCAGATTGTCATAATCGGAATTTTCTACCGGATAGAGGCCGCAGTAAACCATCGGCGTGGCCTTGCGGTAACCGGGCAGAGCTTCATCTGCGGGATTGTTAGCGTCGGTAATGGTATCGCCAACGCGCGCGTCCTTAACGTTTTTAATGGCGGCTGCCAAAAAGCCTACCTGCCCGGCATCAAGCTCATCAACAATTACCGGGTTAGGCTTAAACACGCCTACTTCCGTTACTTCAAATTCCGCTCCGGTTGCCATCATGCGTATTTTCATGCCTTTTCTTACGCGGCCGTCTATCACGCGGAAATAAAGCACAACACCTTTATAAGCATCAAATTTGGAATCGAACACCAGTGCTTTTAACGGCTTTTGCGCGTCGCCTTCTGGAGCCGGAATTTTTGCTACAATCGCTTCCAAAACATCTTCTATGCCAATGCCGGTTTTAGCGCTTGTAAGCACGGCTTCGGATGCGTCAATGCCGATAACATCTTCAATCTCATGCTTTACACGTTCAGGGTCTGCACTCGGCAGGTCAATTTTATTAATAACGGGAATAATTTCCAAATCATTATCCAAAGCCAGGTAAACATTGGCAAGAGTCTGCGCTTCAATGCCCTGCGTGGCATCAATAACCAGCAGTGCACCTTCGCAGGCAGCCAGCGCGCGCGATACTTCATAAGTAAAATCGACATGGCCCGGAGTATCAATAAAATTAAGCATATACTCCTGCCCGTCGCGTGCCGTATAAATGCTGCGCACAGCCTGCGCTTTAATGGTAATGCCGCGTTCACGCTCCAAATCCATGGAATCAAGAATTTGTTCTTCCATTTCGCGCTTGGTTAATGTGCCGGTATATTCAATCAAACGGTCGGCCAGAGTAGATTTACCATGGTCGATATGGGCAATAATAGAAAAATTGCGTATATGTTGCTGATCCATTGCGTTCTCCTTATAAAAAACTTATCTGACTTATTATTATATCATTTATAGCGCAGTACCTGCAAGTACATGAACTTTTCGGCGTCCTGTAAAAAATATTGCTGCCGCAAGATTTATAATAAAAAGTCCTTGCGCAGTGCCTTACTTTGTGGTAAAATTACTTGGTAAAGGTAATTGATGGTAGGAGGTGAATTCGTTGCCGAACATTAAATCTTCCATTCGTAGCGTAAAAACTGATGCAGAACGCCGTGCAAAAAATGCACCTGTAAAGGCTGCTATCCGTAACATTGCCCGTAAAGTAGTTGCTTTAACCGAAACCGGTACTCAAGAAGATGCAAAAGCTACTTATGTAACTGCATCCGGTTTAATTGATAAAGCAGCACGTAAAGGTATTATCCACAAAAACGCTGCAAACCGCAGAAAATCCAGACTTGCAAAAAAAGTCAATGCTATGGAGTAATTTCTCCGTATATTAAAGCCTGCAAAAGCTTGCAGGCTTTATTTTTTTACCCTATCCGCGTTTTATAATGCTTTCGCCGAACTTGTTTTTTAAAAAATCAACGGCCATATTGCGTTTTTTTATTTTTTCGTTTTCGTTAAAATTCAAAACCGGGGCTGCGCCTTCACTTTCTAAATGCGAAATGCTTACGCCAAGCAGCCGCACGCCTTCCGTAAATCTTACCTGCTGCATAAGTTTTAGTGCCAACGCATAAATTTCTTCGTCATATGCTACCGGCAGTTCTGATGTTATACTGCGGGTAATTGTTTTAAAAGAGCTGAATTTAACTTTTAAAGTTACCGTATACCCGATTAATTTGCGCTTTCTCAACCGCCAGCCGGTTTCGCCGCATAAATCGCGCACAGCCTTTTTCAAATCTGCTTCTTCATACAAATCTTTATCATAAGTATGTTCTTTGCCTATTGACTTGGCTTCGGTTTCGTTTACAACCGGCCTGTTATCTATGCCGCATGCCAGGTTATGTACAGCCTGTGCATTAATGCCGAATACTTTTTGCAGAATGCTTATATCGGCAGCGGCGATTTTGCCGATTGTATCAATGCCGTACTGTAAAAGCATTGCTTCAGCCGATTTGCCAATGCCAAAAATTTTACGCACCGGCATAGGCGCAATAAAGGCAGCCGCTGTTTCATGTTTTATTAATACCAATCCGTCCGGTTTGTCCAAATCGGAGGCAAGTTTTGCCAAAAATTTATTGGGTGCAATGCCAACGGAAGCATGCAAGCCTGTTTGCTCGTAAATTTTGTTTTTTACAGCTTTGCCCAATGCCACAACATCAGGGTACAAACCTTCCATACCGGTTACATCCAAAAATGCCTCATCAACAGAAAGCTGCTCCACCAACGGCGAAAAGCTTCGGAAAATTTCCATTATTCCGTCAGAAATTTCTTTATAACGATGCATCCTCCCCTGAATGTAAATGCCCTGCGGGCACAGGCGCTTGGCCATATGCATCGGCATGGCAGAATGCACGCCAAACTTACGTGCCTCATAAGAGCATGTAGAAACTACGCCTCTGCCGCTTAAACCGCCTACAATTACAGGCAGCCCCTTCAGGCTCGGATTATCAAGTTGTTCTACCGATGCAAAAAAAGCATCCATATCGACATGCATTATCCAGCGCAGCATTTTATCACTCCAACAGTTTTATATAAATATAATAACACATATGTTCGCTTTTTGCCATATTTTTAGCAGTATAAGCACCGTTACATAAAAAAACAGCATCTCTGCCTGAACTGACAGAAATGCTGCTTTTTTATATTAATTTAATGAGAATACAACTTGCACACGTGCGTTTAATTTAATCTTGCCGGGAGAAAGTTTAGTTGCCACACCATCTTCGGCAAGGTTAGTAGTGCTTCTTAATTTATTGGCGCCATAAGCAACAATAGTACCGCCGTCAAAACTGTTAATATCTGCGCTGAGCATATTGCCAAGTGTGCGGCTGCCTGCATTTGCTACAACAGCGGCCTTGTCGCGGGCATTTTCAACTGCCGTTGCAAGCAACTGGCGCTGAATAATATTTTGCGTGCTTAACGCATAGGTTATATTGCTGATATTGGTTGCCCCGGCTTCTACTACGTTATCAATAACCTGAGAGAGTTTATCCAAATCTTTAACAGTTACTTTTATGGAAGAATCAAGAACGTATTTATCGGCAGTGCGCACGCCGTTGCGGTCTACCTTATATTCCTGATAAAGATAATAGCTTGTGTTTTGCAAATCATTATCGGTAATGGCAAGCCCCAAAAGCGCTCGGCGGATTTGCGAAGCGATTTGTGCCTCCTGGGTTCTGGCAGTTTCCGCATCATCTGCCCGTACGTTAATGCCAACATCAATATAAGCCATATCCGGCGCAACTTCCTGTTCTGCCATACCGCTTACCGCAATGGTATTAGGCTCTGCGGCCACAGCCAGATTTGTACCGGCTACGCTAAATACCAGTAACGCTGCTGCGAGTACCGATGTAAATTTTTTCATATTAACACCTCCATTATTTGCTTACATTATAGAAGCCAAATATGTTTTAATTGTGTTATTTTACATCTAAATTTACTTTTCCCAATACTTTTGCTGCTTCGCTGTCATCGCTGACATTCTTTTGCGGGCTGGCAGCAGCATATTTTTTCAACAGCATATTAACAATGTTATAATCTACCATGCTGCCCGGACCATCCATGCACCCTCTGTCACAAGCCATGCCTTCAAAATATTCACAGTCCAATTTGCCGTCTTCAAGCTGCTTAATTTCGGTTAAACAACGTTCAAGCCCGCTGGCATAATGAGTTTTTAAGTTTTTGCCTTCATCGCCAAGTGCATTAACAACCGCGCTTTTTACGCCGCAGGTAACCGGGAAGGAAATGCCGTAAAGCGACGCTTCCGAATTAAACTCATCCACCTGCATTTTATCCGCTTCAATATCTGCACCGGCAAGCAGGCAGGACATTTCTTCAAAAGTCATGGCATAATCAATGGCATCCGAATTTGCATACGCTTCTGCTTTTTTAGCTATGCACGGGCCAATAAATACCGTTACAGCCTCCGAATTAAGTTCTTTTACATAGCGCCCGCAAGCAACCATGGGTGAAACAGTCTGCGAAATTTTACTTTCTGCGGCAGGAACATGTTTTTTAATCATATTTACAAAAGAAGGACAGCAGGAACTTGTCATATATTTTTGTTCCGACGGAACTTTTTCCATAAGTTCTTTTGCTTCGCGGCAAGCTGTTAAATCGGCACCAATGGCAACTTCCTTAACAGCAGCAAAACCTGCCTTCATTAAAGCTGCCACTACCTGCGCAGGAGTAACCTTTAAGCCAAGCTGACCTACAAAAGAGGGTGCCAGCAAAGCATAAACCTGCTTGCCTGCTTTAATTTCCTTTATAACCTGCACGATAGCACTGCGCTCATCAATAGCGCCAAACGGGCAGGCGCTGCGGCAGGCTCCGCATTGTACGCATTTGTTAAAATCTATTTTGGCCTTTCTGTCGGCACCGGCAGTAATTGCGCCCAAAACGCAGGAACGTTCACACGGGCGGCTTACTTCAATAATAGCGCCAAACGGACAGGATTTTTTACAAATACCACATTCAACACATTTTGTTTTGTCTATATACGCTCTGTTTTGGTAAATGGAAATCGCCTTGCGCGGACATTTATTAATACATTTATGTGCTACACAATGGCGGCAGGCATCAGTAACTAAAAATTTATCAATAGGGCACTGGTCGCAAGCTTCAGGCAAAACATCAATAACGGGCAAAGTTCTGTCCAAAGGTTCAGCCAAAGCCTTTTTGCTGGCATCGACAATATTTATGCCCGTTTGCAGGCCTAAAGCCATATCAATACGGTTTTTCAAAACGGCTCGTTCTTTATGCACGCAACAACGGACACGCGGTGTATCTTCCGTAACGGTATTGTACAAAATGTCATAAACATGCTCCGGCAAATTGCCGCTCCACGCAAATTTTGCAATACCGGTTAAAACCGCACGCCTAAATTTGGTTACTTCAGTTAATTCCATTTTCAGCACCTCAACTAAAAAGTAATCTACCTTCATTTTAAATGAAAGCAGAAATAAAGGCAAATAAAAAAATGCCAATACTTAAAATATTTATCGGCAGTGATTAATTTAATTTTTTACTTTGTTTTCCATCCTTAAATAAAAAGACCATTAAAAGTAAAATACTATTTTCTCTGTTACACTATTGCAAAAATAAAAGCTGCCTAAAACGAATTTTTTAAGCAATACTATATCGTTATGAGAAAAGTAATTATTGAATTATCTAAAATCATTTAAAAAATTTTATATATATAATGAACAATAATCCTCCTATACACGCAAGTATACCAGTATTTAATGGCATTTCAATAAGTACCGGATCTGTTAAATTATGTTTTTTAGCAACTTTTAAGAAAATTTTTCTTAATAATAATAAACATATTAATGATATGATAATTATTGTAACTGAATATATAAAAGCATTATTCATTTTTTACCCCGTTTAATCAAAGTTTCTAATCGGTCAATACCTAAATTCATCAACATTTTGAAATCCTTCTTCAACAAAAACTCCTGCTATTCCATCAACTAAAGTTAATACTTTGCTCAATACGCTTCTAATTTAACTCACGCCGTTCTGCGAACGGCGACATTGCTGAACACGAAGCAGCATTAAAAATTATTGATATTTCAATCCACGCACTCCATGAGGGATGCGACCGTAAATACGTTAAAGCGGCAACGTCTTTCTGGATTTCAATCCACGCATTCCTAATGGAATGCGACTGCAAAGATACAAATACCATCTAAACACGAACTCTTAAAGATATGTTTAACCGGCCTTCGCACTTAAAAGCAAATCAATAGTACACCAACAAAGTACACCAACAAACCCTACATAAACAAGCCTTACATATATTCTACCACATAGAAGAAAAGAACCATACCATAAGGTACGGTTCTTTTTCTAACCGGCAGCTATCTATCCTCCCGGGCCGCTTCCAGCCAAGTACTTTCGACGTAT
>OGNF01001066.1_pt1 | contig 26884 bp, 21 predicted proteins | sample 1573321 | NCBI WGS metagenome assembly OGNF01 (sample SAMEA2581911, study PRJEB24529) | metagenome | biome: Human gut stool | place: China | collected 2011 | reverse complement strand
GGAATCCATTGTGTATATCGCTCAGCTTCTTTTTTCTCTGCCTCTGTCACCCAGCTTATTCTTCAATTGCTAAATAAGTTCTTTATCCAAAAGGAAATCAATTACATTGATATTCAAAATTCCATTATCATCATACCAACGCTTTCCAACATCCATCCTTACCACAATTTTAGGGAAAGAATCTCCTGTAAGCGTAAATGGTCTGAGTTCTACCTGCGCTTTTTCATCAGTAGGCATTGCATATGCTGATTGGATATAAGTTCGTTTTCCTCCTGAATTGACCACAAAATCAATTTCTCTTGGCGTACGAACGGAACTTCCACTATTATTAATAGTCCTCGCATAAACAACACCAACATCAACAGATAACTGCCTGATAATCAACTCATTGTATATAATGTTCTCCATTATATGTGTCATTTCCTGTTGACGAAAACCTATTCTTGCATTTCTTAAGCCTATATCTTCACTGTAATATTTATTAGGTGAATCAAAATATGATTTTCCTTTTACATCATATCGTTTACTTTCTGAAAAAAGGAACGCATCTTCCAAATGTCCAATATATGCACGAATTGTATTAGCAGACACTCCTCCACTCTGCTTAGATTTCAAAGCATTTGCAATTTTTGTTGGATTTGTCAGCGAGCCAACCGATGAACAAAGCAAATCTAAAATTTGCTCAAGTACATCCTGCCTCTCGATTCTCTTTCGTTCTACAATATCCTTAATATATACTTCTGAAAAAAGTGATTTTAGATAATTCATCTTAGCCATATCATTAGGTCTGGATAAAATAAGCGGCATACCGCCATAAAATGCATATTCGTCAAACGCTTCGTTCTTGTAGCCGAGAGCGGAAATATAGTTTGAAAGGGCGTCTATCCATACATAGACAATGTGCTTTTCGTCAAATGTTACAGGAATTCCCCATGTAAAGCTTGTTCTTGAAACACAGAGGTCTTCAAGTCCCGGCTTGATAAAGTTGTTGACAAGCTCAACCGCACGGGTTTTAGGCTGGAGATAATCTGTTTCTGTCAGCAGTTTTTCGATTCTGTCGGCAAAAGGTGACATTTTAAAGAAGTAAGCTTCCTCCTTTGCCTCGATAACGTCACGGCCGCATTCAGGGCATTTGCCGTCAACAAGCTGTGAATCTGTCCAGAAACTTTCCCAAGGTGTGCAGTATTTTCCTGAGTATTCACCCTTATAGATGTATCCCTTGTCGTACAGTGCTTTGAAAATTTTCTGTACGGTTTCTACGTGGTAGTCATCGGTGGTACGGATGTAACGGTCGTAGCTGATGTTCATACGGCTCCAAAGACCTTTGAAGATTGCCACGATTTCATCGACATATTCCTTCGGGGTGACACCCTTTTCGGCTGCCTTCTGTTCGATTTTCAAGCCGTGTTCATCGGTTCCGGTCAGGAACAGAACATCATAGCCCTGCATGCGGCGATACCGTGCAATGGAATCGCACGCTACGGTTGTATAGCAATGTCCGATATGGGGATTCCCGGACGGATAATAGATTGGGGTGGTAATATAATATGGTTTTTTTGACATTCAGCCTTGATACATTGCTGACAAAGTCGAAAAAGAAAATTCCGCTTGAAGGTAAGTCATGACCCTCAAGCGGAATTTTTGTGTACTGGGGATACATGTTCTTAATAATCCTTAATACTATATGTTAACTCCCTTGTTTCTTTGTACTTCTCTAATTTTAATTGATATATTTGTGATATCATTATGATATCAATTAAATCTATAGAATATGGAAACAAAAGAGTGTGGTTTCAGTGGTTTCAAGATGAATGGCTTTTTGGCCTTGTTCCTTCATTTGGTAGTGCTTACGGCAGTGATAATCTTTGGGTTTATCATTTCTGTGCCTACCTTGATCCTTTCGGTGTGTCTGTGCCTGGTATGGTTCATTATGTTTGCCGGCTATATGGAGCTGGAGCCGAACGAGGCGCGTGCTATGGTGTTCTTTGGTAAATATAAAGGGACGTTCAAGGAGACCGGCTTTTTCTGGGTAAACCCTTTCCTTAATAAGAAGAAGCTTTCGCTTCGTGCACGCAACCTGGATGTGGAGCCGATAAAGGTGAACGATAAGATTGGTAATCCTATTCTTATAGGACTGGTATTGGTGTGGAAGCTGAAGGACACCTATAAAGCCATGTTTGAGATTGATTCACAAACAATGGCTGCATCCGCTCCGACAGCGGGTAATGCGAACCAGGTCAGTCTTGGCAATGCGGTGGCCAACCGTATGAATGCGTTCGAGAACTTCGTCATGATACAGAGTGATGCCGCTCTTCGTCAAGTTGCCGGTCAGTATGCCTATGATGATAATGAGGCTGATACGGAAGAGTTGACACTTCGTTCGGGCGGTGAGGAAATCAATGAACAGCTGGAGCAGAAATTGAATGAACGCCTGGCCATGGCAGGTATGGAAGTGGTGGAAGCGCGTATCAACTATCTGGCATATGCGCCCGAAATTGCCGCTGTGATGCTGCGTCGCCAGCAAGCATCCGCCATCATTACGGCACGCGAGAAGATTGTGGAAGGGGCAGTCTCTATGGTAAAAATGGCGCTCCATAAACTTTCTGAAGAAGAAATTGTTGAACTGGACGAAGACAAGAAAGCAGCAATGGTCAGCAATCTGTTGGTAGTGCTTTGTGCGGACGAGGCTGCCCAACCGGTAGTCAATACGGGAACGTTGAACCATTGATAAAGGATACGGATGAAAGAGATGGGGGTTATAGGACGATGGGCTCTTATACTGCTCTTGCTGGGCAATGTATATGGGGGCTTTGCACAAGATGCGAATACTGCGCGCGCGCAGCACATTTATGAATTGTTTGTGGCAGGGCAAGGTGACAGTATCCATGCGGCATTGAACCGGGAGTTGCAGGAGAAACTGGCTCCGGCACTCTTCAATGATTCTTTCCGGCAGGCGGAGAAAATGTTCGGTAAATCCATATCAAAAGGAGAATGGAAGACCGATTCTGCCCAGGGAATTACTATCTATTATTCCGATGTGGAGTTTGAACGCTATAATCTCCGCTTTCTGGTGGCTTTTGATGCTGACGGGGCACTGAATACAATCCGGCTAGTCCCTGCACCTGCTGTTAGCACTGCCCAACCGGTAGCCTATGATAAGACAAAAATGGATGAAAGGGATATTACGCTGGGAGCCGACGGCTACAAGCTTCCCGGAACGTTGACTTTGCCCAAGCGGGCAGTCGGTCCGGATGCATGCAGGGTTCCTTGTGTTATTTTGGTACATGGTTCCGGTCCTCACGACCGTGACGAGACGATAGGTCCCAACAAGCCTTTCCGTGACCTTGCCTGGGGATTGGCGAAACGCGGCATTGCTGTCGTCCGCTATGAAAAACGGACAAAGGCATATGGTGCGGCTTGCGTTCCTGCCGGTCGCGAACTCGATTATGATACTGAGGCCGTGGACGATGCCGTTGCCATAGTGGAGCAGGTAAGGGCTTTGCCCGAGCTGGCTCCTGACAGTGTGTATGTGTTGGGGCACAGCCTGGGAGGTACATTGGCTCCCCGTATTGCCGGGCGTTCGAAAGGTTTGGCAGGTATCATTATCCTTGCCGGACTGGCAAGACCGCTTGAAGATGCTCTTGAGGAACAGTTTTATTATACCTCTTCTTTGACGGATTCTTCAGTCAATGTAAAGGTTCAACTTGATGAGCTGAAACAACAGTTGGCTAATGTCAAAAAGCTTGGTACCGAAGAGTTTGATGAAACGATTTCCTTGCCATTGGGGCAGCCCCGCTCATATTGGCTGTTTGCCAACGCTTACAAACCGGTGGAGGTTGCCGCTAAACTAAAGCTGCCCATATTTGTTCTTCAAGGGGAGAGAGATTATCAGGTGACTATGGAAGACTTCGGTTTATGGCGTTCCGGTTTGTTGCGCTGCAAGAATGCATATTTCAAATCTTATCCGAAATTGAATCACTTGTTGCAGGAAGGCAGCGGCAAGGCGACTCCGTTTGAGTATAGCCATGCTTCGCCCGTCCCGGCATATGTTATGGATGACATTGCCTCCTTCGTGCGGGGCAAGCAGAATACTCTTTGATTGGTACTTGGTTATATCAAAGTAACTTCAATCATAAATCGTAAATTGTTAAATAGTAAATAAATAGTGGCTAAAAAAGAAACTTCAACCAAAAGCTTTGTCCTCCGTGTGGATGCTGCAACGATGGATGCCATTGAAAAATGGGCAGCCGACGAGTTCCGTAGTACCAATGGACAGCTTCAGTGGATTATCGCTGAAGCATTGCGGAAGAGTGGGCGGATGAAGAAGTCCAAGAATCCTCCTCCGTCTGAAGAGAAAGCAGAGGAGGATTCGTAATAACAGATTCTAAATCGCAGATAGTATGATTAATCTTGGTCCTTATTCCGGCAAGAATTGCCCTAATGTCCGTTTTCAACCCACTGTGATTGACCGTATTCTGGAAGGTACGGCCCTGCTTATCGTGCTCGTTACGTGGATTAGCATTTACTGGCTGTATACCCAAAGAGAAGGTGCCCTGCTGCCCGCCGTCTGGGTGATGGGTGGCTGTTCCATTTTCTGTTTCCTTTTGATGGGGGGATTGGCGTATCTTCCCGTCCGTTTCATCAATTTCCCTATTCGGGTCACCGAGCGCAATGCGGCTGTTCAATATTTGTTTGCCATACGCCTTACCCGGGTGATGAACATCATTCTGTTGTTAGTGCTTTTGGGCAGTGTTTGGGGCTTGTATTATGCATTCGGCAAACTCCTGCTCCTTGTCTCGTTTGTTTTGTTGGGGGTGGCATTTATAGGGTACTATATACTGGCGTTTAAATATAAGTAGCCTTACAGTCTGTTTAATAGTCCTTTTTACCACTTACCCTCCTTTCTCATCTTTATTTGTTGTTATAAATCTGCCATTACCTACTAATGGTTACTCCTTCTCTTCTTTTCGTAATTTTTAGGTATTGTTCTCCTTTTTAACTACCTCTACCTTTGCCCCAATAAAATTTAAGATAAAAGATGAGAAAATTAACAGGCTTATTCGTTTTATGTTTTCTGCTTTCTGCCAATGCTTTGCAGGCTGCTGAACCTGAAAAAGTTACTTCTGCAGCAGAGAGGACGAAAATTTCAACAGACAAAGAGAAAAAGGAAAAAGTAGCGAATGATGGCGACAACTACAAGAAATTCCGTTTCGGTGGATACGGAGAAATGGTTGCAAGTTTTAAGGATTATGGTATTAACCGTTTCTATGGTGCACCTGAAGGCAATCCAGACAAACATAGGAATACAATTTCTATACCCCGTTTCGTGTTGGCTCTGGATTACAAGTTCAATTCCAAATGGATACTCGGTGCTGAAATCGAGTTTGAATCCGGTGGTACGGGTACTGCTTATGAACTTGAGAATACGGAAAACGGTGAGTATGAAACGGAGGTGGAAAAGGGTGGCGAAGTGGCTATCGAGCAATTCCACATTACCCGTTTAATTGTTCCACAATTCAACATACGTGCCGGTCACATCATTGTCCCGGTAGGATTGACCAACGCCCATCATGAACCAATCAATTTCTTTGGAACTTATCGGCCGGAAGGAGAGACAACCATCCTTCCTTCTACGTGGCATGAAAACGGACTCGAGTTTTTTGGTTCTTTTGGAAAAGGATATGCCAGCTTTGATTATCAGGCCATGATAGTGGCCGGTCTGAATGCCAATGGTTTTGACCGTAACACCTGGATAGCAAGTGGCAAACAAGGCATCTTTGAAGAAGACAACTTTACTTCACCGGGCTATGTGGCTCGTCTGGACTACAAGGGGGTTCCGGGGTTGCGTATAGGTGCTTCGTTCTATTACTGCGCTGATGCCGGTTCCAATTCTGACAAAGCGGATACTTATTCGTCTACCGGTAAGATTCCGGTAAGAATTTATACGGCAGATGCCCAATACCGTAATAAATATGTGATTGCCCGTGCCAATATGGTATACGGAAATTTGGGCAATTCAGCGAAGCTTAGTGAGGCAAATACCAAATTATCGAATAAATCTCCTTACAGCCGTATAACCCCCATTGCAAAGAATGTAGTCAGTTATGCAGCCGAGGCCGGTTTGAATATCAGCGCTTTCTTCAAAGGAAACAGGAAAGTTCCGGTTATCTACCCCTTTGCACGTTATGAATATTATAATCCGCAAGAAAAGGGAGAGGCCAGCCAGATAATGGAGAAACGTTGTCAGGTAAGCATGTGGACTGCCGGATTGAATTGGTATGCCTTGCCTAATCTGGTGGTAAAGGCTGATTACACCACCCGCCAAATCGGAACAAACAAGGTTTTTGGAACTGGCAAGTATAATAGTGAAAATGAGTTTTCGATCGGTATTGCCTATATCGGTTGGTTTGTCAAGAAGTAGATGAATAGTAATCAATTAATTTTATACAAATGAAGAAAAATTTCTTTTATGCGACAGCTTTGGTATTAGGGCTGGCATTTACGGCTACTGCTTGTAGCGATGATGATGACAACAGTACAGTTAATCCTGCTGACATTGAGTATAATTCGGAGAATGCAGCAAGTTGGCACAACTACATGAGAAATGTGGCGGCTTTGTTGAAGACAGATGCCACCAATCTTTATGATTCTTGGAATACGAGTTATAAGGGTGGGGCAAGTTTTGCAACTTCCTTCAAAGCTCATAATGGTGCCTATAACTTTTCAAGTGCCTGGAACTGTATAGAGCAGGTTATCGACGGTTGTGTTGAAATCTCCAATGAGGTAGGTGAGACGAAGATTGGTGATCCATATAATAAATATATGGCAAACAATGTTACAGAGGCCCTCTATGCTGTTGAGTCATGGTATAGCTGGCATTCCCGTGATGATTATACCAATAATATTTACTCAATCCGCAATGCCTATTACGGCTCTTTGGACGGTAAGGTGAGCGACAAGTCAATTTCAAAATTGGTGGCTGGAGCCAATGCGGAGTTGGATACGAAAGTGTCGGCAGCTATCACTACGGCAGCATCGGCTATTCAGGCTATTCCCCAACCTTTCCGTAATAATATCAACAGTCAGGAAACGGTATCGGCTATCAAGGCTTGTGAAGAACTGGAAAGTGTATTGGATAAGGAGTTGAAACCTTATATCAGGGACAATAGCACCATTAACAGCAATGAAGCACTTGACCCGATTGTTGAAAATTATGTCAATGTTGTGGTTTTGCCTACCTATAAGGATTTGAAGGAGAAGAATAGTACGCTGTATGACGCTGTGGTGGCTCTTGCCAACAATCCCTCTAACAGTGCTTTTGAGACGGCATGCAATGCTTGGATAACAGCCCGTGAACCTTGGGAGGAAAGTGAGGCGTTCCTGTTCGGTCCGGTGGATGAGCTGGGGCTTGACCCGAATATGGATAGTTGGCCTTTGGACCAGAATGCCATTGTCCAGATTCTGAATTCCCAGAAATGGGGCGATTTGGAATGGAGCGAGGGTGATGATGATGCAAAAGTTGAATCTGCTCAAAATGTACGCGGATTCCATACTTTGGAATTCCTGCTTTTCAAGGATGGCAAGCCTCGTACAGTTAAATAAGAATTATTTATAAACAATACTCAAGAAGTAAAGGGGAGGATTTGGAGAATCCTGCCTTTACTTCTTTGGCATGTTTGGATATGCCATTTTAAAAAGTAGATAAAGATGATGAATCGTTTAATGAGATATTCATGTCTTCTCCTTTGTTTGTCGGCAGGTTTGACTGCTTGTGATGATGATGGGATTGACGTGTTGGATATAGAGATTCCTGAAGGATATGCTCTGTCTGCCGGAACGTCCACAATCTTCATGAATTCATCCAAGGCCTATGATTCACCGGCAGACTGGGTGTCGGGTGTTTACAACAGTCGCTTTAATGATGGTGACGGGCTTTACGATGATGTGCGTACGAGTAGCAATGGCATGGGAGGTGGTCTTGGCCCGGTCTATGCGGGGTATTCTTGTGGCAGTTGTCATCGTAATGCCGGCCGTACCAAACCGACGCTGTGGAGTGAAGGCGGATCGGGTAGTTACGGGTTTTCCTCGATGCTGGTTTATATAAGCCGCAAGAATGGTGCGTTTTTTCAGGATTATGGTCGTGTCCTCCATGACCAGGCAATTTATGGAGTGAAACCGGAGGGGAAGCTTTCTGTGGAGTATACTTATGAGACTTTTACCTTTCCCGACGGAGAGAAGTATGAACTTTGCAGACCGGCTTATTCCATATCCGAATGGTATGCTGACAGTATAAAGCCTGAAGATATGTTCTGTACGGTGCGTATCCCGTTGAGACATGTCGGTATGGGGCAAATGATGGCCTTGGACCCTACGGAGATTGAAGCGCTTGCTGCAAAAAGTAATTATCCGGAGTATGGTATAAGTGGCCGTTGCAATTACATTACCGAACGTGGTGTGAGAAGCTTGGGGCTGTCGGGAAATAAGGCTCAACATGCGGATTTGACTGTTGAACTTGGTTTTTCAAGTGATATGGGTGTTACCAATAGCCGCTATCCGGAAGAGATATGCGAGGGGCAGGCCCAGGTGAATCAAGGCAGCATGATGGGGCTTTCTTATGCTCAGTTGGATGTTTCTACAGAAGATATGGAAGATGTTGACTTGTATATGCAGAGTCTTGGTGTTCCTGCACGGCGTAATGTGAATGACCCGCAGGTGATAAGGGGAGAACAGAATTTCTATAAAGCCAAGTGCCATCTTTGCCATGTCACCACGTTGCATACCAAGCCTCGGGGCTCCGTGCTGTTGAACGGTACCCGTTTGCCATGGTTGGGAAGTCAGACAATTCACCCCTATTCGGATTTTTTGCTGCATGATATGGGCTCCGAAATTATGGGAGTCGGTCTGAATGATAACTATGTAAGTGGGTTGGCGCGTGGCAATGAATGGCGCACTACTCCGCTTTGGGGTATCGGGCTTCAGGAAAAGGTAAACGGACATACCTACTTCTTGCACGATGGTCGTGCCCGCAATCTTGTTGAAGCCATAATGTGGCATGGGGGAGAGGGAGAAGCATCGAAAAATCTCTTTAAGAACATGAGTAAGGATGACCGTGATGCCCTGATTGTATTTTTAAATTCACTTTAGAACTAATAAGCTTTATATAAAAAGTAATTATGAAGAAATTTTTATATGTCGCCATGCTGGCTGTTTTGCCTTTGACCGCTATGGCGCAACATGAGGAAGATACGGAGAATGGTGTGGTGTCATTGGCCGGAAGAGAAGGTTTTACCATTGAAACAAAGAAAGGTGATTTTGTTTTCAAGCCTTATCTGTTGGTACAAACGAGTGCTAATTTCAATTGGTATGATGATGAAGGCTTGGATAAGGCTTATAACCAAGATAATATTGCCAATTCGGGTTTTTCCATTCCTTATGCCGTACTTGGCTTTACTGGCAAGGCTTTTGGAAAAGTAGCTTTCAATCTGTCCATCAATGCTGCTGCAAGTGGAGGAGCGCTGTTACAGCAGGCGTGGTTTGATGTACAGCTGAAAAAACAATTTGCGATTCGTGTCGGAAAGTTCAAGACTCCATTCTCGCATGCCTATCTGACAACTCTTGGCGAAACACTGCTTCCCCAGTTGCCGGTTTCTCTGACGTCTTCTGTAATTTTGCCTTATTCGTTGAATGCCGTGACGCCTAATATCGGTACGGGATTTGACCTGGGTGTTGAAATTCACGGTCTGGTGGCAGATAAGTTCGGTTATGAAGTCGGCTTGTTCAATGGAACCGGAGCTTCCGTGAATACAGCTTCAAAGACGATGAGTGATGACTGGCATATCCCTTCATTGCTGTATGCCGGACGTCTGACTTATATGCCCAAGGGGGTGATGCCTTCCACACAAGGTAATCCTAACCGTTTGAACGAGGACAAGATATTATTCGGTCTTTCGGGTTCTATCAATGTGGAGAGTGAAAATGAGAGTACCAATGATACCCGTGTGGGGTTGGAATTTGCCATGTTGAAGAACAAGCTCTATCTGGCGGCTGAAGCTTATTATATGAATGTAGGTTTCACCAAACGGCAAAAGATAAATGAATCGTATAGCTTTTTAGGCGGTTATGTGCAAGGTGGTTACTTTGTCGCTCCCCGCCTACAGCTTGCCGCACGCTACGATATCTTCAATCGTAACGGTACGGATGACGACGGTTTCCTGAATATGCCTGCCGTAGGTATGAACTACTTTTTCAGAGGATGCAACCTGAAATTGCAGGCAATGTATCAGTATGTAGCCCGTTGGGGACACGACACGCAGCTCGACCGTGATAATGATAATTTAGGTCTGGCCACTCACTCTGCCACGGTGATGCTTCAATATACATTCTAAATGAAGTCAGGAAAGGATTCGTCTATGAAGAAATACATTCTTTTCTTTTTTCTGCCCGTGCTTCTTATAGGCCTGCATGCATGCGATGAGGGGAGAATTTATGAGAATGCCGTTGTGGCCACGGGTGAAGGACGCACAGTGAAGATGACAGGCCGGATTAGTGGTGTGGATAAGTGGTCGGGCGACTATAGTGTGGTAGTGGCAGGATTTGATGATGAAAGCGATTATGCCATTGTTTCAAAGGTTGTTCCGGCATCCGAATCGGATAATGATGAAATCCAGTTGACAATGTCCGGCATAACGGATGAGGTGACAACTGTCGAGCTATGTGTAATCAATAAGTTGAGGAAGCGCATTGTCAGTTTGGTGGCAATGGAATGTACTGAAATCGCTGATACTATACTTATGGATGCAGGAACAGTTGATGCAAGTATGTACAATGCCATTCAACAAAAAATATTCAATGCCACTTGTACGGCTTGCCATGGTCTTAGCACCACTCCGGGTGGTGGCTTGAATCTGCTGGAAGGACATAGCCATGCTGATCTGGTCAACCGGGCTTCAACGACGGTGGACGGTAAAATGAGGGTTATGCCCGGCAATGCGTCAGAAAGTGTCTTGCATCTCATATTGGGTACGGACATCAGCTCGGATTGGCGTATAGACCATTCTCAGATGATAACCTCATCTGATATGCAGTCTTTGATTGGCAACTGGATTGACGATGGCGCACAGCCGTAATAATGATGGGCCTTACTGGTAATACCGGTACTTTTTTGGACAACAACGACTAATTGATATTTAATATGAAAAATAAACAACAACAAACTAATCAATTGGAGAATACCTTAACCGAAATCTTTAAATATGAGGTAGAAGCGGGTGTTTCGGAATATCATGTAATGATTCATGCCACCAGACCGGAAGCGACTTATGAAGAACAGCTGAATGCGGTGGTCGACACTTACTGCCAACTGCGTGAAAGTGAACTACAAGGTGCTGTTGCCATCTTTAAACGCTACTTTCTAAGTGACGCCGCCAATCAGGCAGATATGCTACTGGCGCTTTCGGCAGAATGTTCGGATTGTGCACTCTCCGTGGTAGAGCAGCCGCCGTTGAACGGTACAAAGATTGCACTGTGGGTCTATCTGCAGAAAGGTGTGGAAACACAGGTACTTCATAACGGATTGTTCGAAGTGAGACATGGCGCCTACCGTCACCTTTGGGGAGGCGGCTCTTTCAATCGTGCTGCCAATTCGGAATACCAGACCCGTCTGCTGTTGAATGACTATGTGATGCAGCTGATGGAACAGGGCTGCAAGCTGGCTGATAATTGCATACGTACCTGGTTCTTTGTACAGAACGTGGATGTGAATTATGCCGGAGTGGTGAAGGCGCGTAATGAGGTGTTTGTTACCCAGGACTTGACGGAGAAGACTCATTATATTTCCAGTACCGGTATCGGTGGCCGTCATGCCGACCCAAAAGTGACGGTTCAGATGGATACTTATGCTGTAGATGGTTTGAAATCTGAACAAATTCACTACCTTTACGCACCGACACATCTGAATCCCACATACGAATACGGTGTGAGTTTCGAGCGAGGTACGTATGTGGATTATGGCGACCGTCGCCAGGTGTTTATTTCGGGTACTGCGAGCATCAATAATAAAGGTGAGGTGGTATGTCCCGGAGACATTCGCAAGCAGACGGAACGTATGTGGGAGAATGTGGAGGCTTTGTTGAAAGAGGCTGGCTGTACGTTTGATGATTTAGGACAGATGATTGTTTATCTGCGGGATGTTGCAGACTATACCGTGGTCAAAGGAATGTATGACGAGCGTTTTCCGGATACTCCGAGAGTGTTTGTATATGCTCCCGTATGTCGTCCGGGTTGGCTGATAGAGATGGAATGTATGGGAGTCAAGTCTTTAGAAAACAAGGAGTTTGCTCCATATTGATTTTTTACTTTTAATTGATAGCTCTTAATTGAAAAAGTTTCTCATAGCTGTTTATGGTTGTTTGCTGCTCTTACTTGCTGCAACTACGTTTGTAGAGCAGACATACAGTACGGATTTTGTAGAAAAGCATGTTTATCATACGATTTGGTTCTGTTGTTTGTGGGGAGCCCTTGCTGCGATGACTGTTGTTGTGCTTGTAAGACAGCGGTTGTGGCGGCGTCTCCCGACGTTGTTGTTGCATGGCTCCTTCCTCGTGATTTTGGCGGGAGCCATGACTACGTTTCTTTGTGGCCGGAAAGGATATGTGCATCTTACTGTCGGCAGTGAGGTGAACTGCTTTTTGGAACAAGACGGCAGGCAGGTTGTAGAGTTACCGTTCACCTTACGTCTGGACAGTTTCCGGATTGAGTACTATCCGGGTACGGATGCTCCTGCAGATTATATCAGCTATATTCACGGTGAGACGCCCGTCTCCATGAACCGTATTCTTTCACGGCAGGGGTTCCGCTTTTATCAGTCTTCCTTTGATGAGGATATGCAGGGGAGCTGGCTGACAGTGAATTATGACCCGTGGGGGATAGGGATTACCTATAGTGGATACCTCTTGTTAGGTGTCTCCATGCTCTGGATGCTGGTCAGCCGGGGAGGAGAGTTCCGCAGGCTGCTGAGGCATCCGTTGTTGAAGAAGGGAGGAATGTTTGTTCTATTGTTGCTGTGTCTGGGAAGTGGGGTACATGCGCAGAAGAGAAGCCTTCCGGCACTGGCACGCAAGCAGGCGGATAGTCTCGCCCGTAAGCAGGTGATTTATAATGACCGTGTGGTTCCTTTCAATACCCTTGCGCGCGATTTTGTACTGAAACTGACGGGAAAAACGTCTTATGGAGGCATGACGCCGGAGCAGGTGATTGGTGGATGGCTTCTGCGTCCGGAAGTTTGGCAGAATGAGCCGATGATTTATATCAAAAACGAGGCACTCCGTCGCCTGCTTCATTTGGAGACACCCTATGCATGTCTGGCTGATTTGTTCGACGGTGAGAAGTATCGCTTGCAGAAGTTCTGGAAGGGGAAGCAAGACCATCATCAGAAAATGACTTCTCTGGAAAAGGCCATTGTAGAGGCGGATGAAAAGGTGGGACTGATTTTGATGCTCCAGAATGGTACATTGATTCGTCCTTTGCCGGAAGACGGGAGTGTGGAGCCTGTTTCCGATACTAAAATACAAGCCGAATTGCTGTATAACCGTATTCCTTTCAGCAAATTGCTGTTCATGTTCAACCTTACGGTGGGGATGCTGGCTTTCTTCCGTCTGCTGTATCGCGGCCTGCGTCGTTCGTCGGCATTGTCAGACTCTTCCGGTAGGATTGTAGCGCTCTCTTTCTCTTCGCGTTTGGCAGATACTTTTTTCCCGTTTTCTCTTTATGCGGCGTTTCTCTTTCAGCTCTTCGGGTATGGCCTGAGGTGGTACATCGGTGGGCGAATACCGTTGGGCAACGGATACGAAACGATGCAGTTCATGGCATTGTGTGCGCTGTTCCTGGCTTGTCTGTTTCGGCGGCGCTTCCCGTTTATGGTGCCTTTCGGCTTTTTGCTGTCCGGTTTTGCCTTGCTAGTGTCTTATTTGGGACAGATGAATCCCCAAATCACTCCCTTGATGCCCGTGCTTGTTTCTCCATGGCTCAGTACGCATGTGTCGTTGATAATGATGTCTTATGCTTTGTTTGCCTTTATGATGCTGAACGGCATACTGGCATTGTGTCTTCGCCGTTCAGCCCGGATGTTGATGCTGCTCAGCCGATTGCTGCTTTATCCCGCCGTTTTCTTTTTGGGAACCGGTATTTTTCTGGGTGCGGTTTGGGCCAATGCTTCTTGGGGGCGTTATTGGGCTTGGGACCCGAAGGAAGTATGGGCGCTGATTACCTTTATGGTTTATGGAGCGGCGTTCCATGCGCGCAGCCTGCGCATTTTCCGCAGTCCGTTATTCTTCCATATCTATATGGTTGCCGCCTTTCTGACAGTCCTGATGACCTATTTCGGGGTGAACTACATCCTTGGAGGAATGCACAGCTATGCCAATGCCTGATTTACGGGTGGTTCTACCTATTTATGATGACTGACTTGTTTTATTATACCTAATTTAAGTGATTGCGTACTGTCTGCCGATGCCCTATCTTTGCAACATCAGATTTGAATGAATTAGTTAGTCATAATTACGTAACCACTTTTATGAAGATAAAAGGATCCCCACTTTCCGATGTGATATCGTGAAGTGGGGATTTGTGTATGGCGTGGCGGATACTGTGGGCAAGGTTGGTTAAGGCTACTTGTCAGACTGCTTGAGCCATAGCATGGGGAGGGCTGACATAGGGGATGAGCTTTGTCTTCAGCCTGAAGATGCACATCTCTATGCTGGCGATATACATCTTTACGCTAAAGATGTATATCGCCAGTCACAAGATAAACCTTAATCAATAGCCAGAGGCCTTTTCCCGTATGGGGGAGAATACTTTTGCAAGGGATTCATCCGTTTTTTCCCTATAGGCCGTAGTGGGTAGGGAGACAGTTGCCGGAAGAACCTTATAGAGAGTCCTTGATGTCGCCCAATTCCACCAGCTTGTTCACAATAGCGTAGATGGTAAGCCCTGCCGGAGAATGTATCTGCAGTTTGCGTGCAATGTTACGGCGATGGGTAATGACAGTATGAATGGAGAGGTAGAGTTTGTCGGCGATGGCTTTGTTGGTCATGCCCTTCACAACGCAGGTGATGATTTCTTTTTCGCGCTGGCTCAGGGTTTCTTGTTCGCTGTCTTTTTCCTCTTCCTCCTCGGTGTGTAGCAAGTGGTTGATTTTGGAGGCGATGACATCTACGTCATCGCACATGGCGAAGTTCTCGTCATATTCCTTCAATATGTTGTTGTCGATGACGGAGCATACCATAGCAATGTACTTGATGCCGGATTTTCCGTGTTCTGCCTTGAAGGCGGGCAGGTCGAACCAGCCACCGAAAGTGGGGTTGATGATGATAATGTCTGCCGGATGCATGTGAATGTAGTTCTGCAGCGATTCCGGAGAAGAAACCTCAATAGGGTGTGCATTCAAGTTGGGAATACGCTTCAAAACAGCCGTCAGACCACTCCGGATGATGACCGAAGTTTCTGCAATGACAATCTTCAAAGAAGTATTATTGTTCATTTTTCAGTTTCCTTTCTATTTGCGCTACGGCGGGAACAAACATATAATCTTCTACCTGGCAGTGGGTGGCAAGGTCTTGTTCGCAGTTGAATATATCGAACAAGACCGCATTCAGGAGATTGTTGTTCTCCTTTTCCGGGTAGTATTTGATGATGATGTTCTTCAGCTCTTTCAGTTTGGTGTCTATCTGATTATGTTTGCTGGCAAAAGTGGCGATGTTGTATTCGTCCGATAGTCTGCCTTGGAGCAATTGCTCTACATAGGTGAATACGGCCTGGTTTTCATATTCCATGTGGCGGCGTACCTCCTTGGCATATTCATCGAAGAACTTCAGGATGAGGTAGGCTACATCGTTTGTACTGGAACAATCGATGGCTTCGATGAGTTTGCGGCGGATGGCCGGCAGGTTGAAGTCGAGGAAATATGTGTGGGCACGCTTCAGATAATCCATAAGGGCGGGAATGGAAAAGTCACTTTCATTGCCGCTGTAAGAGTATTGTTCTTCGCTGATAAAGTTGGCTACGGCGAGGAATGTGGGGCAATCTACGCCTTGCGCTTCGCAGACGTCCTTCACGCTCTTGTCTCCGAATCCTAATGACAGTCCGAAGCGGCTCATCACCATTAATAAGGAGTAATTGTCACAGATGAGGTCACTCATCTTGTCCGTGGAGCGGTACTTATGTTGCTCATTCATTGTATGTTATTGTTTTTAATTCTTTAATTCGTGCGCAAAGTAACGGCTTTTATCCGAGAACTGCAATCACTATTAGTAGGTATTTTGCTTGTCGGGAGATGGTTGGAGAGTGGTGTTTGCCGGATAAACTAAAAGCTTTAGTTTTATTTAACGAGAGAAATTAGTTTTTGAACTAAATAATTTAGTTATTTGCGGAAAACAAAGAATGTTATGAAAGGATTGACTGCAAAAGAAGAAGAAATCATGGGCTTTTTCTGGGAAAAGGGACCCTTGTTTGTGAAGGAAATGCTGGCATTCTATGAAGAGCCGAAACCCCATTTCAATACTTTGTCCACCATTGTGAGGGGATTGGAGGATAAGGGATTCCTGAGCCATCATACATATGGTAACACCTATCAGTATTATGCGGTGGTCAGCGAGGAGGATTTCCGCAAGCGGACACTGAAGAACGTTATCAGCAAATATTTCAATAATTCCTATCTCAGCGCAGTGTCGTCTCTGGTGAAGGAAGAGGATATATCCTTGGAAGAATTGAAGCAGTTGATACAAGACGTGGAAAAGGGAAGGGACTGAGATTGTTGAGACTCTAATAACTCTGGCTTATGAAAAATATCGGATTGGTTTGTTTGCTGCTGGTAAGTATTTGCTGCGGATTGCAGGCAAAGAAAATCGTAGAGGTACCTTATTTCATGGCATGCAATACGCGTAGCATTGAAGTGGAGCAAGTGACGCTTGGAAAAGATACGACCTGGCTGGCGGTGAGGCTTTATGGCATGCAGGGCGATAGGGTCAGGATTGATTCGACAGCTGTGTTGCGGGCATCCGGAAAGGATTACGGATATTTGGGAAATACCGGTTTTGCCAGGGATGAATGGACGCATATTCCCGCTTCCGGTGAAATGACTGCTGTTTTGAAGTTTAGTCCGCTTCCGATGGATACTGAGAGCTTTGATTTCGTAGAGATGCCGGGTAGTGATGAAGGATGGATAATTTATGGTATACAGCTCAACGGAGAGAAACCTCGGGTGGATATTCCCGAACGTTTGCGGAATAAGAAACCGGATGAGGTTTTGCCATTGCCCGGACCGGAATTGAATATGGGAAAGACTGTCATAAAGGGGCAGATATTGGGGTATAAACCGGAGTATGGAGTGACGTTACGCTACTATGACTCGCCTTGGTTCTTCATGTATTTCACCGGTAAGGACTTGAAGATAGCGGAGGATGGCACGTTCCGTTATGAGACAGAGGTGCTGTTGCCGAGCGGTGCTACGCTGTGGATATCCCGTTCGAAAATAGAATTGTTTCTCGTTCCGGGTGGAGAACTGGATGTCACAATCAATCTGCCTGAAATATTCTATTCGCAAAGCCGTCTTTTAAGCCGGAAAAGGGATGGTGTAACGGATAGCCGTGTTTGGTTTGAAGGAGACTATGCCGGTCTGAATACCGAGTTGCTGCGGTTCGGTGAAATGAAAAGCTTATCGGGAGCTGATGATTTTTATGCAGATATTTGTGGGATGACTCCGCAGGCATATAAAAAGTATCTGTTCAGGCATTATGAAGATGTGCAAAAGAAACTTGTAAAAAACAAGGATATGAGCCAGGCTTGCCGTACTTATATCCGGGCAAATCTGGATATGAATCTGTTCAGCCTTATCTATAATTACAAGAGTAACCTTAGTTATGCCCCGATGTTTTCGGGCAGGAAGGGGGTGAAAAGGGCGGACATGACGGTGGACAGTACCTCATACTTCAAGGAAATACTGCAACTGGATATTCTGCATACCCCCGAACAGAAATATTACAATTATTATACGGACTTTGTGAAGACCGCTACCGGAAATTTCCGGGATAAGTTTGTGCAAGACCCTCTTTGGCCGGACATGCTTCTTGCCGGGCGTGCTTCCCGTAATCTGAGCAAGTACATGCCTTTGACTGAGGAAGAGTGTCGGACGGTGGACAGCATCGCTTCTCCCGACCTCAGGCAATTGTTCCTGATGAGAAACGGGAGGATTGAAGCCGAACTGAAATCAGAGCTGGAAGCTACTAAGGGAAAGACCGGATATAAGATTGTTGAGGTGGAAAAGGAGGTAGCGGCAGACAGTTTGTTGCAGGTCATTACTCGTCCTTATCGTGGCAAGGTGGTACTGGTGGATATGTGGAACACCTGGTGTGGTCCTTGTATGCGGGCCATGAAAAGCCTGAAACCGTTGAAAGAGGAGCTGAAAGAGGTGGTTTATCTATATATTGTCGACGAAACATCTCCTGAAGGAAAATGGAAAGTAATGATACCGGATATACCCGGTATTCACTGTCGCATTAGCAATGAGCAAAGTACGGCATTGGCAAAGCTGTACGAATATCCGGGTATCCCGACCTATTTCGTCGTGAACCGTGAAGGAGATATTTCCTACAAAGCAACCGGATTTCCCGGAGTGGAGATGCTACGGAATGAACTGACCAAGTAACTGTAAATAGTAAATCGTAAATCCTTAAATAGTAAATAACTCCATGGGTCTGTTTTTTGTTTATATACTCAAATCTTCTGTTTGCCTGGCGATATTCTATTTGTTTTATCGCTTGTTGCTGGCACGCGAGACGTTTCATCGTTTCAACCGTTTTTCATTGTTGGGCATTTTGCTGTTGTCCTGCCTATTGCCTTTGGTAGAGGTAAGTGTGAAGCAGGAGACGGAAGTGCACCAGACGATGCTGACATTGGAGCAGTTGCTGATGATGGCAGATGCAGTGAATGCCACTGAGGCCGGAGCAAGTGCTGAAACGGCAACAGTCACCTGGATACAAGTGGCGCTGCTTGTCTATCTGGCAGGAATCGTTTTCTTTGCCTTCCGCAACGTATATTCGTTGGTACGGTTACTGATGTTGCTGAAATCGGGTAAAAAAGAGGATATTGGCAGCTACTTACCGGGCAGGAAAGAGCGCGTTACTTTGATTGTACACAACTGTGACATCGCTCCGTTCAGTTGGATGGGATATATTGTCATTTCACGGAAAGACTTGGAGGAGAACGGACGGGAAATCCTTATCCACGAGCTTGCCCATATCCATAACCGCCATTCCTGGGACTTGCTGGTGGCTGATGTCTGCATTTTCTTTCAGTGGTTCAATCCGGCATCATGGCTCCTGAAGCAGGAATTGCAGAATATCCATGAGTTTGAAGCGGATGAAACGGTGATAAAGGAGGGTGTGGATGCAAAACAGTATCAACTATTATTAATAAAAAAAGCTGTCGGCACAAGGCTCTACTCTATGGCCAACAGCTTTAATCACAGTAAACTTAAAAAACGTATCACTATGATGTTAAAAGAAAAATCAAGTCCGTGGGCACGTTTGAAGTATCTTTATGTACTTCCGGTAGCTGCCATTGCAGTGACAGCTTTTGCCCGTCCCGAAGTCTCCGATAAGGTTGAGGAGATTTCAAGCGTCAAAGTTAACGATTTGGCTGCAATTGTAGAAACAAAAGTGGCAGAAAGTGCAGGTGACACTACGAAGCCTACCGATGTGAAGTATGTACCGGCGGAAGTCCGCAAGCGGTTGAAGGGAACTCTGGTCTTCGAGGTGGCAGAGGAGATGCCGGAATTTCCCGGCGGCGGAATGAGTGCTTTCATGGATTATATCAAGACGAATATGCGTTATCCGGCATCTGCCAAAGAGAAAGGTACGCAGGGACGCGTGACTGTCCAATTTGTGGTGGATAAAGATGGTAGTATCAAGGAGCCGAAGCTTCTCCGTTCTGTAGATAAGGATATGGATGCTGAAGCGTTACGTTTGATAAGTAATATGCCGAAGTGGAAACCAGGGAGACAGAAGGGGCAGCCGGTGGCGGTGAAATATACGGTTCCGGTGATGTTCAGTTTGGATGATGACAAACTTGAGAAAACTTCTTCTGCCAATGGTATTACAGTTGAAGGATATGCAGGTAATGGGAAAGAACCACTGTATATTGTGGATGGAAAAGAGGTGACGCCATCTGTCATGAGTGCATTGGATCCTAATAAGATAGAGCGTGTAACGGTTTTGAAAGATAAATCTGCCACGGAATTATATGGAGAAAAGGGAAAGAATGGTGTTCTTTTGATAACCCTGAAACAAGGAACTCCAGGTATAGTTATCCGTCGGGATAAAGAGGTGACAGAGAACGCTAAAGTACAGCATAACGGTAGTCTTGATTTAACGAAGACTATTTATATTGATGGAGAAAAGGTTGACTTGGGTACTAAAACTATCGATGATTTAATACCTGCCGAGAATATTGAGGGTATTGAGGTGAAGAAAGAGGCAGGTGGAAAAGGTGAGATTTACATCACTACTAAAAAAACTAAAGCTGTAGAAAAGACCATTGCCAAAGGCAATATGAAAGTGGAAGGCAAAGTGGTGGATGAGCAGGGTGAGCCTGTTATCGGTGCGGCTGTTCTGATAGAAGGTACCACTACGGGAAGCGTTACCGATGTCAATGGCAATTTTGTCCTTTCTGTACCTTCTAAGGATGCTGTATTGGTTGTTTCGTATATAGGTATGGCTACCGGCAAAGTGAAGGTGCAGCCCAAGCTTACGATTACGCTGAAAAGTGAATAGTCTCTAACAATTATGATAAGGAAAATTCTCTCTTTGTTTCTGATTCTGGTAGCTGTGGGGGCAGGGCTTTGCTCTGCCCAGACAGCCGGTAAGAAATATTATTTGGTGGGCGGGCTTTTCTTCGAAGGCATGCCGCCTGGTGTGGGTTCGGACAACGTGGCGGCTTTCATAATACATGAGGACGGCGCGAGACACGAGGTTACGGAACTCCGCTTGCGCAAGGGCATTGTGCTGTCTGAGGAGGTGAGAGAATATGCTACTCCTGCCGACGAGGTGCCTGGTGCGGAAGCTTTCTTGATGAGTTACCGTGGAGGAACGGGGAAGAAGTTGCCGATAGGCGGTGCCGTACAGACTTTGAAGAAGGAAGAATGGATAGGAAAGGCTTTTCCGGAATTCAAAGTGAAAGACATAGAAGGACAGGAGTGGAGCAAGGCCGATGTGACGGGACGTCCTATGGTCTTGAACTTCTGGTATACCGGCTGTGGTCCTTGTATCCGTGAAATGCCGGAGCTGAACAAATGGATAGAAGTCTATCCTGATGTAACCTATCTTGCTACGACTTTTGACAGTGCTGCACAAATAAAGAAAATTGTAGAGAGCCGTCCTTTTCTCTTTACCCAGATAGCCGATGACTTGTTTTTCTTCGAGACCTTTCATGTGAGTGGTATGCCGGTCACTATACTGGTGGATAAGAAAGGCATTATCCGTCATATAGAACAAGGTACTGGAACTGCGAAACTTCGGTATATGCAGGATAAGTTGCAGAAACTTGTCAGCGAATAATTCTTTCTTGATGAATAGGGGATAAGGATTTCAGAGGATTTCTTTTGCCCTTTCACAGATTATCATACCTTTGCGAATATAAATCTAAGGAAGGGGAAGGTTATGATAAAACATCTTTTTTTAATATGGGGACTGCTTGCGGCACTCACTGCTGAGCCGGTTCTGGCTTGTACATCTGCCGTCGTTTCCGGAAAGGTTACTCTTGACGGCCGTTCGTTGCTATGGAAAAACCGTGATACAGACTATCTGCGAAATCATGTAGCTTATGTGAAAGGTGAGAAGTATGACTTCATTGCCGATGTGAATAGTGACAACTTCCCTGATTTGAAGGAGGCATGGGTCGGTACCAATTCCGCCGGCTTTGCCTTGATGAACACCCAATCCTACAATCTGGTGGAAGTGAAGGACGGGGAAGAACGGGGTACCGCCAACGGGAGGATTATCTACCGTGCTTTGGAGGTTTGTGCCACGGTGGAGGACTTCTGCCATTTTCTTGATACCATCACCAAGCCCAGCCTGATAGAAGCCAATTTTGGCGTGATTGATGCCAAAGGCGGTGCCGCCATGTTTGAGGTGGATTACTATAAATATACGATGTATGATGCCAATGATCCGAAGGATGCTCCTTACGGTTACATTGCCCGTACGAACTTTTCTTTTGCCGGTGAGGTGAACCGGGGAGCGGGTTATGTACGCTATATGGAGGCAGACCGGGTATTGATGAAGGCTTCTGCAACGGGTGGGGTGACACCTCAGGGTATCTTCAATGACCTTTCACGTTCGTTCCGCAATTGCATGCTCGATATTGATTTGAGGAGCGGGAAGTTTAATCGCCCGCAAGGTTCCGGTTGGTTTGTCGACCAGGATTTTATTCCCCGTAACAGCACTTCTTGTTCCATTGTGGTGCAGGGCGTAAAACCGGGTGAGAAGGCGGAACTTACTACGATGTGGACAATGCTGGGATATCCTCCTACGGGTATTGCCGTGCCGCTTTGGGTGAAGGATGCGGATAGACTTCTGCCTCCGATGGTATGTTGGGACAAGGCGTGTGCTGCCGCTCCGCTCAGTGATTGGTCACTCCGGCTTTCCAATAATGTCTTCTGTTACAATCAGGGGATGGGAACCAATCGTTATCTGAATTGGGAAAAACTGTACAATATGGAGAATAACGGCTATATGCAACAGCTTGTTCCGGTGGAGGCGGAGGTGTTTCGCCGTACATGCCCATTGTTGGACAGTTGGAGACAGCAAGGAAGCATTGATTCTCAAGAAATGCAGAAGCTTTATCAAGATGTGGAAGCACTTGTCCGAAAGGCTTATACGCCTTTGATGGAGCAATGACAGTATTCCAGTATTTCCCTTTCCTGCTCCGGGTGGAACCAGCGGATTTCCTCGTCCCGTTTGAACCAGGTCATTTGCTTACGGGAATAGATGCGTGAGTTCTGCTTTATCTTTTCGATGGCAAAGGGTAATGTCCATTCACCATCCAGGTACTTGAATATTTCTTTGTAGCCTACTGTATTTAGGGAATTTAGACTTTTATGCGGGTAGACCATGCGCGCTTCTTCCACTAAACCCTCTTCCACCATTTGGTCCACCCGGCAGTTGATGCGTTCATAAAGCTCTTCCCGGTCACGCGTTAATCCTATTTTGATAATACGGAAGGGGCGTTCTTTCTTTTGTTGGGTGCGGAAGGAAGTGTAGGTCTTGCCCGTCATATAGCAGATTTCCAAAGCATGGACTACGCGTTTTGGGTTTTTCAAATCTACTATTTTGTAATATTCCGGGTCCAACAGCTTAAGTTCCGCACAAAGTCTTTCCAGACCTTCTGTTTCGTATTTGTGCAGCATGAGCTGGCGTGTATCGGCATCTACGGTCGGAATGTCGTCAATTCCTTTACAGACTGCATCTACATACATCATTGAGCCTCCGGTCAGCAGTATGGTGTTATGCTTTGTAAACAAGTCTTCCAGCAGCTTCATCACTTCCGCTTCGTATTGGGCGGCACTGTAATAGTCTGTCAGCTTCAGGGTACCGACGAAGTGATGCTGTACCCGTTGCAGTTGCTCCGGTGTAGGGGCAGCCGTGCCTATCTTTAAATCTGCATAGAGTTGTCTCGAATCGGCCGAGACGATACAAGTATGGAAATGTTCTGCCAATCGGAGGCTGAGCTCTGTTTTGCCTACTCCGGTGGGACCGATAAGTACGATTAGGGTGTGCATGCGGGTATAAAATTCAGGCGCGAACCATAACAATCCGCGCCTTTCTGAAGGGGAATAATGTCTGTTTAATATTTTTCTTCTTCGAAGGAGTTCCCGGCTTCGTCCAAACCGCCGAAACCCTCTTTGTCGAAATCTTCCATATCGAAGTCTTGGTCGCCGTAAAAGTTTTCGTCCAAATCCAGGGAACCGCCGGCAGCTGCCATTTCTTCAAAGTCAACGGTCTGCTTGGGAGCTTCACCCGCTTTCTTGGTGCATTTGGCGCCTTTCATTTCTTTTCCGGTAATGATCTCGGAGAGTTCAATGAAGAAACAGCGTTCTGTCATGTAGTCGAACACATAGAGTAACTTCTGCTTTTCATCTTCTATCAGTTCGCTGATAGTGGTGTCTTTCATTACCCAACTGTCCATCTCCGGATTGTCATCCATCTCTTCCAGTGTAATTTCCTTTTCTTTTTCCCAATCATCATCACAGATGAAGAAAGAACACATCTGGTCTTTTGTATACCCTACAGAATCCATAATGGCATTGTACAAATCCAGAAATGTTGCTTCTGAGTCGATCTTGATCTCACGTTTGAAGTCGTCAACTTCATCTGATAGAATTAAAAATCTAAATACCATAGTCGTTATTAGTTTTTTGTTGGTTCAAAAGTAGTAAAAAAAACAATGTGGCAATAAAATAATGTGCCAATATACCCCATAAAATTCATTCTTTCATTGGCACATTGGCACATTTTCAAATTGGCATATTATTTATTCATCGATCGAACCTCTGACGATACCGCGCTGGGATGATTTGATGAAGTTCAGAATCAGATCCCGTTCTTCACTGGGCTCGTATTCGGTTTCGATGGCTTTCAAAGCTTCCGTATTGTTGAGGCCGCGTGTATAAAGCGTACGGTAGATATCCTGGATCAAGAATACCTGGCTGTTGGTAAATCCGCGACGGCGTAATCCTACGATATTGATACCACAGTACACGATCGGATCACGTCCGATCAGGGTATAAGGAGGAATATCTTTGCCGATCCGGGAACCGCCTTGTATCATGACGTGCTTGGATATACGGGAGAACTGGTGAACCAGGCTACCACCGCTAACGATGGCGAAGTCGTCGATCTCTACTTCTCCGGCTATCTGTGAAGCATTGCCGATAATGATATTATCTTTCAGCAAGCAATCATGGGCAATATGGGAATAGGCCATAATCAGGCAATTGTTGCCGACAACGGTTTTGCCTTTAGAGGCTGTTCCGCGATTGACGGTCACGCATTCGCGGAGAATGGTGTTGTTTCCGATTTCGGCAGTTGTAATTTCTCCTTTAAATTTCAGGTCTTGAGGGATACCGGCAATAACGGCTCCGGGAAATACCTGGCAATTATTGCCGATCCGGGCACCGTCTAAAATAGTCGCGTGCGAATAGATACGACAGTTGTCACCGATCACGACATCTTTTTCGATTACGGCGAAAGGGTCGACTGTTGTATTCTGACCGATTTTAGCTTCGGGATGAACGACTGCTAAAGGGGATATGTTCATAATGATTTATGATTTATTATTTATGATTTCGGATGTATGGTTTATCGTATCATGTCGTTACCATAAGTCATACATCTGAAATCATAAATCATTGATTTATTTATTCTTTACGATTTGTGCCATAAATTCGGCTTCGCTGACCAGCTTATCGCCTACGAATACATATCCTTTCATGGTTGAAATACCACGGCGGATGGGAGCCAGCAATTCCAAACGGAGACTTTCTGGCGGAACTTAACGCCGTCGATCTTCATGAAATAAGTGGAATAGCGTTCCGGTTCGTCTACCGAATTCAGAACGAGCAATCCACCGGTCTGGGCCATCGCTTCAACTTGCAGTACACCCGGCATAACCGGTTCCTGGGGAAAATGACCTGTAAAGAAAGGTTCGTTGCTCGTGATGTTTTTCACACCTACGATATAGTTACCGCCGATTTCGATGATCTTGTCAACCAACAGGAACGGATAACGATGCGGGAGCAGTTCGCGGATACGGTTGATATCCATTACCGGAGTGCTGTTCGGATCATAGACGGGAGCCTGAACTTCGTTCTGTTTGATGTCCTTGCGGATCATGCGTGCCAACTGGTTGTTGATCTTATGTCCCGGACGGGTAGCGATTACGCGACCCCGGATCGGTTTGCCGATCAATGCCAGGTCACCGATCACATCGATCAGCTTGTGGCGTGCCGGCTCGTTGTCGAATACCAGCGGTTTATTGTTGATGTAGCCCAGGTCTTGTACGTCCTTATGCGGGATAGACAGCTTGTCGGCAAGATTGTCGAGCACCTCCTGCGATACTTTTTGGTCATAGATGACGATCGCATTGTCGAGGTCACCGCCTTTGATCAGGTTATTCTGCAACAACATCTCTACTTCGCGGACAAACACGAATGTGCGGGAAGCAGCCAATTCTGTCGGGAATTCACTCAGGTCGTTCAGCGTGGCGAACTGGTTGGAAAGCACAGACGAATTGAAGGAAATCAAAACATTGACGCTAAACTTGTCGTCCGGCAGGATAATGAGGGAAGAACCAGTTTCTTCATCCTTGACTTCGATCTTATGCTTTACGATATAGTAATCTTTCGGTGCGTTTTGCTCCACGACACCGGCTTTCTGAATCTCTTCACTGAAAAAACGGGAACTGCCGTCGAGAATCGGGAATTCGGGTGCATTCACCTCTATCAGGCAGTTATCTATTTCGTAGGCATATAAAGCTGCCATCGCATGTTCAATGGTGCTTACTTGGATTCCGTTTTTGGAAAGTACGGTTCCTCTCTGGGTCCCGGCTACGTTTTCAGCAACGGCATCGATTACAGGTTCTCCTTCCAGGAGGCGTACTTCGGCGAGAGGATATAGCGCGTGAGCGGCGCCTCGCCGTCGGGAGCGGGCAGCTGGTGGATGCACTCGTCGTCGTACTTCGCGAGCTCCTTGGAGACGTCGGACTCCGGGTCTTCCAGATCGCCGTAGAAGCGCGCGCCTCCCGGGCAGTTGTGGACGCAGGCCGGCTTGGAGTAGCC
>OGNF01001065.1_pt1 | contig 26904 bp, 29 predicted proteins | sample 1573321 | NCBI WGS metagenome assembly OGNF01 (sample SAMEA2581911, study PRJEB24529) | metagenome | biome: Human gut stool | place: China | collected 2011 | reverse complement strand
CCCTACACGACGCTCTTCCGATCTGGACTGCTTCAGCTTTTTTCTTTTTAGTTTATTTACACATAGGTAGAGGTTTATACTATGGTTCATATAAATCACCTAGAGTTTTAACATGAGCTATAGGTACAGTAATTTTAATTGTTATGATGGCTACAGCTTTCTTAGGATATGTTTTACCTTATGGTCAAATGAGTTTATGAGGTGCTACAGTTATTACTAACCTTATGAGTGCTATACCTTGAATCGGTCAAGACATTGTTGAGTTCATTTGAGGTGGTTTCTCTGTAAATAATGCTACATTAAATAGATTTTTTGCTTTACATTTCTTATTACCTTTTATATTAGCAGCATTAGCATTAATGCACCTTTTAGCATAAACTCGTTCTATGAAGAAGTCTGCATAAAGTCTGTCAAAGAAATCATCTTCAACATTACGACCTTTGCAGTCCGAATTGCTGAGCATTGCATAACATCCTCCGGCTGAGAGGTCAGAAAAGAAATCCTTTAACCGAATCTGTTCATTATCGTCAAATGATTCCTTTACATAAGAATTAAAACTTGATGTGGCATCAAGAGGACGGTAAGGAGGGTCAAAATAGAAGAATGTGTATCCTTGGATATGTTCCGCAGTATAAGAGAAATCTCCATTCAATATCTCAACCTTCTGTAATAGTTCGCTGTCGGCAATAATCAAGTCTTCATCACATATAGTAGGATTGGAGTAACGTCCGAAAGGAACATTAAATCCACCCTTGGAATTTTCCCGATATAGACCATTAAAGCAAGTGCGATTCAGGAATATCATATATGCGGCTTCTTCAACTCCTGTCAATGTCTTGTTGTTGAAATGATTCCGGATATCAAGATAAAGTTCCTTTTGCTTATCATAATCCCCCAATGCCCTAAACTGATTTTGAAGATCGTTTAAGGCATCTATTAATGAGTATGGCTCATCTCTTATAATGCTATAAGTCTTTATAAGATGAGGATTGATGTCATTGATTATAGCTCGCTTGATATTGGGGTATTTCTGCAGCATGTAGAACAGCATGGCCCCTCCACCCACAAATGGTTCGATGTAGGTAACATCATCCTCGCCTCGAAATGTATTGGGCAAGAATGAGTCAATGGTAGGAAGCAATTGAGTCTTGCCTCCAGCCCATTTCAAAAAAGGCTTAGCCTTCGTTTTTGTCATAGTTTGCACTATCATTCAGTTACAAGCTAATAAACAGAAAACTCCATTGTAGCATCTGAAGGCCGACCAAAGCCTGTAACGACTACAGTGGAGTTCTCAAAGTTCGTTCGGCTCTCGCCGTATGTCTTTGTTTGTGATTAGCTGGTCATTTTCAGATTAGCGTTACTTTTCCTAAATACAAAATTACAAAGAATTTCTGACATAGCAATCGTCTATGCCAAAAACTTTGAGTTTCTCTGTTGATACGAATTTCAGTGTATCTCCAAAGCAACACACATCTTATCAAAAAGTTTTGTAGGGCAACTCAAGGATGTTTGTTTGAGAGAACTTCAAATGCTATTGATGGTATATAGGTCCGTTGAAAGACGCAAATCAGCGCAGTTAAAAATATCTAACGGATGACAATTATTTCAAATCCATTTGCTCCGGCTTGCCGCAATCTTCTCTCAAAGTACACTATTAGTACGCTGCAATCTACAGATATTGTTGGTAATCAGGAGGATTATGGATGCATATTGAAATTTACCAGATTTCCGTTTGTCAAGAAAGAGCGTCAGTAAACGCTTTCAATAATTATGTCGCTATCTTGACTATTTTGTCAAGACGTTGTGCAAAGGTAAAACAAATTTTATGTTGCAAAACATGTATTCCGGAGGCAAAATTATTCCTAATAATGTTTCGGATTCATGGACTTGTAAAAATAGTATGTGACTTCGGGATTTTTTCAACATTTGTTGAGAGGGGTTTCGATTATTTTGTCTAATTTTGTAAAAAATCTGTTTTAGTCAATGAAAGATCGTATAGTCATTGCCGGTTTATGCCTGATAGCGGTCGCGCCTTTCGTGAGGGCTGCCCATACCGGCATCGCCCGTATTGCGGGCGAGAGGGATAAAGTCCTTGTTCCCGCATTGATTGAGGAGCGGTGCGCGTCGGCAAATGTTCCGGTCCGCGAGTTTGAGTTATTCCGGAAACAAAACGTTTCAGGCAGGGAGTCGGAAAGCACCGAGTTTGCACATGCCGTTTTGTCGGAAAGCGGAACGCTCGCTTCTGTGTTGGGCGAACGAGTGTATGAAATCGATTCCATCGCTGTGGAAGGCCCGGTGAACGACACCGATTTCAATACGCTGTGGGACTCCTCGTTCAACGGCCGGCTCAAAATCATCAACCTTGAAAATGCCGTAGTCGAAGGGGGAAAGATTCCGGATCGCGCTCTGTTTCATGTAGATGCGCAAATGGATTGGGAAACATGGACAGTCACTACAATCCCTTTGGAAAAGATTGTTTTTCCTGATGACGTAACCGAGATAGGCGAATTTGCAGTTGCCTATGCCATTTCACTCAATGAGATAAAATGGCCAAAGGCTTTACGGACAATAGACAAATCGGCCTTCACCGACTGTATAAGTTTAACCTCTGAGCAGCTCGCTTTCCCCGGGAATCTGGAAGTTATCGGTGAACAGGCTTTTTATCAATGCCGCGGACTGGAAGGCAAAATTACACTGCCTGAGTCGTTGAAATCGATTAGTTGTGCTGCGTTCTATTGTTGTAAAATATCTGAAATCAACTTTCCTCAGTCTCTCGAGTTTCTCGGATGCATGGCGTTTGCCAATTCTGCATTGGGAAAGGCTATCTTGCCGGACAACTGTAAGTTTTGTTCCGAAGGAGGTCAGTTCTACAATAATTGGTACCTCTCCGAGGCTCATCTGCCGGATAATTCGACTCTCGTTCCGTCCAGCGTCTTTTCAGGATGCTTTTCTTTGAAAGAAGTGAATGTCCCGTCCCATGTCGTCTCCATCGGCGAATTTGCATTCGATCAAGTTAAAATGTCAAAAATTGATTTCCCTGAAACATTGGAATCAATAGGACAGAACGCATTTCAGAGTTGCAACAAGCTTACATCAATCGTTTTGCCTACTTCGCTCAAAAGTCTTGGAGACCGGGCTTTTGCTTTATGCGGCAGTCTGACAAGTATCTGGTGCAAGGCGAATATCCCACCCGTTTATGTAACGGCACAGGGATATGAATCAGACGGGACGCCTTTTACAAGCGTTAACCCTTCTATTCCAGTCTACATTCCCATAGGAACGAAGCAGCAATATGCAGCGGCTCCCGGTTGGAATTATATGACAAATTTTATCGAAACCGACACTTTCCCCTCTTCCACCATCGACGGTGTGGTTATCGACGGAAAAGCGCAAGACGGCAATACCTACGATTTGTGCGGACGGAGGATTGAAACACCCGTTCCCGGAAATATCTATATCCAAAACGGACAAAAGATACTTGTTAAATGAAATACCTGACAGTTTTAGTGATGTCGCTGCTGTTGCTGTGCTCCTGCGACGGCGACAAAATGGAACCGTCCACCGAAAAGACGTTGCGGATTGAGCAGTCTTATCAGCCTTGCACCTCGGAGTTCAATATCCACGACACAGAGTGGGTGGAGAAAATAAAGGGATGGTCTGATAAAAAGTTTATTGTGAACGATCTGTCGGAACTTCCCAATGACCCGCTGGGCTTTTCCGACCTTTATACGGGCATAGATTTCAGCAAGTACACCCTGTTGCTCACCTACGACATACATAACTGGAACATCGACGTTTACCGCAACCGGTACTACTATGACACCATCAGGGAAACCTACAACTGGACCATATTCACGGGCACATACACCAACCCCGACGAAAACTCGGAGATATGGTATTTTACCCGCTACGCGATATTGGTCGACAAACTCCCTGCCGATACTGACGTCCAGATGAAGCTCGTCTTAAGCGCAATAAACCGGGATAAGAAATAAATAAAAAGTATGCCGCACCTCCTGGCGCGGCATACTATATGGGGTATTGGGGAAATGGTCAGAAGTCGAAGAGGACGGCGGCCGAGATGGAGACGTAGTCGTTGAAGATTTTGTGGTCGCGTACATCGAACCAGTCACGGTGCACGGCGTTGTTGCCCAGCGAGAATCGGTAGCCGGCCTGTATCTGGAGGATGTTGATTATGTCGAAACCGACGCCTACGTTCCAGCCGGGTTGCAACCTGTGGGTGTCGGCGGGCATCGGCGGCACTTTGCCAACACCTAACATGACGTCCGGGCCGGTGTAGACATAAGGGGCGAGCAGGTTCTTGGTGCTCTTGAGGTGGAATTTATATTTAACGTTGAGGGGCACGTGCAGGAAATCGGTGCGTGTCTTGTTGTCGAAGTCACCTTTCTGAAGTTTCGAGCCCACATGGGTATAAAGCAGTGAAGCGTCGGCGGCCCAGCCCGTGGTGGGGTGTTGCCACTCGAAGGTGACGCCGCCGGAGAATCCGGAGACACCGGTTACGTCATAGTCGGTGAGGTTGGAGGAGCGTGAGGTGCTGATGGCACCGCCTACGCGCACGCCGTAGCGCCATTCGGCGGAAGCTGTTGTGGATACAGAGAGGCAGACGGTAAGAAGCGCTGCCGCCGTCAGGAATTTCTTGAATCTTTTCATGGTGTCATAAGTTTTCGTTCTGCGAACTCAGTATATGCTGGTAACTTACTGATATTCAAACGGGTTAATAATTTGAACTTCCGGAACGCCGACGCACCGGAAGGTGGGGAGGCGGGGTTGCGGAAAGGATGATGCAATAGACTGTCACCAGTCGCACGCCACAAAGTTAATGATTTTGGTTGAGATTACCAATAAAATCCGCAAATATAGCCAAAATATTCACGCAACGAGAGTTCGGGATAAGCAATGGTTATAATTGTGGGAAACTCCCTGGTTGTTGCCGACGTCATAACCCTGTCGGTATCCTTCCTCGAATCCTAATTCCCAGCCTTTCTCATGACCCTCTTGGCGTCGTTGCTCCAAAGCCGTTGCGACTTTTGTTTTAAGTAAACGGTCAGATTAAACACATATCGGAAACTTCGGCATTTTTTGAGCGATTTCATCGGATTGAATAAGGAGCGGGATTGTCAGCCGGGTCGGGCCCGGCATCGCGACTGATGAAACTCGGATGAAAACGCCAATATGAAAAAACTGAGGCCCGGGGACCTCAGTTCCTGTGATTGAGATGGGATGGCGATTATTTGAGGGTGCCGTTTTCGGCGTCCTGAATCATCTTGTCGTTGGCGGAGATGTAGATTTCCACGCGGCGGTTCTGTGCGCGGCCTTCGGGAGTGTCGTTGGAGGCTACATAGTCAGCCATGGGGATTCCCTGCGATGTGAGGCGTGTGGGGGAAACTCCCTGGTTGGAGAGGAAGGAAAGCACGCTCTGTGCACGCTGTGTGGAGATGCGGTCGTTGACCTGCATTGAGCCGGTGTTGTCGGTGAAACCGTAAATCTGCACGTTGGTGTCGGGGTTGCCTTTCAGCGACTGGGCGAACTTGGTGAGGTCTTTCTTTGCGCTGGCGCTGAGGGCTGTGCCGTTGGTGGGGAAGAGGATGCCGCCCTCGAAAGTCACCTTGATGGCTTTCAGGCCGTTGGCATCGGTGGTTTCCTCTACTTTGGCCTGCTGGGCGAGTTGCTCTTCGAGTTCTTTTTTCTGTTTGTCCATCTTGTTGCCGATGAGGGCACCTGCGCCGGCGCCTACGGCAGCACCGATGGCCGAACCGATAGCAGCGCCTTTGCCGCCTCCGATGAGGGCGCCTACGCCCGCGCCTACACCTGCACCGCCGCCGCCTCCGATGAGGGCGCCTTTGCCGGTGTTAGACATGTTACAGCTGCTGGTTGCGCAAATCATTGAGCCACCCACGAGCAGCATCACTAAAGTTTTGAGTCCTTTCTTCATAATTACTATCTGTATTTAAATAAAGTATGTTTCTAACCTTTGTACGGTAATTAGAGCGGGAAAATCCCTTTTAGTTTAATATAACGATCGGGAAGGGATTATTCCGATTGCGGGGTGTCATTAAATTGCCGGTCGAGGGCTTCGGCTATGGTCCAGTCGAGCGGGGTGTCGAGGTCCACGGATCGTTCGCGCGGCATCACCACGGGGAGGCGTCGCGCGAAGGCCGACAGCGGCTCGCGCAGCAGCGAGGGGATGGAGATTACGTAGACGGCACCATTGTATTCCCACACCTTCGGGGCGTCCTGCCGGCGCGTGTAGTCGCCGGGGCCTTTGGAGATGTGGAGGAACCCTTCGGCATCGGTCTCGAAGGCGTTGTAGTAGGGGTTTGTGGCGGCTTCGCAGACGGTTACTGCCATGTCGCAGTCCGGAGTCCAGGCGTCCATGGCGGCGCGGATGTCTTCGGGGCGGCGCAGTGGCGAGGTGGTCTGAAGGAGCACCATGCGGTCGTAGTGCCGTCCCTGCCGGGCATACCAGTCCACGGCGTGGAGCAGCACGGGATATGTCCCGGCGCCGTCGGTGGCGAGGGTGCCCGGACGCATGAAGGGCACTTCGAGGCCGTGGCGCCGCACGGTGTCGGCTATGCGCTCCGAGTCGGTGCTCACGCAGATGTCGGCGTCAGCGGCGAAGAGGCGTGCCTGGTCCACGGCGCGGCAGATGAGCGGAACGCCGTTGAAGTGACGGATATTCTTGTCCGGAATCCCTTTGCTGCCGCCGCGTGCCGGTATCACGAAGAGTGTCTTGGGTTCAGCGTATGTCATTGAATCTCTTTTTGGGATAAGGGGTGAAACTACAGTTCTCTATGGCGCGGCACATTTTAATTACAGTATCCGGCTGGTAATACGGGTTTTCGCGGCGTGCGGCCACTTTCTCCATTTCCCGGGAGAGCACGGTTTTGAGTCCGCTCACTATTTCCTCGGCAGTCTCGCCGCAGTGCACCACCGAAGGTCCGGCGGTGCGCCCCTCCTGTCGGCATCCGATGTCGAGCGTCGGAATCCCGGCCGAGGGAACTTCCACAAGTCCGCTGGAGCTGTTGCCCACCACCGCCGCCACGTATCGCAGTGCGGAGAGATAGCGGCGATGTCCCAGCGACGACACAAAATGCACGTTATCGCCGCTCAGCCTAACGTATGTCTCGATGGCGTGTATCATCGTTTCTCCCTCGGAGTCGTTATTGGGCGAGGTGAAAAGGAGCGGACGGTCGGGGAAGGATTTCAGCGCCTGGAAAAGCTGGTCGAGCTGCTTGAGCGGAGGCATGGTGGAAAGGGTGGCCGGATGCAGCGTTATCAGTAAGGTGTCGGGATGCAGTTCGAACCCAAGCGATTCGTCGAGTTCATCCTTGGTCATCAGCAACGACTCGTCAGGTAGACTTACTCCGATGGCACCGGTATTCACAACGTGTGCCGGATTTTCGCCCATCTGTATTACGCGGCGGCGATATTCTTCTGTCTCGACAAGATGCAATACTGCCATTTTGGTTATAGCGTGACGGAAACAATCGTCAAATGCACCGTAGCTCACGGCACCTCCGGCTATGTGGACCACCGGGATGCCGGCAAGGACCGCGGCCTGCGCCACGGACACCATTTCGTACCGGTCCCCTAAAACAATGACTGCCGAAAAGTTTTCAGCGGCAAAGAGGTCCGCAAATCCTTTCATTACGGCGGCGCAAATATCAGCCGGGGTTCCCGCGGCATGCACTTTCAGGGGGCGGAAACCGTCTTGCTCTATTTCATGCACAGTATTGCCGTATTGCGGCAGCAAGTGCATGTTGGTGGCGGCCACGGAGATACGGTTGCCGCGCTCGCGCAGGCTCCGCGCCAACGGAGAGAGCAATCCCCAATCGGCACGTGTACTGGAGGCTATGAGATAATGTCGCTGCACAGGAGTCATTAAGCTGTGGTCTGTCAGAGTTCTATCAGTGAATCATAGGGGAAATCGCGGCGTGCGCGCGTTCCCACCACTTCGTCCCAACGCATCGGCGAGATACCATTGCCGGGACGTTTTACGGTAATGTTTTCTTCGGTGAGGAGCTCGCCGGCCTTGATGTCGCGGGCGGCAACGATGCTCTTGCGGGCTATCTCGATGTTGCCGCGCTCCGAGGGGGATACTGCCTTCTCTTCAGAACCCAGGGCCTGCTCTATGTTGCGGATGGAGCTGACCATGGCTTTCAGTTCGTCGGGGGTCAGCGACGCCTTGTGGTCGGGACCGGGGAGATTGCGGTCCAGGGTGAAGTGCTTCTCGATGATTTCGGCGCCGAGTGCCACGGCGGCGACGGGCACCTCGATGCCCCGCGTGTGGTCGCTGTATCCGGTGCGCAGGCCCAGGCGTGTGCGGAGAGTAAGCATGGCGCGCAGGTTGACGTCGGCGTAGGGAGTGGGGTACTGCGTGTTGCAGTGCAGGATGGAGATGTCGTCGCGCGTCAGGCGCGAGCGGCAGGGATGCCCCGGATGTGTGCCGGTGAGCACGGCCACGGCCTCCTCCACTTCGGCGAGCGTGGACATTCCGGTGGAGAGAATCACCGGCACACCCTTTTCGGCCACGCGGCGAAGGTAGGGAAGGTTGGTGATTTCGCCCGACGGCACTTTGCAGTAATCCTGCCCCAGCCCGGCCAGGAAGTCGATGGAAACCAGGTCGAAAGGTGTGCTCATGAAGCCGATGCCCACCTTCCTGCAGAGCGCTTTCAGTTCGCGGTAATCGTCGAGCGGGAGGTGCAGCGCCTTGCACATGTCGAGCTGCGACTCACGGGCGTCGCCGGTATTCTCCTTCTGGTAATCGGCCTTTTCGGCTATCGAGGAGATAACCAGCTCAGGGACGGCGGTCTGGAATTTTACATAATCGGCACCGGCCTCCTTGGCGGCGAGCACCATCTCGCGGGCGCGTTCCAACGACCCGTTATGGTTGACGCCGGCTTCGGCTATTATTATGGTATGCGGCGTCATGAGTTGAAGAAGATTGTCTCCTTCTGGTAGCGGGCCATCAGTGTATGGTCCGACCAGTCGGGGGTGGGATGTACCTCCACGCCGAGCGACTCGCAGAGGATATAGTCGGGAATCGGCGCCCCGGCATAGATGGAACAGATAACGCCGCCGCCAAGCCTGGGATTGATTTCCATGAGCAGGTAGCGGCCGTCGCGGCGGTCGTGCAGGAATTGCAGTGTCACCGGACCGCGGAAACGGAATGCCTCTATTACCTTTTCAGACAGTTGCTGTAGCTCTGTGTTGCGTACGGTCTCGGTGCGTGTCACCTCGCCGCCCATCACTTCGAGGCGTATGCGCGGTACGGTGCAGAGTATCTCGCCTGCCTGGCTCACATAGCAGTCCACGGTGTATTCCTCGCAGTCTTCCAGATATTCCTGAACAAGATAGTCCGAGAGGTTGTCGAGGTGCATGAGGTCTTCGAGGTTGTAGAAAATCTTGATGCCGCGCGAGGCCGAGCCGTGGCGCGGCTTGGCGATGGCAGGCATACCGGCGTTTATCACCGAGTAGGTCTTGGGGATGGCTATCTTCTTTTCCTTGAAAGCCTTGGCGGCTTCCACCTTGTCAAACATCACCTTGGCGGTCTCGAAGTCGCTCACGGGGACGAAAACGTCGGGCATGCGCTCCTTGCAGCGTGCGGCTATCTCTATGGCACCGTCGACGAAAGGGAGGATTATGTTCACGCCGCACTCGCGGCACACGCGCTCTATGTCGTCCACCACGTCGGGGTCGCTCCAGCGCAACCCCACTATCACGCGGCCGGCGACAGCTATGGGGACCTGTTTCATCAGCTCATAGCTGAGTATCTCCACATCGTAGCCCAGATGCGAGCCGCTCTTCTTGAGCTGTTCGGCCATTGACACGCGCCGTGCGCCGCCAAGCATAAGGACGGTTATTTTGGCTTGTTTCATCGGTTGTAGATATTTGACTTGTACAGTTTCAGGTTATCGCCGTCGGTGAACCAGTCGATGGTCTTCTTCAGCCCGTCGCGCAGCGACATCTCGGGACGCCAGCCTGTTAAGCGGCGAATCTTCTCGTTGGAGCCGTGCAGGCGGAACACTTCGCTCTTGGAGGGACGGAGCCGCTCCGGGTCGGTGACCCACTTCACGTCGGCGTCCATCAACTCGGCGATGATCCGCAACGTCTCGGCCATCGAGACTTCGGTATTGGTGGCTATGTTTATCTCCTCGCCCTCTATGCCGTCGGCCTCGGCAAGCGCCAGGAAACCTCGGCATGTGTCGGTCACATAGTTGAAGTCGCGCGTCGGGGTGAGGTCGCCCACCTTTATTTCACGTGCGCCGTTGGCTATCTGCGAGATGATGGTGGGGATGATGGCGCGGGCGGACTGGCGCGGGCCGTAGGTGTTGAACGGGCGCGCAATGACCACCGGCAGGTCGAAGGCGTTGTAGAAACTCTTGGCCAGTGCGTCGGCGCCTATCTTGGTGGCGGAATAGGGCGACTGTGGCTGGCGGGGATGCTTCTCGTCGATGGGGACATACTGTGCGGTGCCGTAAACCTCTGAGGTGGAGGTCACCAGCAGGCGTCCCACGCCCGCGTCGCGCGCCGCCTGGCACATGTTCAACGTGCCTTTTATGTTGGTGTCCACGTAGCTGTCGGGCGCCACGTAGCTGTAAGGGATGGCTATCAGGGCGGCGAGGTGGAACACGGTGTCCATGCCGCGCGTAATCTCGCGGCAGAAGTTGTTGTCGCGCACGTCGCCGGTCACTACCTCCAGGCCGGGATGATGCACCTGCTCGAGCCAACCCCAGTTGTTGAAGGAGTTGTATTGAGCCAGGGCGCGCACTTCGATGCCTCGGTCCAGGAGGGTTTCGGTGAGGTGGCTGCCGATGAAGCCGTCGGCACCCGTCACCAGGGCTTTTTTGATTTCTCTCATTGTTCAATTCACGAATTGGTGCAAAGTTAGTGAAAAACTGCCAAACCCGCAAATCCCCGTCCGAAAATCCGCCGCCGAAACAAGCGAGCCCCGACGAATCAGAACCTAAAGTTTTGACAGCTCATCAATCAACGCAGGTCTGCGGGGGGTGCGCGATTTTTGTTCCGTTACGATTTGTTGCGCTTCGTTCGTTCCCCCATATTTGAGGAGTTTCCTTAAACATTCGACACCCTCACGGTATGAATCACGATTGGATGCATACTGGAAGTAATTTCTGACGGCAGTTGCATATAGTTTTACTATTTCGCCTTTGAACAGCTTTTTAACTTCCTCGGGAGCTTTGTCAATGTTATTTATGGCCGGATTCTTGCGAATATAATCCATGTATTCCTGCCACATGCCCTCCTGCGTGTATATATAAAGAAGATGGTCAATATCTTTCTTACCCTCCGCCTCGCTTATTAATGTCTTTGCATAGTTGTCCCATTCTTCACAGGGCACAAGAGACTTAAGCACGGAATACATCGATTCCATTGTATACTCCTTTTCTCCCCATCTTCCTTCACTGAAAAAGAAGTGTCTGGCCAGCCGGAGTTCATTGTTCTGGTCTCCTGTCTCGTTATAGGCTTTATATTCCCATTTGTGCCAATCGCTGACAAGTCCGGCATATTGGGCATCATGGTTTACACCCTCTCCTGCAAGTCTAAGCACCTCGTCGTAGTCGCCCTTATCCCAAGCCATTTGAATCAGTTTTTTGCGAAAATCCGGATTAGCTACGTTGTCATACATAAACTTGACTTGCTCCTCCGCGCTGCTGCATCGCGACATTATTTTGAGCTTATACTTTTGAGCGGTCTTAGCGTGGAATTTTGCGCTCCAACTATCGCCGTCGGGCTTTATGGCATCCAATGCCATGAATGTCCTATTTTGTTTTTCAGGGGTATCCGCAAGGTCGATTGCCATTTCAATCCAGTCCCACCACCAATCCCAACCTTCGAGATCTCTGTCATTGAACCGGGAAAGTGCGAGTTCAAAAATCTCGGCTTTAATATTTTCGGGAAGCGCCTCATTAATAGCCAGTTCATGCCATGTTGCAAAGCAGCCGTCTACTATTGCTCCTAACTCTCCGGCACTGTCATCTCCGCTGCTGATAAAGTCTTCGGCCACGGAAGCGATGCCGGTCAGCACAGCTATTGCCACGTCCCATTGTCCTTTCTTTATTGCTTCATCAGCCTCGTCAAGAATCTTGGTCACAGCACGGTTGAAATCAAAGGTGGCACGATACTCGATAAAGCCATACCTGTCGGAATAGGTCTTTATCAAGCTTTTCACACGTGAAGCATATTTTTTTGGTTCAGGTTTGAAGAGAGTTCCCGCACCAAGTGCGAGAAACCTGTCTTGGAACTGTCTGTTGTTAGAGCATTCCTTCCTGATGAAATCGGCAAGTTGTGTTTTGTCGAGTTTCGACAGAAGTAAGTCTATTTTATCTTTTTTCTGCTTTGCCACAATTACTAATTTTAAGAATTATTATTGAGTGATTACCAATCTTTGAAAGCCATGCCGGCGTCGAGGAGATTGAAGAAATTCCCTTCGGCACGTTGGTTGTCGATGAACTCAAGTTTTCTCATCCATATTATTGTGCGATACTATATTTTAAGACTTGATTTGATAACGTCTTTGATGTATTGTTCTGCGTTAACTACTCCGACTTGCTTGATTAACTTATTATAATCTTCAATTTCATTACCTGTAAATGTGATTACAATCCGTCTTTCTTTATTGCCGGCAATGTGATTATAGCTTTCAGGGTGACTCCAAAAACATCCGGAACAAAAATTTACATCTTTTTTTATCCAATGATCACAATGTTCACATGACCAGGATTTAGCCCTATTAGCCGATGGACTCAGCAACATATAAGCTTCAATATCTTGGCTTGCTTCTCCCCCAATTTCATAAGGCACACAATGATCGATTTGTAACAATGTTGCGTCAAGTGTTTGTTGATAAATAAAACACTTAGCTCCATATTTTTCAATCAAAGCTTCCTTAAGCGCTTTTGCAAAAGCCGTTCTTCCATGAACTTTTGATATCTGGTTGTCCATCAATGAGGGATCCCCAAATTTATATGCTGCAATACTTCTTCCGCTATTATCTTTTACTCGATATGTTACTATTGGTATCCCTTGTTCCCTTACATCTCTGATAGCTCTGGGAGGATGGTTATACCCATAAATTTCTTTAATCTCTTCTGAAGTAATATACCCGTTCGCAAGAATGTGTTTTATAATTGTTGCGGGTCTCTTAGCCGTAATTACATTCAATCTTTTGATAAACTCAAGAGGTAAATTGTTCATGCTTCAAATAAATTTAGTTCAGGTTGTAATGAAACACCACATCCTGTTAGTCCTTGGCTTATATAAAGAGCTTCTACGGTTTCGGAGTTGCCTCCATTAAGAACGGATTGCGTAGACACTCCGGCCCGTAACATCACTTTTGAAAGACCTAATTCTTCAGGCAAGTCGATTCCGTATTTCTTTTCTCCACAAGTGCCGTCGTAACTTATTAGATAATTTATTCCACGCATATTTAAATCCTCTAAAGCCGCTACGAAATCCTGAAAATCTATTCCTGAGAAATATCTTGGATCTCTGCCATTACAAACGCCCTGATAAGGAGGATCCATATATATAATATCTCCTTGGCTGGCGTCCTTCAGAATTTCTTTGTAATCAAGAGTATAAAAAGAACATTTCCCATTTAAGAGGATGGATATTTCACTAATATTTTTCAGGAGAGTTGTAGGGTTTGTTCCATTTCTTCTTTTGTCAGGAGATTGATTAAAGTTCCCGTTTGCTCCATATCTAACCGATCCTTTTACGCATCGTGCTATCAAATATAAAATCAATTGGGATTCTTTTTTGCCATTATTAAAAAGTTCTCTGATATGATAAAAATGCTTTTCCGATCCTTCTGGATAAGAAAACTGTTGTTCCCATAAATCAGAATATTTTCTATGCAATGTTTCTGGATTTTCGATTGCATCTTGAAGTAACGATATTAAGGGGGCATTAATATCATTAATAATAAATCGATTACAACGATTTTCTGATGCCACGGCAATAGACATCGCCGCCATTCCTGCAAATGGCTCAATAAACCTGTTAAAACGACGTGGCAGATAATTCAAAATTTGTGGTGCCAGTTTCCGCTTAGATCCTTGATATTGGACTATATGAGGTGCTGTTTTTTTCATATTTTATAAAAATAGCCAATTAATACCTATTATAAAAATTGAAATTGACGCAAAGATAATACGTTTAATTTAATTATCCAAATCTTTTTTTTGAGATTTTAATATTTGAAAAGTTTTTGATAGAATGACTTGGAATACCTATTCCTCTATTTTTATCCATTACTTGGAATAATGGGCTGACTGCTATTTTTGCCACTTAGTGGTATTGACCGCGGCGCAAGTTGGCGGCGCGGCGCAATAAACCGAGGACGCGGTGCGTTTATCTATAAGGCGTTCCCGCCGACGGGGAGGCCGAGGATTTTTTATGCGAATACTTCTTGTTGACGGACATAGTGAGGGCGCGTCCCGCACGGCAGCCATGCTCCGGGAGCAGGGTCACGACGTTGCGGACTTTTGTGCCGGCACGCCACAGCCTGACCCCATGGCTGCGGCAAAGGCTATTTTCGGCTTCGACGGGACGCCGTCGCGTCTCGCCGCCGCCATCGCGGAGTTCCGTCCCGACTGCGTGCACGTGCTTAACATGCACTCCACGGCGTCGCCGGCGCTCGGCCGCACGGCCCGCAGAATGGGGGTTCGTACCCTCTGGAGCCTGCATGACTACCGTCCGCTCTGCCCCGCCGGAGAGTGCCGCACGCACGACGGCGAGGTGTGCGAAGAATGCATCCACGGCTCGCGCCGCGTGATGCTGAAGCGTTGTGTGGACGGCCGCACTTTCCCTTCCTTCATGGCCTTGCTGGCCTCCCTTTATTGGGATCGCGGGCGCCTCGAACAGTGTGCCGACGTTTTCCTCACCCACTCGGCTTTCATGCGTTCCAAACTGCTTGAGGCCGGATTCCCCGCCTCGCGCGTGGAGGTATTGCCAGCGGCGTGCCCGGATTATGCCGGCGAGGTGACGGACAGCCGCGAAGACTTTTTCTGCTTTGCCGGCGACCTTACGCCCGAAAGCGGCATTGAAACGCTGGCGCTCGCGGCTCTGGAAACCGGAGTGGAACTTGCAGTCTGCGGCGACGGCCCGCTTATGGAACGTCTGCGGCAGATAGCCGAACGCGGGCTGCGCGTGAGTTTCTACCGTGCCGAGGAAGCTCCGGAGGTGTTCGCTCGCGCAAAAGGAGCCGTGGTGCCGTCGGAAACATATCTCTGCGGCGCCGACGCGCTGGCATTGGCGCTCTGCTCCGGAACACCCGTTGTGGCGTCGGCTATCGGCGAACTCACCGAAGCCGTGAATCCCCTCAACGGCGTCTGCTTCAACCCCGGCAACCGCGAAGAACTGGAAGCTATACTCCGCGACTTCGATAAACGGCACGCTTTCAAGCATCTACGCATCGCCGAAGAGGCCCGGCGCATTTACAGCCACACTTCTTTCCTCAGAAAACTATCGGATTATTACTCTGATTCGGAAAATTATTTGTAATTTTGCAATCGCTCACAGTAAGCTGAGACCCAAGCGACCCAACAGGATGAACAAACTGCCAACCGACATATCGATAATCACCACCTACCGGTGCCCCATGCGCTGCCAGATGTGCAATATCTGGCAGAATCCCACAAAAAAAGAGGAAGAGATAACCGCCCGTGACCTTGAGATGCTGCCGCATTTCAAATTCGTCAACATAACGGGCGGGGAGCCTTTCGTGCGTGAGGACCTTGACGAGATTATCGAGGTTATGCGGCAGAAGTCGCCGCGCATCGTCATCTCCACTTCGGGATGGTACGAGGAGCGCGTCATAGCCCTTGCCGAGAAATTTCCCGACATCGGCATACGCATCAGCATCGAGGGTTTGCAGGAGAAAAACGACGAGCTCCGCGGCCGCCAGGGCGGCTTCGAGAAGGGCGTACGCATACTCCACACCCTCAAGGACATGGGCCTCACCGACATCGGCTTCGGCATTACGGTGTCCAACCATAACTCAGCCGACATGCTGGACCTATACAAGCTGTCGAAGGAACTGGGCATGGAGTTCGCCACCGCCGCCTTCCACAACTCCTTCTACTTCCACAAATACGACAACGTCATCACCAACCACCGTGAGGTGTCGGAGAACTTCCTGCGCCTCATAGAGGCGCAGTTGAAGGAGAAGCATCCCAAATCGTGGTTCCGCGCATACTTCAATATGGGTCTCATCAACTATGTGAACGGGGGCAAGCGCCTGCTCCCCTGCGAGGCCGGAACCGTCAACTTCTTCATTGATCCGTGGGGCGAGGTCTTCCCCTGCAACGGCATGGAGGAGAAGAAGTGGAAACTGAGCATGGGCAACATACGCAGCGGCAAGACTTTCGAGGAGATATGGAACTCCGAGGAGGCCGACCGTGTGCGCGAGCATGTGCGCAACTGCCCGAAGCACTGCTGGATGGTGGGCACCGCCTCGCCGGTGATGAAAAAGTACATCGCCAAGCCGGCGCGGTGGGTCATAAGCAACAAACTGCGCTCCATGGCGGGACGCCCCGTGAAGTTGTTGCCGCAGGTGCTCAGGCAGATGGAAGAAAACGAGTGAACCGTATAGAATGAAGATAGTAGTAACAGGCACACGCGGAATCCCCGGCATACAGGGTGGAGTGGAGACGCACTGTCAGCAACTCTACCCGCGCATCGCGGCCATGGGCCACGACGTCACTGTCATGCGTCGTTCCTGTTACCTTGCAGAGGCCGACGATTGCGGCCCCGATTACCGCGGCGTGCATCTCCGCGACATCTTCGCGCCGCGCTTCAAGAGCCTCGAGGCGGTGGTGCACACTTTCCTCGCGGTCATTAAGGCCAAATCATTACACCCCGACGTGCTGCACATCCACGCCGTGGGACCGTCGCTGCTGGTACCGTTCGCCAAGATGCTCGGTCTGAAAGTGGTGGTCACCAACCACGGTCCCGACTACGACCGGCAGAAGTGGGGCGCGCTCGCAAAGCGGGTTCTCCGCCTTGGGGAAAAGTGGGGTTCGCGCCGGGCCGACGCCGTCATCGTCATATCTCAACCCATAGCCGACTCATTGGCCGCAAACTACGGCCGCCGCAACACCGACCTTATATATAACGGTGTGGAAACACCGGCGCCGTGCCCGGAGACGGACTATCTCGAAAGCCTCGGCCTCACTCCGGGCCATTACGTTATCGGACTCGGCCGTCTGGTGCCGGAAAAACGGTTCGACGACCTTGTGAAGGCATTCCGCAAAGCCGCGCCGGATGGCTACAAGCTCGTCATAGCCGGGGAGGCCGACCATCCTGACGAATATTCGCGTTCGCTCCACCGCCTATGCGACGAAAACGGCGTGGTGCGCACCGGTTTCATAAAGGGTGAAAGACTGCGGCAGGTTATGAGCCACGCCGCGCTGTTCGTGCTTCCATCGTCGCACGAGGGACTGCCCATCTCGCTGCTCGAAGCCATGAGCTATGGCCTCGACGTGCTGACCTCTGACATTCCTGCCAACCGCATAGCGCAACTCGAAGAGGATGACTTCTTCGCAGTTGGCGACACCGACACCTTGGCCCGGAAAATAACCGAGCGCCTCTCGTCTGCCACGCCGCGCACGCCGCGCGCCTACGACCTGTCGCCCTACGACTGGCAGACCATAGCCGAAAAGACCCTCGCCGTCTACCGCCGCGTCGCCGCCAAGTAAGCCATATTTTACCATAATAGAAAAATAAGTAATAGAAAAATAATTGTTTTGTGCAATTTGCAATAGAAGAATTGCAAATTGCACATTCACTTCTGCGTTGCCTGTAATTCCGTAACTTTAATTGCAAGTTTCTTTATTTGCCGGCGGGGAGGTAGAGGCGGTGGGCGGCGATGTAGGCTGCTACGGCGGGAGGAAGGAAGGCGGAGGCGGCAGGGTCGCCGCGGGAGAGGAGCTGACGGATTTCAGTTGAGGAGATGTCGGTCTGCGGGCAGCCTTCGGCCATACGGGCGCCGGGGGGGAGCCGCTGCGGGTCGAGGTCGTAGCCGGGCCGCGGATATACAAGTACGCCGAAGCGGCCGAGCAGCTCTTCCGGGTCTTTCCAGCGGTCGAACGCCAGGATGTTGTCCGCCCCTACTATCAGGGTGAACTTGTCCTCGGGATGCCGCTCGGCGAGCGTCCGGAGCGTGGTGATGGTATATGACGGCACGGGGAGGGAGAACTCCGTGTCGTCTGCGCGCAGGCGCGGGTAATCCTGCACGGCGAGGCGTACCATTTCAAGGCGCTGCTGCGCGCTGACGGGCGCGGCGCCGCCGGTTTTCAGCGGATTGCGCGGCGATACCATCAGCCACACCATGTCCAGGCCGGCGTGACGCGAAAACCAGTCAGCCAATCTGAGGTGTCCTATATGTATGGGGTCGAACGTCCCCCCGAAAATTCCTATTTTCATAAAACTTCAATTAACCGCCCGAAGGTAAAGACACACCACGGCGTGTCCGCATAAGGCGTTGGTATTTAATAAAACAGAGGACGCGTCGTGACGCGTCCACCATTGTAGTTCCGAGGAAAGTGTCTTACCCGATTTTGATGCCGGAGAAGCCCATGAAGGCCATGGCCAGGAGGCCGGCGCAGATGAGCGCCAGCGGCGTGCCGCGCATGGCTTTCGGGGACTCCGTCATGTCGAGGTGTTCGCGTATGCCGGCAAATATCCATAGCGCCAGCGTGAAGCCCAGTGACGTTGAGAAGCCGTAAGTCACCGCCTCCATGAGGTCGAAACCTTTCTGGATGACGAGGATGGCCACGCCGAGCACTGCACAGTTGGTGGTGATGAGCGGCAGGAAGACGCCCAGCGCCTGGTAGAGCGGCGGCGCTATCTTCTTGAGCACTATTTCGAGCATCTGTACCAGGAAGGCGATGACAAGGATGAAGACGATGGTCTGCAGGAACTGCAACCCGAGCGGATTGAGCACATAATACTGCAGCAGCCATGCCACGACCGTTGCCAGCGTGATGACGAACGTCACGGCGGCGCCCATGCCCAGTGCTGAACTTATCTTCTTCGACACCCCGAGGAAGGGGCATACCCCCAGGAACTGGGAGAGGACGATATTGTTGATGAATATCGCGGTGATGATGATTGATATGTATGTGAGCATGGCGGTCAGGCTTTACGTATTTTGTTGACGATGGCTATAAGGTAACCGAGGGCGATGAAGGCACCCGGGGCGAGCACGAAGAGCAGCATCCCGTAGTCTTCGGGATAAATGGATATTCCGAAGAGTGACCCTGTGCCGAGCAGTTCGCGCACGGAGCCGAGCAACGTCAGCGCCAGGGTGAAGCCGACGCCGCATCCCAGGCCGTCGCAGAGCGACTCCACCACGCCATGTTTTCCGGCGAAGGCTTCGGCGCGCCCCAGCAGGATGCAGTTCACCACAATCAGCGGGATGAAGATTCCCAGCGTGGCGTTGAGGCCCGGCATATAGGCGTTGATGAGCAGCTGAAGCACCGTAACGAAAGAGGCTATCACCACTATGTAGGCGGGTATGCGCACCTTGTCCGGGACGAAGTCCTTGATGGCGGAGACCACTCCGTTGGAGCAGATTAGCACGGCGGCGGTGGCAAGGCCCATCATAAGGCCGTTGAGCGCCGTGGAGGTGGTGCCCAGCGTGGCGCACATACCCAACAGGAGCACGAACACCGGGTTGCCCGGCACTATCCCGTTATATATGATCTTCCAGTATTTCATGGCTGTTTATTTCTTCTCTTGGAATTGTTTATAAGCCTGGTAAGCGTCGCGCATGGATTCGAGGAAGGCGCGCGACGAGATGGTGGCAGCCGTGATGCCGTCGATGGCACCGTGCTGTTCCTTGTCCTTGGTGACGTAGAATGGTGTGGTCTCCGGGTTCTTGCCTATCACTGAGCGTGCTCCGGCAGGGTCGCGGAACCACATCTCCATCTTCGAGCCGAGCCCCGGGGTCTCCGCCTGTTTCAAGACGCGGTAGTCGCGTACCGAGCCGTCGGCGTTGAAGCCCGCCATAACCGTTATCTCGCCGGCGAAGCCGTTGTTCGACGACGTCTCGACGGCAGCGCCGTTCAGGCGACCGTCCTTCATGGCCGGATAGACGGTGCAGGTTATGCCGTCTGCGAGTTTTATCTCGCGGCTCTCGGCCGTGGGGTCGTTGTTGAACTCGGGCGCCACCTGGCGTATGGCCTGCACCTGGCGTTCGGCGTCCTGACGCGCTATCGGTTCTTTGGTGACGGCATAAACTCCGCCCAAAATCGCCCCGGCAACCACCGTGACGGTACCCAGCGAGAGTATCATGTTGGGAAGTGTGGATGCGAGTTTCTTCATTTCTTCTTCCTCCTTTCTCCCAGTACGTGCGGGTGCATGTAACGGTTGATGAGTGGCACGAAGCTGTTCATCAGCAGGATGGCGAACGAGACTCCCTCGGGATAGCTGCCGAAGCGGCGGATTACCATCGTGATGGCGCCGATGCAGATGCCGAAGAGTATCTGTCCGGCGTGCGTCATGGGCGACGTAACGTAGTCGGTGGCCATGAAAACAGCGCCGAGCAGCAGGCCGCCTGCCAGCAGGTCGAGCAGCGGGTTGCCGCCGAAGGCCCACGAAAAGAAAGCCGCCGAAGCCAGCACCGACACCGGGATGTGCCACGTGATGGTGCGCGTGCACAGCAGGTAGACGAGGCCCAGCAGGATGGCTATGGAGCCTACCTCGCCGAGCGAGCCGTTCATGTGCCCGACGAGCATGTCCATTAGGTGGGCACCGTCCATGGAGTCGTGACCGGCGTTGAGCTGCGCCAGCAGAGTGGCGCCCGTCGAGGCGTCGGCCTGGACGGTAGCTCCCGTCGCGGCGTCCATGCCCGACTGCACCGCGGGCCATGTGGTCATGGCCGCCGGGAAGGAGAGCAACAGGAACACGCGCCCCACAAGGGCCGGGTTCCAAATGTTCTGGCCCAGTCCGCCGAACGACATCTTGCCGATGCCGACGGCCACCACGCCGCCGATGATTACCATCCACAGCGGCAGGATGCTGGGCAGGTTGAAGCCCAGGAGCAGGCCGGTGATGAGCGCCGAGCCGTTGGTCAGAGTGCAGGGACGGTGGAAGAGCCAGCGCTCTATGGCGTATTCGGTGGCGAGGCACGCCGCCACGCTGGTGAGCACTACCCACAGCGCCGGGGCGCCGAACGTCCACACCGCCACCGCGAAGGTGGGTATCAGGGCTATCACTACGTTCCACATGCAGCGGTCCAGCGTGCGCCCGCTGTGCACATGCGGCGACAGGGATATCGTGAGTTCTTTCATTTCTTCTTGCGTAAGTTAAGTTTACCCAGTTTTATAAAATCGAGTATCGGGCGACCCGAGGGGCAGGAGTAGCTGCAGCAGCCGCACTCTATGCACCCCATTATGGTGCGCCGCGCGGCGTCCTCGTAGCGTCCCAGTCGGCTCAGCGAGGCCAGCAGGTAGGGTTCGAGCCCCATCGGGCAGGCTTCCACGCATTTGGCGCAGCGGATGCAGGGTTGCACCGCGGGACGCCGGGACATGCTTTCGGGCAACACCAGTATACCGCCGAGGCCTTTGGTCGTCGGGGCGTCGAGATTGCTCACGGCGCGGCCCATCATCGGGCCGCCGGCTATCACCTTGCCGGTGTCGTCGGGCAGTCCGCCGGCCGCCTCTATGAGCCGGCTTATCGGCGTGCCGAAAGGAACGAGGAAGTTGCCGGGATTCGTCAGCGACGGTCCGGTTACGGTCACCACCCTCTGTGTGAGCGGACGGCGGCGGCACACAGCGTCGAAGACGGCGTAGGCGGTGGCTACATTGTCCACCACACAGCCGACGTCCACCGGCAGTCCTCCCATCGGCACTTCGCGGCCCGTCAGGGCTTCGATCAGTTGCTTTTCCCCCCCTTGCGGGTAGCGTTTCTTAAGTTCCACGACTTCGATTCCGGGGGACACCGTGGCGGCGAAGCGCATGGCCTCGATGGCCTCGGGCTTGTTCTCCTCGATGCCCACTATGGCGCGGTCAACGCCCACGGCTCGCATCAGCAGTTTCGTCCCGGATATTATCTGCGCCGCGCAGGTGCGCATCAGACGGTCGTCGCACGTCAGGTAAGGTTCGCACTCGGCGCCGTTGATGATTATCATCTCGGCTTTCTTGCCGTCGGGAATAGAGAGCTTCACGTGCGTGGGGAAGGTGGCACCGCCGAGGCCAACGATACCTGCTTCGGAGATGCGCTTCACTATCTCGGAGGGTTCTAGTTTCAGGTCTTCCGGCTTCAGTTCGTCCGCACGCCCGGCCAGCGGCTGCGGATTGACGCTCTCCGGGTCGGCCTCTATGATTACGGTTTCCTGCCAGAGTCCTTGCGGGGAGCGGGTTTTCTCTATTTTCTTCACCGTGCCGCTGACGGGGGAATGTACGGGAGCTCCGACGAAGCCGCCGGCCTTTGCCACCATCTGTCCCGCCACGACGGCGTCGCCGGGCTTCACCACCGGCACCGACGGCGCGCCGATGCACTGCGAGAGCGGCAACTCAACCTTCGCCGAGGCCGCCAGCGGCGCTATGGGCACGTCGGCCGTTATTTTGGAAGGGTCGGGATGCACCCCTCCGCGTCTGAATGTCTTCATGATTCTTTGTTGTAAGAGGTGATAGAGTTGCGCGGACACGCTTCCACGCATGTGCCGCAGCCGGTGCATTTTTCGCTGTCGATGCCGGCCAGGAACTCCTTGACGGCAACGGCGCCCGCGGGACACACTTTCACACATTTGCCGCAACCGATGCACGACACCTTGCACTCCTTCATGGCGGCCGGGCCGCGGTCGTGGTTGTTGCAGGCCACGTGGACAAGGGGTTTGGAAGCGTCGAAGACGGCGAGGTCCATCACGCCGCGCGGACACGCCGCCACACAGCGGCCGCAACCCACGCATTTCCCGTAATCAACCAGAGGAAGGCCGCTCTCCTGATTCATGGCAATGGCGTCGAAGGGACACGCCGCCACGCAGTCGCCGCAACCGAGGCAACCGTTGGCGCAGTCGCTCTGCCCCACATAGAGCGAGGCTTCGAGGGCGCATGAACGCGGTCCCTGCCAGCGGTTGAGCGGAGGGCGGTTCTCGCACGTGCCGTTGCACTTCACAATGGCCACGCGAGCCGTATTTTCGGCCGCCGCCAGGCCCACTATCTCTCCTACCTCGTGCATGGTGGCGTTGCTCGTGATGGGACATTCAATCCCGTCGAGCGACGTCGCTTCCACACATGCCACGGCAAAGGCATGGCAGCCGCTGTAGCCGCACGAGCCGCAATTGGCTCCCGGCAACAGCTCCTCTATCTCCGCTATGCGCGGGTCTTCGTACACATGGAAACGCTTTGCCACAAACCACAGCACCACGGCAGCGACGATGCCCGTCATGCCAAGCACGATGATTGTCGTAAGTATTATGTTCATCTTTTCGTTAAGGTTAATCGTTTCTGGGAATGGAAAGCGGAATCAGTTTTCTCCCTTTTCCACTATCTCGAACACGAACTCGTGGGCGATACGGTTTCGTGCCATGTAGAGTATCAGGAAGAACAGCACGGTGGTGCCGAGGCCGCAAAGAGCCGCCGTACCTTGCTCGCCCGTAAGGAGAAACACTGTCACCATCACGGCCACAAGGGCGATGCAGGGGAGCACCGTCGCCAGCATTATGGCGCGGCGGTGCAGACGTTCGGAGCCGCGCATCGTCACGCGTTGTCCCTTGTGGTAATTCTGCGCGTCGCGCACATGCACCGTCACGTCGGAGAGGTCTTTCCCGGCGCCGCATATCTTCGCCGCCGGGCAGCCGCCGCACTCCTCCGGGTTGGCCAGACGCACCGTTACTGTCCCTTTCTCTTTGTCGACGGCCGTTATCTCGCCGTCGTCTTCTATGTATTCAACCGAAAGATTGTCCATTTATCAGATTTTGGCGCAAAGATAATATATTTATTTAACTCCCGCAAAAATCCTTTTTGCATTATTGCGAATTAATTCCTAACTTTGCAGTCATGGACAAGGAAGAACTCAGAAAATATAAAACCCAGTTCCTCGACCTGCTGCGTTCCACCGGCATCGAGGATATGGACTACTTTATCCCGCAACTTGAAAAATCGGGCTTCTTCGAGGCACCGGCATCGATGAAAAACCACCTCTGCTTCGAGGGGGGACTCATGCTCCACTCGCTGAACGTCTACGAAGCCGCCGTGGCACTGAAAAAGGCGTTGGCTGTGGACCGCCCCGACATATTCGAGAAAATCTCCGACGACAGCATCAAGGTAGCGGCACTGCTCCACGACGTCTGCAAAGCCAACCTCTACTTCCGCAAACGCGGCGCGCAGGTGGACTTCGGGAAAGCCGAATACGGCACCGACTACTCCGGCCTCCCCATAGGCCACGGCGAAAAATCGGTGGTCATGATACTGCAAATGGGTCTGGGGCTGGAAGATGCCGAAGTGTGCGCCATACGCTGGCATATGGGTCCCTGGAGCATCGACCGCAGCAACGCCGAAGAGGTGGGCAACTACCGCAAAGCCGAAGAAATGTACCCCCTGGTGACGCTCCTGCAGCTCGCCGACACCGTAGCCGCCAAATTCACCGAACGAAAACTCGGCTGACCGCGCGGCCTCTCCGGTCTCCGTAACATTTAAATCCTGACAGGTCATCAACCCATTAAAAAAGCCGTGCCCCGAAAAGGCACGGCACTATTGTTTTTACGCAAATTCTGCGAGCGGGAACGAAGTGACGCACCAAATAGTGCTGCATGATAGAAATCTAAATCACGATTATATGGCTCTGAAACAAATCAGGTACTCAGCCATTTTTATCCCGAACTTGAGATGTTTTATTCCATGATATGAATTTTTATCGTGGCTTTGTTAACTTTTTCGGTTTTTGGGTGTCTATACGGTAAATTAATTCAAGTTTCGGTAAATACGAAACCTGGGTAAATTAATTGATATTTGTTGATGAATAAGAAAATCTTAAGTGTTTTAATGCTGTCGTTTCTGCTGCTCTGCGGCTGCCGCAATTCCGCACCCGAAGCCGACGCCACAGCCGTCCCCTCGGTTACGGACGTGAGGAAGGTGGGCAAACTCGTACTCGCAGAGATGACCGTCACCAAAACAGGCACCATCGAAGACCTGAAGTATTCCGACGCCACTACGCTGCGCCAAAAAGGACAGGCCGTGCTCAACTCGCTGAAAATCGGCGACCGCAAAGGTGCGTACAGCTATGACACATACCTGCGTGCCTACATCGACCTCTCGCAGCTTCCCGACAACGCGCTGAACGTCGACACCGCCGCGCACACCGCCTCGCTGCGTCTGCCCCGCATCGTCACCGAGACGGCCGGCCGCGACCCGCAGCTCCGAGAAGAGCATTACCGCGTCACCGGCCTGCGCTCCGACATCTCAGCGGCCGAACGCGCACAACTCAAAGAGGAGATGAACACCATGCTCCGCACAGAGATTGAGAAGAATCCCCGTTTCTCGCAGGCACTTACCGAGAAAGGACGCCAGAAAATCACCTCTTACCTCACCGGGCTCTTCTCCGATTATGGTTACACACTTAACGTCACTTTCGAATGAAACCGTTCCGTATTTTCGGCACCGGCCGTATGCTGGTTGTACTCATAATAGTAATCCTCGCGGCAGCGGTAGTATTGCTATGGCCGTCAGGCGCCGACACTGCGCCGATGACCAAACGCACCATCACCGAAGCGCGCGTGAAGCAAATCCGCGAGATGGTGCGCCTCCAGTCACTCGAGATTTATGAAGAGACCTCGATGCGCGACACCGTCAACGGCAAGGGCATCTTCGCCACCGTGCGCCTCACCGGCACGGTGAGCTACGACCTTGAAAAACTGCGCATCGACAGCATCGGACGCGACTCAATCCGCATCACCCTGCCGCCCGAGAAGGTGGAGCTCCTGGAATCCACAGAGCCGGGCAGCTACCGTGTGGTGGATGTCTGGGACGTGAGGCACCCGCTGCTTCCGGCGTCGCTCAGTGCCTCGGAGGAGAACACCGCCAAGACGCGGCTCGTGGCGCGCAAGCAACGCCTGGCCTACGACCGCGGCTATGTAAGAGAAGCACGCGCCGGCGCCCGCGAAACGCTGCAGAAGCTCTTCTCCACTTTCCCGGGGCTGTACATAGAGCTGGCGCCGTGACACCGCTTTTATAAGTCTCATCAGATTTATAAGTCATATACCGTCGCCAACAGCGGGCGGATGTAGACGCGGTATTCCTGCTCGAAGTTCGGGGTAAGCCGGCCGCTGCCGCAGAGGGCGTCGAGTTCTTCACGCGTGAAGAAGCGTCCGCCGTCGAGTTCACGGCTCGGATGAGGCGGAACGTCGCTCACCATATAATATATGTGTACTCGCTCGCGCTCCACCGGCGACGAGAAATTGTAAGTCACAAGATGGCGCGGAGCTTCCGTGAGTTCCAGACCGAGTTCTTCGCGCGTTTCGCGCACGACGGCTTCCGCAGCACCTTCCCCCCAATCCACGTGTCCGCCGACGGCCGTATCGTAGCGGCCCGGCTGAATCTTTTTCCAAAGAGGACGCTTTTGGAGGTAAAGGCGTCCTTTGCCGTCCATCAGATGCAGGTGCACCACGGGATGCAGCAGCATAGTGCCACCGTGACATTCGCCGCGCGTGGCGCGTCCGGTGACGCGGCCTTCCTCGTCCACCACCGGCAGCAGTTCGTTGTCATTGTCTTTCATGGCGGCAAATTTACGGATTTTTCCTCTGACGGTGAAATCCGCCGCAAAAAATGTGCGCGGCAAATTGGCGCTTACACATTTTATACTAAGTAAGTGTTCAAATTAAACCGATAATAAGTGAAAGAATTAATCTCACATATC
>OGNF01001061.1_pt1 | contig 27004 bp, 20 predicted proteins | sample 1573321 | NCBI WGS metagenome assembly OGNF01 (sample SAMEA2581911, study PRJEB24529) | metagenome | biome: Human gut stool | place: China | collected 2011 | reverse complement strand
TTGTGCTCCCCTCGCTCTCACGGCTGAAAATATACGGAAAAAAGGGAAAGTATCAGTCCAGACTGTCGGCCTTGGGCCTGAGGAAATAAAGCTGTGCACAGAGGGCCACAGCCACCACCGCGCCCAGCAGGACGAAGCCCATACCCAAATTGCCGTCGTCGCTCCACTGTCCCAGCAGACTCGTGATGAAGGCACCGGCAAATACGCCCACCATGTTCATCATCCCATAGGCCGTAGCCTTCTGACGGGCAGAGACGAACTGACAGAGAATGGGCATGTTGTTGGCATCAAACATGCCGAAACCGACGCCGAAGAGCAGTCCGGCACCCACCACGGCAACAATGCTGTGACCGCTGCCCAGCAGCAGCAGCGAGGGGATGGTCAGTCCCAGACCGATGGCGCCGGTATAGACGCGGCCGCGCAGATTGCGCTGCACCCAGCGGTCGGAAAGCACACCGCCCACAATGACGCCGACAAACGAAGAAACGGCGATGGTAATGGTGGAAATAGGGCCGGCCTGCGACATCGGCAGGTCAAGACTTTCGGAAAAGAGAGTCGGCAGCCAGTTTTTGGTGGCCCATCCCGGCAGACTCGATACGGCAAAATAGAACAGAATCACCCAGAAAGCCACATTGCCGAACAATGCCTTGAGACTGGTCCATACGGCTTCCTTCGGCTGCGAGGCGGCACGCGGGGCTGCCAGCGGCAATTCCGCAACGGCGGGTTTCCTGTCGTGCAGGAAGAGGATAAGCACCAGGGCATAGAGCATGCCGATGATGCCGAACCAATGGAAGGTGGAGTGCCAGGAAGTGACGGCTGCCACGGTGGCGCCGAAACCGCCGATGGCCTGTCCGGTGTAAAGGCCGGTCATGTGGATGCCCACAGCCAGCGAACGCGACTTGCCGCTGTGATAATCGGCTATCAGCGAGAGGCCGGCCGGAATGTAGAGAGCCTCGCTGACTCCCATCACCGCCCGCAGCCAGAACATTTGCTGGAAGGTGGTGGCCACGCCCATGAGATAGGTTACGCCCGACCATACGAAGAGACTGCCCACGATGAGCCACTTGCGGTTCAGGCGGTCGGCGATGATACCCGAAACGGGACTCATGAATCCGTAAATGTAGAGGAAGATGGCCATCAGCCACCCGAAGTTGGTGGCCGACTGCAGTTCGGCGATGTCCACCTGCATGGCTTCCTTCATGGTGCTCAGCATCTGGCGGTCCATATAGTTGAGCAGGGCGACGCCCCACAACAGGGCCACTACGACCCAGGGATAAATTTTCGATGTCTTTTTCACTATTCTGTCTTTAAGGTAAGAAAAAAAAAGAGATGGCTCAAAATGAAAAGGAAGAAGGTGAAGAAGCGGCATCGCCCTTGCAAAAGCAGCGCCACCGCTTCCCCACTTCATCAAGTATGCCGGACGCCGGATGCGGCATCCGGTGTCCGCGGGCATTCAGTCCGGAAACGTTTCAGTCCTTCAGCAGTTCCCGGCACAGGGCGTAGCCCTTTGTCATCATTCTCGGAATGTGGAAGGGACCTTTGAAGAGGTTGCCCTTGGCCGGTTGCGCCACACTGCCGTCACGGTGCAGGTAGCCATACCATTCGCCCATCTCGTGGTCGGGGAAGTGGGCATAGGTCCAGTCGCTGATTTGCTGGTGCATCCGCAGATATTTCTCATCGCCCGTCACCTTGTAGGCGTAGAGGGTGGCAATGATGGCCTCGGTCTGCGGCCACCAGAACTTCATGTCCTGCGAATAGTCCTGCACGGGATAGTTCTTGCAGTCGCGGAAGTTGATAATGCCGCCATACTGTTCGTCCCATCCCCATTTCCACGACCAGTCGAGGATGGTGAGCGCCGTCTGTGTCAGTTCGGGGTCGCCGCCGCGGTCGGCCGCCACGTCGAGCAGGAACCAGGAGGTTTCGATGCAGTGGCCCGGATTGATGAGCCGCCCGTTGATGGTGTCAATGAATTCGCCCTTTGGGCCCACCGTTTCGAGCAGGGCCTTGAATTCGGGATGCATGAAATAATGGCGCAGGGCATAAACCGATTCATCTATCTGCGCGTCGAGTTCGGGGTCGCTGATGACGAGCCTGATGCGTGAGGCCACGTTAATCATAATCATCGTGATGGAGTGTCCCTGCGCTTCGAGTGTGGGGAGATATTTGGGCTCCAGCAGTCCCGGTGTGGCCAGAAACCGCCGCATTTCCTTGAAGAGGCGGAGAGCCTTTTCGGCATATTCGCGGTTGCCGGTGGCGCGGGCATATTCGGCCATGGCGATAGCGGCGAAGCTCTCGCTGAAGACATAGCGGCGCTTGCGCAGGGGAGTGCCGTCGGCGGCCACTTCAAAATACATGCGGCCGTCCTTGTCGAAGCAGTGGGCCTCGATGAAGTCGAGCGTGCTGCGGGCGGCGTCGAGCCATTCGCGGCGCGGCTCCACCTCATTATAGGCAAAGCAGCAGGTGAAGGCGAAGCGCCCCTGGAACCACACCGACTTGGTGGGGTCCATGAGTTGGCCTCCGCGGTCCACACAGGTATAGATGCCTCCGTTCTGGCGGTCGAGCCCGTGCTCCATCCAGAAGGGCATAATGTTTTCCAGCAGGTCGTCACGGTATCTTCCGGCCCAATATTTCAGATAACTGTTTTTATCCATAAGGCAGTATTCCTTTTTTTTATGTCAGGGTGGAAAAACGAAATCAGAAACGGTTGCAACGGCCGAAGAAGCCGATGGCCTCGAGTTCGGCCTTCATGCGGGCTTCCTCCTCGTCGGTCATGTTCTGGAAAGGCGTGCGGTTTTTGCCCAGGTCGAGTCCGATGAGTTTCATGATGCGCTTGCCGGCCACGATGTTGCCGCGGTAGTGGCAGATGACGTTGATGACGTCCTGCGAGAAGTTCTGGAGTTCGCGTGCCTTTTCAATGTCGCCGGCCTTCCAGGCGTCAAGGATGCCCACAAGGTTCACGCCGTTGTAGTTGGTCGTACCTCCGATGCCGCCCTGCGCGCCGCCCATGGCGAGCGAGGGAAGTATCGTTTCGTCCTGTCCGTGGAGCATGTCATACTTCCCGTCCTTGTAGAGCCTGCACTGGTTGTATTCGTAGATGCTCTCAAAGGTATATTTGATGCCGGCGAAGTTGGGGATGCGTCCGTCCACCGCCTTGAGCAGTTCCACCATGGGGAGGTAGGCACCGTTGAAGGCCGGGATGTGGTAATAATAGAAAGGCAGACCGGGTGCGCCGGCAGCGATTTCCTCGCAATATTTCACCAGTTCCTCAATGCGTCCGATTTTCGGGAAGGGAGGCGCCATGGCCCCGATGCCCCAGGATCCTATTTTCTGCGCATGCTCCGCCAGCATCCGGCTGGCCTTGACGCAGCAGCTGCCCACGTGTACGATGACTTTGAAGCCTTCGGGAGCCACTCTCACCCACTCTTCGGCCAGTCGCATACGCTCCTCTTCGGTCAGCATGTAGCCTTCGCCCGACGACCCGTTGATAAACACGCCCTTCAGTCCGTTCTTGGCCAGCATCTGCGCATAGGCCTCGATGGGCTTCAGGTTGACTTCTCCGTTGGCGTCAAACGGCGTGAACGGAGCATCGATAAGTCCTATAATTTTTTCCATAATCTCACTTGCTTTTATTTTTTTTCGCTGTCGCAAATATAGGGATTTGTCTTCAGAAAGGCAAACAATATCAGGGAAAAGGCGGAATTTTCGAAACGCGCCGTTTAGCCACGCGCCACTTCCCTTTTCTTTCCGTTTCCGCAGCAGATGCCATCCCCGCGTCCTCCCGCTTCCGCAATTACCTCACAGAGGAGAAGTGGAGACTGTCAATAGGCTGCACCACCACTTCGGATGTCCGTATGCCCGGTTTCGTTTCCCCCACCGCCATATACAGGCAGCGGTTGCGGCAGAGCAGCACACCGCCGGCCTTGTCCATCCCCTTCACCTCCGGCGCAATCTCCCAGATGCCTTTATCGGGCCGGTAGCGCAACACATCGCTGTTGAAACGGTACCAATCCGCCGGTCGTCTCATGTAGTCGGCAGGCGCCCGCCCCTCCATCGCGTCCTTAAAAATACGGTAGTCCACGCCTCCCGTCAGATAGAGAGAACCGTCGCAAACCACCCCCGCACCGCCCGAAAGAGCATAGGGCGTACCGTCCGGCTTCCGGGGAAAGGGAACAGGGGCTTCCCATTTGCCCGTTTCAAGACAATAGGGCAACATGTCCGAATGCAGCGTGCAGTTGTTGGTGGCAGCATCATAGGCAAAACCGCCGGCCAGATAAAGGCGACCGCCGGCATAGAGCAACACCGGTTGCACCCTGGGCCCCGAGGGACAGTCGGCCAGGCGAACCCACGCCGTCGCTCCGTTGCGGAGCACATAGAGGCCGTTGCCGCCGTCCTGCTGGTTGCCGCCGGCCACATACACATCATTGCCCACCGCTGCGGCGGCTCCGTTGTCAATGGCTACAGGCAAGTCCGGAAGCCGTACAAGGGATATGGAGTCGCCCGATTCCCGTACAAGCAACACACGCCGTGCAGCCGAGTCGGGACCCAGCCCTCCGGCCCATACCAGTCCGTCTGTGCTTTCGGCAAAAGCACCATAGGCCAAAGGCTCAGGCAAAGGCCCTGCCGACTGCCAGACGGGACTTCCGGCCGTAACATCCGTTATATAGGAATCTGCATAATACACCTTCTGACCGCCGTCGGCAGCCGCCACGCCGGGAAAGTTACACCCACCGCCCAACACCAGACGGTCGCCGAGAAAACCGGCAAACGGTGCCGACACTCCGCCCCGCACAGGATAGTCGGGGAGAACGGCCGCAGCCGGCTTACCCTCACCCGAACACGACAACACCAAGCTGCCCAACACGACCGACATCAATAAACTTCTTGTAAAACCGATTTTCACCATAAAAAAAATAGATAGATATAGATATTATATATATGTACTGAAACTGTTTCCCTGGCTGATGATGCTGAAAACTTTTCATCATATATCTCTTTCAAAGGAAACAATAAAAATCGAAAGAAACAGCATCCGTGCTGTAAAAAAACAGAAAGGACCGACTGTCTGATTAAAGCCGGTCGGCAAGGGCACCCTTATCCCTGATTCCGGTTGCCGGCCAGCAAGGGGATGTAGGGACGTACCGAAAAGGTGCGTCCGTTGTTTTTCAAAATGAACGGATACCGGTGCAGCGCACAGACGCTTATTAAAAGACGGGATGCAAAGGGGCGGTGCGCGGAGGTTCTTTTTGGGGAAGGCACCGGCTGGCCCGCGGAGATTCAGGGCATCCGTTCTTTGTAGATGCATCCTCCGGCCGGTTGACACGTCGGACGCACCTGTCGGTACGTCCCTACGTCGCTGTCCTGCACGCATCGCCAGTGTTTTCCCATTTTTTTGTTTCTCCTGCATGGGGGTAACGGGGCATGCTGTCGGGTGTGTCGCAGCCCGGTGTTGCCTGTATTATTCTTCTTCGCGGTTTTTGTTTTTGATTTCGCAGGCATCGTCGAGGCACCGTATGACGCGGCAGGGATTGCCCACGGCCAGGGAAAAGGGGGGAATATTCCGGGTGACAACGCTGCCGGCTCCTATGACGCAATTGTCGCCGATGGTGACGCCGGGGAGGACACACACCTGTGCGCCTATCCATACGTTGTTGCCCACACGGATGGGATAGGCGTATTCCAGACCGCGGTTGCGCGGTTCGGCCTGGAGCGGATGTCCGGCCGTGTAGAAACCGCAACTGGGGCCGACGAAGACATTGTTGCCGAAGATGACGGGGGCGCCGTCGAGGATGACTCCGTTTACGTTCATGTAGAAATTTTCACCGATTTCGATGTTGTAGCCGTAATCGCATGCGAAAGGCTGCTCGATGAGAAACTGCCGGCCCGTGCGTCCCAGCAGCCGGCGCAGCAGGGCGGTGCGCTCCTCGGCACAGCGGGGCGGGAGCCGGTTGTATTCATGACAGAGTTCCTTGCACCGGAGGCGTTCGGCCAGCAGGGTGGCGTCGTTGTTGGCATCATACCATTCGCCCCGGCGGCATTTTTCTTTTTCCGTTTCCATGTGTGTTTTTTTTGAGGGAGGTGGAGGGGTTGAAGCAGAGGATGGTTACCGCTTTTTCCGGGCGGCAACGGCCAGGATGACACCCAGGGCCACGCCGAGGAGGGCGGCGAAGAGCACGCGCATTTCGGACGGCAGGAGGAAGGTGACGGTGTGGGCGGGAAACCAGAACAGCGGAATCGTCTTCTTGAAAACGAAATTCCATTGCACCTGCCAGTTCAGTTCCTGAAGGATGCGCCCCATGGGGATGGGAGTGAAGAGTCCGCGCAGGGTGCCGCCGGTGGCCAGGATGTGGGTATCGGTCACTTTGTGCAGCGTCATGAACACCGGGGCGAAGATGCAGTTCATCGTAACGGAGATGGCGAGGGCCAGTGCTGCCTTGGACCAGCTCAGGGGACCGTCCATGATGGCGGCGGGATGGTGTACGCCCAGGTAGGCGGCAAAGGCCGGTACGCCTTTGGAGAAGACGATGATGGCCATGTTGATGCCCATGCCCAGCAGCCCCCACACCACGGCGCGGGGCAGGATGCCGAAGCCGGGACTGGCATAGCGGCCTGTGCTGATGCGCAGACCGAGCATCTCGCCCAGTGTGGCGAGGACGGCGAATTTCACAAAACTCATTGCCATGCCGTGGGAGGCGGTGAGGGAGAGATAGAGGCCGTAGAGCGGTGCGGACAGTGCGAAGGGCAGGAAGACGAGCAGCACGACGGCGAGAAAGGCTAAATCGGTTTTTTTCATTGTCAGCAGGTCTGTTCCGTGTGATACGTTTTTTGGGGGGTCGTGTGTGAGGGAGTTTTGCGGCTCCTGTTCCTTTTGTCGGCACAGGAGTGCAGGGCTGCGGCGGCGCGGGCGTTGGTTGTGCATATCCTTTCCTCCCCCCCTGCCGCCGCGGCCTGCACGGAGGCCGGTCAGTTCCGGGCGAAGGAAAGGGTGACCGGCTCGCCGGCCTTGCAGGAGAGGGTGCGGAGGTGCTTGCCGTAGCGCACGCGCACTTTCCCGTTGAATTTCGGACGCAGGGTGGCTTCCTTCAGTGTGCCGCCGTCCCAGGTCATGTCGACTTCAAACCCTCCGCGGGCGCAAAGGCCTTTTACCTGTCCGCGGCTCCATTCTGGCGGAAGGGCGGGCAGCAGGTGGATTTCTCCGTTATGGCTTTGCAGGAGCATTTCGGCGATGCCGGCGGTGCCGCCGAAGTTGCCGTCAATCTGGAAGGGCGGATGGATGTTGAAGAGATTGTTCTGCGTCATTTGTGCCAGGAGCAGCTGCACGTTTTTTCCGGCTTCGGCTCCGTCGAGCAGACGGGCGTAGAAGTTAATCATCCAGGCCCTGCTCCAACCGGTGTAGGAGCCGTTGCGCTGTCCGGCGTTTTCGTTGTAGTAGCGTCGCCGCTGTATGGTTCGCCGGGCGGCTTCGAAGAGTTCCGGCTGGTCGGGGGTGATGGTGCTGCCGGGATAGAGGCCGAAGAGATGGGAGATGTGGCGGTGGCCCGGCTCCACTTCTTCGTAGTCCTCAATCCATTCCTGTATCGTCTGGTAACGGCGGCTGATGCGGATGGGCGGCAGGTCGTTCATGACCTTTTTCAGCCGTTTTCCGAATTGGGCGTCGGTTTTGAGCACCTTTTGGGCATCGAGGCAGGCCTGGAAGAGTTCGCGGATGATTTCGATGTCCATCGTGGCCCCATAGGTGAGCTGATATGCCTTGCCGTCGGGCATCCGGTAGTGATTTTCGGGCGAGTTGGAAGGAGCGGTCACCCAATGGCAGTTCTTGTCTTTGACGAGGAAGGAAAGGAGGAATTCGGCAGCTTCCTTCATGGCCGGATAGGCTTCGCCGGCGAGATAGTTGCGGTCGGCGGTGAAGCGGTAGTGCTCCCACTGGTGCAGCGTGAGCCAGGGGCCGGCAATGGGGAAGGTGCCCCAGCCCACGCCGTCGGAGATGGCCGTGTGGCCGAAGGGATTGGTCAGATGGTTGACGGTCCATCCGTCGGCGTTGTAGGTTTTGCGTGCCGTCAGCCTGCCGGGTTCGCGCAGGGCTGTGATGAGGCGTGAGAAGGGCAGCACCGTTTCGGAAAGGTTGCACACTTCGGCGGGCCAGTAGTTCATCTGGATGTTGATGTTGGTGTGGAAGTCGGAATTCCAGGCGGCCTGGATGTCCTGGTTCCAGATGCCCTGGAGGTTGGCGGGCAGGATGCCGGGAGCGCGGGAGGAATTCATCAGCAGGTAGCGGCCATACTGGAAGTAGAGGGTGATGAGTCCGAGGTCGGTGGCTCCGTTTTTCACGGCCTTCAGCCGCTGGTCGGTGGGCAGAGTGGAGGGTTGGCCCATGTGGAAGGCCACCCGGTTGAAGAGGGCGGCGTGGTCGGCGATGTGGCGCTGGCGGAGGGCGGAGACGTTGGTGAGGTCGGCCCGCCGGAGGATGTCACGGCACAGGGCGGCGGGGTCGATGCTGCGGTCGAAGTTGAGTTGCCGGAAGTTATAATCGGTGGCGGCGGTGAAGTAGAGGGTCACTTCGTCGGCCTTTTCCACGTAGATGGCGTTGGAGGCCGCCTGCAGGCTTCCGCCCTTGTGGGTGGCCTGCAGGAGTCCGGCAAAGCGCAGGTGCAGTCCGGTTTCGCCGCAGTCGGTAGCCGGCGCGTCATACACCTGTCCGCTGATGGCCAGACGGTCGGAGCCGTCGGCGCAGGCCGTGGCGTCCTGCCGGCGGCTGTATTGCAGGCGGAAGGTCAGTGCGCCGGGCTTGTCGGCCGTCAGATGGAGCACGAGCAGATTGTCGGGGGCAGAGCAGAACACTTCGCGCCGGTAGGTCACTCCGTCGGCCCGGTAGGTTACGGCGGCGATGCCGGTTTCCAGGTTCAGTTCGCGGCGGTAACTGTCTTTTTCCACCTTGCCCTGGCTGGCGAGGAAGTCCAGTTGCAGTTCGCCGAAAGTCTGGTAAGACCGTATGCGCAGCGGCTGGCTTCGCATGTAGCGTTCGGAAAGGGCTGAGGCTTCGCTGATTTTCCCTTCGAGCAGCAGGCGCTGTATTTCAGGCAAGTGGCTGGCGGCATTGGCGTTGGCATCATTGCGGTATCCGCCCCACAGGCTTTCTTCGTTGAGCTGCACCGTTTCCTTTGCGGTGCCGCCATAAATCATGGCTCCCAGGCGTCCGTTGCCCACGGGCAGGGCTTCGTTCCAGTCGTTGGCTTCCTGTGCATACCACAGGGTACAGTCGGGCTGCTGGGCGGCTGCCGCCAGGCTCATCAGCCAGAAGAATAAGAAATGGATTCCTTTTTTCATGTTTGCAGATGGATAAAATTTATGTTTTGCGTTGTTCTGATTCATTCTTTTTTGGGGGGGTGCCGGAGGGAGCATGTCTTTTCCGTCAGGATTTCACGACCTGATATTTGAGGTAAAGGAATCCGGCCGGCTGCGGGATGGAAAACCGGACGGTTCCTTGACTGTCGGCTTTCACTTTTTCCGAGGTTCCGGTCATCAGATTCTTGACCATGAGCGTTTTTCCGGCCAAAAACTTCAGTTGCAGCGGTTTTTCCGTTTCCTGATTGTGGATTTCGCGAAACAGCAGCAGGAATCCTTCCTCCAAGCTGTCGTCGGTCATCTGGAAGCCCGACCAGCTTGCGTTGGAAGGGGTTTCGCCGATGGGGAAGGTGTAGCAGCTGAACATTTTTTCCCGGTGTTGCTTGTAGACGGAAATCAGTTCTTTCAGTTCTTTCCGGCCTTCTGCGTCCAGAAATTGCGCGCTTTGGAAGAATACGGGGACAAAGGGGAGCCCCATGGCGAAACAGTAATCGTGGCGATGGAGCGGCGCATCGCTGTATCTTGCGTCGGCCCGTTTGGGATTTTGCAGCAGCACCTGCAGCTTGTTGCTGTTGAAATATTTGGACATGAGCCAGTTTTGGCGCAGCACGTGATAAGGCACCATAATCAGATGCTCCGGCAGTGCTTCCTGGATGTTCTGGAAGTAAATGCTGCCATATTCCTTGGCATAGTACCATCCGTATCGGGGGTCGGCATATTCCGGGCAAAAGGAGAACTGGGTCTTCATCCAGGCAGCCTTCATGATTTCGCGGATATTCCTGAACCGGTTTTCAAAGGCGGCGCGATTGTTCAGATGGTCGAAATCGACTTTCCAGGTAACGACTTCCGCGTCTTTCAGATTTTTCAGCAGGTCCTTCTGCTGTGCTCTTTGTATGGCTACCCAGAGTCCGAGTTTCAGATGATTTTTCTTGCAGGCGGCCAGGATGTTTTTCCACTGGTCGGGATAGCTGGGGAGAAACACCTCGTCTTTTCCTTTCCACGGATTGATTTGCCAGCCGTCGTCGATGCGGAGCACGTCGATGCCGAGGTCTGCCAGGAGGGGGATTTCCTTCAGCAGGTGACTTTCTCCGGCAAACTGGCTGCCGCCGGGATTGGCCGGCCCCCAGGTGTCATTGATAATCATGATGTCGCGCTGGGGAAAGACAGGATAGCGTGCCCTGTCAAAGCGTTTCAGCGCCAGCTGCATCCCGTCGTTTCCGCCGTTGAAGAGCAGGGTCCAGGTGGCCCAGCATTCGCGGAATCTGTCGCTGACGATTTCGTCGGGCTTGAGTCCCCAGCCGGTGACTTTGAGTCCGTCGGGCCCTGCGTAGAAGCTTCCGGTGTAATGTCCCTGCTGGTTGACGCATTTGTGGGATTCCTTGACGACGATGACCCCGTTTTCGCCCTGTTCGCCATATTCGGTGCTGATGCCGCTGGCCCAGTGTATGTCTTCATTCTGGAAGAGCGGGTAACCGGTGACAATTTCCTCCTTCAGCATGTTTTTGCTCTGGTCGTGCCGGGTGCCCGGGTCGTTATAGTATCCCCAGTAGCGGCGGCGGTTCTTCCGGCTGTAGTCGAGTGGAAGATATTCGGTGCGTGCGCTGGGCACGGCCATGGTGTTGCCATAATAGTTCTTGGTGGTTTCTCCCTCCGGCAGACCTTTGGGACTGAAGTTTTCGAGGGCCTTTACCCGCAGTTGGGTGCGTATGCCCGGACTGTTCGGAAACACCCAGACGACGTGTTGCAGTTCGATGCGGGCAGAGTCGTAACGGAAATGGGTCACAACTTCGAGAAAGTCGTTGATGAAGCCGTCATCGTTGGAACGGCGTACGCGGACGGAAAGCAACTGGCCTTTTGTGTCGGGACGGATGGCTCCCGGCAAGTCCCAGTCGGCTGTAACATGGTCGGTGGGCCTGCAATATTCCTTACCGTTGGAAAGGTCTTTGAACGATATGGTGCGTAAACCGGACGCTGTCAGTATCCATTTCCGTTCCACCTGACGGGTGGAAACGGTTAAAGTGTCGCCCGAGGTAAAGGCGACGGCTCCTTTGAGCGACTGATGGATTTTTTCAAAAGTGTTCCTGGCGTTCAGTCGGCTGGCTGTTTGACACAACAGGCTCAGGCCAATCATCACAATGAGTTTTTTTTTCATGGTAAAAATAAGGTTGATAATGTGTGCGGTTGAGGATGCCGTTTTTTAACTGTTTTTCTTTTCGTTTTCAGGCGTTTGTGCAGATGGTCCTGTTTCCGGAAAGGGCGGATGCGGGCCGGCAGGGTGCGTCAGAGCAGCACCTTTCCGGCTTCGACAAATTCGATGTGTACACCTTCGTCGGCCGGAACCGGTTCGCCGAGCAGATGGAGATAGGACGGCCCGTGTTCCGTGGGGCATATCACCGGCAGTGTGGCCCGTTTTTTTCCGTCGACGTAGAGTTGTGCCGGCCGGTTCTGCTGCCAGAGGATGCGCAGATGGTGCCAGCCGTTGTCGGAAATCTGAAGGCGGTTGCGGGTGAGCGGGAGGGTGTACATGCATTCATGCCTGGCCACACTGTCGGTGGGATTGAACCAGCGGTCGTTGAGTATCAGGTGGACGCGGGCTGCCTTTTCGGGAATTTGCAGGCGCATGATGAGTTCGCCGTTGCGGGCGGCCGGGAAGTTCCACACGGCGCCGTCATTGTCCTGCACCAGCGAGTCGTTTCGGGTATAGCCCAGGCGGAGAACCCGTTGTCCGGGCCGGTCGGGATGAGGGACAAGCAGCGGTTGGGCCTGCCGGTTGTAGCAACAGTGGCCGGTGATGCCTTTATAATATCGGAAGGCCGACCAGTCTTCCAGTCCGTTGGTGAAGTCGCATGAGCGCCGGGGCTCGTTGAGCCAGTTAACGTCGAAGAGCAGCAGGCGGCGGCACTCCGGGTTTTGTCCCACCGCCACCAGCATTTTTCCGGGCGCCACTTCGACAGCCTGCACCTGATGCACGCTCTTGTCGGCCGGTGCTTGATAGTGGTGGCTGTTGCGCTCCGGGCTGAGCAGGAGTTCGCGGAATCCGCTCCAGGTGCGTCCGTCGTCGGCCGATATGGCCACGTGTGCGGCGTCGCGGTTGGTGAAGACGTCTTCCCACACGCCGTCGGCACGGGCCAGTTCGGGCAGTGGCGTAGTGTTGCTCCAGAAGAAGAGCAGGCGTCCGTCGGCCATGCGGTAGAGTGTGGGCATGGTGATGGTGCCGTAGAAGGGCGAGGGCGTGGCCGGAGTCCAGGTGGCGCCGCCGTCGTGGGAGAACGACTGGTAGTGCCGGTCCTGCGAGGTGCGCATAATCATCCAAAGGCGTCCGTCGGCGAGTTCCGCTATGGTGGGCTCCACAGCGCCATGGTTCCATCTGACTCCCTGATGCCATCCGCCTTTCCGGTGGAGCGGGACTGTGACCTGTGCAGAGGCTTTCCAGGTGCGTCCGTCGTCATCGGAATAATAGACGTAGGCTCCGCTGCGGTCGGTGCGGTGGGCGCCCGACAGGATGCGTTTGCCTCCCCGGATGAAAAGGGGCGGCTTGTTCATGATGCCCGGCCGGTTGTCGATTCTGGTAATGGTGCGTCCCCCTTCAAGTCCGCCTTCGGTGCGTAGCGCATACACCCCGTTGTCCGTGCAGAACAGGCGGATATATTCACCGCTGATGGGTGAGCGCTGGTCGGCATAGGGAAGTTCGGGAGGCAGGGACATGCGTTTCCAGCTGAAACTGTGGTCCCGGCTGGAAAGATAGCCGGGAGTGGGCCGGTCGGGCTGTGCTCCGTAATTGTAGTGTCGTATTTCGCCGTCGGGCATCAGTGAGAGTCCGATGTAGGCATCACAAGGCGGTATGCCCACGACGACGGGGGCATATACGCTGTCGAGCCGGCTATCGGCCGTGAGCGGTGTCGTAGGTAAGGAAAACCAAGTCAGCAGAAGGAGCAGGGCCGTGTTTTTCATAGTTGTTTGGTCAATGTGCAGATTTCAGTTTGTGCCGTGAAAGCTTCCGGATATGCTCCGTGTTCCGGCACATAAACCTTGTACGGTACAAATATAGTGAAAGGCGAGCGCAGTGACAAGACGAAAACACAGTTTTCAGGCTTGTCACTGCCGAGCCGCCTCCTATATTATGAAAATATAATGAAAGGCGAGCGCAATATCAAATGGAAAACGCAGTTTTCAGGCTTGGTTTTGCCGGGCAATAACAGGAAGGTGAGGTGCAGCGGGGTGGAAACGGAATGCAAAATGCGGCCGGGACGGTGGAACACCAATCGTATTCCTCCGAACTGCTGTTCGGTTGTCCGTCCGGCCGCCATGAGGGTTCCGTTTCCGAAACTGATGTTCTGATGCGGGTGCCGCTGCGGGTCTTATCTCTTTATGACGGCATGCTTCGGACATGTCCGGGCACACTTTCCGCACTTTATGCACTTGACATCGTCGATGACGGACAAGCCGTTTTCGTTCTGGCTAATGGCATTCACCGGGCAAAGTGTGATGAGAGGACAGACGTGGTCCTGAGGACAGATGTTGGGGTCGATAAAATAGTTCATGGCGGGTAGAAAAAATGGTTCTTTACTGTTGTGTGCAAAAGGTTTCAGGCGCCTGTGCGTCGGCGTTTCCTGTTTTCATAAAAGAAGTGCTTGAATGACGTGGCAAAATTACTTTCCGCTAAGCAAAGGAACAACCGTTTTTTTCAATGCAATCATAGATAAAATGAATAGCAGGGCAAAACGTGGCGCGTGGCGTACGTCCGGTTACCGCGGCACCGGGACTCCCTTCGCGGGCGAGGGCTGCCGGCCGGGGGAGAACGAGTGATGACAGCCCGTGCCGGACGGTAGCGGCTTCAAAAGAAGATACGGTTTCGGAATGACAGCACACATTCCGAAACCGTATCAGCGTCAGCAGGGAACAGCATGCACCTCGTGTCCGGCGGGAAAGAGGACACCCGGGCGGGCAAGAAGGAAAGCATTTCCCGCAAGGAGTAATTTTTCTTTTTTCTTTCCGCCTGGGGATTCCCTTGCGGCTATTTCAGCAGGACTTTCCGTCCGCCGATGATATAGATGCCCGCCGGCAGGTGGTGGTAACGGCCATCCTCTGCCACTTTCTTACCGTCGAGGGTATAGACGGAGCGGTCGTTGTTCGGGCGGCTCTCCGCACCGTCGGCAGGTACGTCGCCGATGCCCGAGAGGTCCGACTCCACAATGTTGGCAAACCGGCCCCAGTAAGGGTGCAGCCAGTAGAGGGTCCTGCAGCCGGCCGGAACGTAGAGGGTGGCCCTTTCGGCCGTCGGGGTGTCGAATGTCCATTCGTTGTCGAAATGCCTGATTTCCGGCGGAGTCGTGTTGCGGGAGATGACGGTGGTGAGTCCGTCGCAATTGAAAAAGGCATTCTTGCCGAGCGAGGTGACGCTGGCCGGGAATTCGACGGAGGCAATGCGGCTGCAGTTCTGGAAGGCGCCGTCGCCGATGGTGGTGAGGGCGGCGGGAAAGCTGATGGCGGTGAGCGGACAACTGTTGAAGGCGTATTCGTCGATGAGGGTGACGCTGCTGCCGAGGCGGACGGAAGTCAGCTGGACGCAGTTGTCGAAGGCACGGTAGCCGATGCTTGTCACCTGATTGGGAAGGGTGACGGCTCTCAGGGAGATGCCCTTGCAGGCAAATTTGCCGATGGCGGTGATGTTCTCAGGAAAGCGGATGCTCAGCAGCTGCCAGTTGTCAGTGAAGGTGTAGTCGCCGATGATGTCGTTCTCCGAGTGGTAGTCCTCATAGTAGTTCATGCCGCCGCTGACGATGCTGGCTTCCTCCAGGTCGAGCAGTTTCAGATTTTTCATCTTCCGGATGAAGAGGAGGTCGGTTCCGTTGATTTTTCCGCTGATTTTCAGACTGTAGATGTTTTCAGCTTCCTCCAGGGGAATCCTGTCGGTCAGGCTGCCGCTTGTCGGCAGGGTCACGTCGGTGAGCGGATAGGAATAGGTGTGTATGAGGTTGTCGCGGTGGCGCGGGAGCGGCGAAAAGCGGTAGTCTCCCTGGCAGACGGCCGCTGAGATGTCGGCATCGCGCAGCATCATCAGGCTGTGCGCTGCGGCATCCGGACGGATGACGGCGACCGTGGCCTGCTCGTTTTCTCCCAGTTCGATGCCTTTTCCTTCGGCCACGGAAAGGAGTGTGTCGCCGTCTTCGGCCACCGGTTGCAGCACAGGATATTTGCGGGTGGTGCCGTCGAGGGCATAGATGCATTCTATTTCGCCCCAATAGGGGTCTGCGGCATAGTCCACCGTAGCTCCCACCGGCACTTCCAGCGTTTTGGCATGGAGGGTGAGGCCGGAAACATGGAGTGCCGGCGGCACCGGCTGGTTGATTCTCACGGAATCCAGGCGGGTGCATTCGTCGAAGGGCAGTTCGCCCGTCGACTGGAGATGCCGGCCGATGCTGACATAGCGCAGTGACGTGCAACGGCTGAAGGCGCCGTCGGCGATCCACCGGACGTTGTCGGGAAGTTCCACGGCTGTCAGTTGTCCGCATCCGAAGAAGGCAGTCCTGCCGACGGAGGTGACGCTGTCGGGGATTTCCACCGTTTTCAGAGCGGTGCAATAGTGGAAAGCGCTTTCAGGGATTTCTCCCAGGCACCGGCCCAGACTGGCGGAGACGAGACCTCTGCAGGTGCTGAAGGCCGCGGCCCCGATGTATGCCGTGGAATCGGGAAGGCAGAGTGAGGTCAGGCTGCTGCATTTGATGAAGGCAGATGCGCCGATGCTGTCGAGGCTGGCGGGCAGGTGGAGGCGACTCAGCTGGCCGCAGTTGGAGAAGGCGCCGTCGCCGATGAGGCGGACTCCTTCGGCCATCTCCACCGACTCCAGTGCCGCACAATCGGAGAATGCGCTCTGCCCGATGGAAGCGACGTTGCCCGGGATGCGGATGGCGGTGAGTTTGATGCAGTCGGAGAAGGCACGGTAGCCCAGACTCCTGACGCTGTCGCCCAGGGTGACGGTCCTGATGGACGCCTTGTCCCTGAACCACGTGCCGACATTCCTGCAGTTCAGGGAAAGTTCCTCGATGGGGCAGCCGTAGAAGGCATCGGAATGTATGAAGGTGACATGGAGGGGGATGTTGATTTTCTTCAGTCCGTTGCAATTATAGAAGGCATTGTAGTCCAGACTCCTGACGCTGTCGCCCAAGGCAATTTCCCGGATAGAGGGCTTGTTGGAGAACCACGACTTGATGTGCGGGCTGTTGAGGCTGAGGTATTCGAGGCTGTCGCAGCTGTGGAAGGCGTCATCCTTGACGTTGGTGATGCCGCAGCCGATTTCAACGGATTTCAGCCGCGTACATTTGTAGAAGGCAGACTCGGAGATTGTGGTCACGTTGTCGGGAATTTTGATGGAGGTAAGCGTGTCGCACCAGGCAAAGGCCTGGTAACCGATGGAGGTAACGGGATAGGTTGTGCCGTCGTGGGTGACCGTAGCCGGAATCACGATGTCGCCGGCATACCGGTGGTTTCCGTCTCCGTCGCTGGTGACGCGGACGGTGCCGTCGCCGTTGAAAGCATAGAAAATGCCGTCGGTTTCGAAGTCGTGTGCGAAGAGGGCCGTGCCCTGTGCGAAGAGCAGTGTGAGCAGGAAGTGTGTCAGCCTGTAATGTTTCATGTTTTCCGATGTTTACAAGGGAGAGGGAGTTATCAATATTTTCTTTGGTGCGAATTTACGCAATATTTGTCATGCTCCGGTTGGTGGACGGATGAAAAAACTCTGGCCTTCTGCGGCTTTGGCTACCATAGAGCAGGGAGCGTTGCCGTTGCAACCAATATGAAACGGCTTCCTCCCCTACTCTTTCCTTGCCTGCGGGAGAATGCCTGCCGGGAGCAGGAAGGACTGTTGGCGGGTTCATGCCCGAGTGAACGGAGCCGGCTGTTCTGTCCTCTCCCGCCGGAACGTTCCAAGAGGGCGGGAAGACTCTGGAGAGACGGATGGATTCAGGAGGAAAACAAGTGGAGCCGTGGGAAAAACAGTTGGAGCCATAGAAAAAACAAATGGAGCCGTAGGAAAAACGGAAGCAGGTTTTGTTTTTCCCCATCTGCTCCCGTTTTTCCAGTTGTCCGTTTCTCCCCGCCTTGCCATTCTTTCTTCTCCTCCTGCGGCGTGTTTTCCGCGCCTTCTGCAGGAGGCGCTGCATTCCGTCGGGGCGGTTTTCAATTCCACTTTTTGTATTTCAGGTATACGTATACCGAAACGGCTACGACAATCATCAGCGTCCAGGCCAGCAGGTAGCCGTATTTCCAGCCGAGTTCGGGCATCCACTGGAAGTTCATGCCCCAGATGCCGGCCATGAAGGTCAGGGGGATGAAGACGGTGGAGACGATGGTGAGCTGTTTCATGATGCCGTTCATGCGCTGGTCGTTGTTCGAAAGATAGAGGTCGATGAGGGCCGAGAGCAGGTCGCGGCAGCCTTCGAGGGTTTGCAGGATAAACTGCAGGTGGTCGTTCACGTCGTTGAAGAAGGGGCGGTTGGCTTTGTGCAGCAGCAGGTTGTCGTTGTGGAAGAGCTTGTTGATTTGCTCCTTCAGCGGGAAGATGCTCTTTTTGATGAGCCGGTAGTTGCGGCGATAGTGCTGTATGTTCTCGATGGTGGGCAGTTGGGCGGTGGAGGCGGCGAGAAACTGCTCCTCCATGTCCTCCAGTTCGTCCTCCATCTGTGAGAGGATGGACATGAAGCCGGCCATGATGCTGTTGAGGATGACGCTGAGCAGGTAGTCGGACTGGCGGTTGCGGATTTTCAGGATGTTCTTTTCGAGGGCGGTGTGGATGCCGCCGAAGAGGTCGGTGTCGCGTTCGGCAAAGGTCAGGACGTAGCTTTCGCCTTGCACGATGCAGATTTGCTGCGATTCGTATTCTTCCTCGCCCTTGGGCATGAGCTGCTTGACGATGACGACGTTGTAATGGTCGTGCTCTTCGACTTTGGTCTGATGGTTGGCGTTGAGGATGTCCTGCGTGGTGAGGAAGTCGATGCAGAAATATTCGCACAGGCTTTTGACGGTGGCCGTGTCCTGCAGGCCATACACCTGAATCCAGTTGATGGCGTCGTCCCTGAGTTGTGGCAGGAGGGTTTCCAGGCTTTCGCATCGGGTGGTTGCCACTCCGTCGGGGCGGTAGCTGTAGAGATGCAGGTGGGTGGGAGTCGTTGCGCTGCCCGTGTATTTCAGCTGTTCGCTCAAGAGATTGTTCTGTGCCATGGCTAATCGGTCAAAAAAAGGGGGAGAAAGGCCGGGACGCGGAGATGCCGCCCCGCTTTCCCGGAGGGTTGAACGTCAGTGCCTTCCGCCGTATCCGGGGACGGAAGGAGTGTTTTTTCTCTGTCGGAAACAAATGTAAGGAAAAAAACGGAGCGGCGGATGCCGGCGGGCGCTTTTTCTGCGGTTCTGTCCGTGTGGGGCGGACATGAAGAAAAGGCGGCCATCGGGGAAAAACTGCCGATGACCGCCTGATGTCAAAAAAATGACCTGACGAAAAAAATTACCGGATGGTATAGACAAAGCTCAGCATGACATAGGGTTTCAGCACGTTGCTGCTTACGTAGTCGTAGTAATTGCTTCCGGTGCTGTGGGTGAACGCCTGGTTCTGCTGCAGCACGTCAAAAGCCTCGATGCGTATTTCGGCAGCATTGTTTTTCAGGAATTTCTTTCCCAGGGAAAGATTCCAGAGGAAGTAGTCGTCCGCGCCGGCGTCCAGTCCGGAATATCCGATGTAGTTGAAGGTAGTGCGGAAGGTCAGGTCCCAGAGGAAGCTCCATCCTAGTTTGGCCGTGGCGTTGTGGGTGATGTAGTCGCTTCCGGAGGTTGCGTTCAGCGAACTGAACATTTTGTTGATGCCGGCTGAATAGGAGGCGGTGAAGTCCAGTTTTTCGCTGATGTTGCTTCCCACAATCAGCTTGGGTATGAGGTTCAGTTCGCGGGTATAGCTCTTGACGCCGTCGAAGATGGTGGGCACGTTGGTATAATTGGCGGCCAGGCTGACATTGACGTTGCTGCGGATAAGGTCGACGGGGAAGCCGTAGGTGAGCATCGACTGGAGGCTGTAGTAGCCGTCCATATTGACGGGCCTGGTGAACTGGGCGCCCTTTTCGAGTGTCACTGTCGGGGAGAGCGGCGTGTCCTCCCGGGCTACAAAGGTGCTGTCGCCCACATAGTCGTGCTGCAGGGTGGCACCAATCATGGCGATAAAGGTGTGGGCCGATGCTGTGGTCCGCAGATAGCGCAGGTTGGCCGTATGCGAGAGTTGCTGGTCCAGATTCGGGTTACCGGCCGAGAGGAAGAGCGGATTGGAGTTGTCAATCACGTTTTGCAGGCTGGTCACGGAGGGAGAGGAGGACTTGCTCCGGTATCGCAGCTGGAAGGAGTTGGTCTTGTCGGGCGCATAGCGCAACGTGAAGGAGGGCAGCAGTGAGAAGTAGTGGTGCGAAAGTTTGTCGGGCTGTGGGAATACCATGTCGCCGGTCAGTTCTGCCCATTGGGCATCCACGCCCAGCGAGGCGTTGAGTTTGCCGGCGCGGAAACGCAGGCTGGTGCTTCCGGCCTGGGTGAGGTAGCCGGACTGGTATTCGCTGGACAGGCTTTCGTCCAGTTGCTCGTAGAGGTCGGCAATGGTGGTGGACTTGTAGGTCATGCGTTCGTTTTCAGCATCGCTGTAGCCGACTTTGTATCCCAGCTGCAGCTGCATGGCATCGTTCAGTTTTTCGGTGTAGCTCAGGTTGGACCGGAGGTTGTATTGCTTCCCCAGGTTCTGCCTGAGCTGGCTGTAGCTGTCCTCTGCCGGCAGGCCGCCGGTGGCATAAATCGAGTTGAGATAGTCCGTATAGGTGTCGCCGTCGTTATTGCTCATTTTTCCGCTCATCATGAGTGACAGCGTGCGCCCTTCCTTCTGGAAGCGGTGGCGGAGGATGAGGTCGGCGCCGAGGTTGTAGGCCTTGGTGTTGCCGGTGGCCGATGTCTGGGTTTCGCCGCTGGTGATGCCTTCCAGCAGATTCTGTCCCTGCAGGAGTTCTTCGCGGTCGTTGTTCTGGAAACTCAGTGTGGGGCGGATTTGCAGCGAGGTGCGGTCGGTCAGCTGATAGTCGAACTTCATGTTGAAGCGGTGGTTCCAGTTTTCCATGTTGCTTTCCTGAAATTCGCTGTAGGTCATTCCCGGCAATACGGATTCGAAATATTCGCGCTGTGTCTGCTGGCTGGTGAAGTTGTCGGACTGATTGAAGAAATAGCTTCCCGTCACCTTCATTTTGTCTCCCCACTGGTCAATGTAGTTGAGGCCCAGTCCGTTGGTGGAGGTGGTTCCGCCCAGGCTACCCACCATGAAGTCGGAGGTGCTGCTACCCCCTCCTCCGCCGCCGGCGCCTCTCCTTCCGCGTCCGCCGCGTCCGCGTCCGCCGGCACCGGCGGACATGACGCCGGCCAGGTCCTCCTGGGAAAAGTTTTGCTGGTTGACGTTGTTGGACATGCCCAGGATGGAGATGCGGCGGTCGTCATCGAAGAAGTTGATGTTTCCGTTCAGCTTGTAACGGTTGTCAGTGCCATAGCCGCCATAGAGTTCGCCGAACGTGCCTTGCCTGAATTCCTTTTTGGTGACGATGTTGATGGTTTTCACCTCTTCTCCGTCATCAAATCCGGTAAATTCGGCCTGTTCGCTCTTTTTGTCGAACACCTCGATGCTGGCGATGATGTCGGACGGCAGATTCTTGATGGCGAGGTTGACGTCGCCGTCAAAAAACTCCTTTCCGTCGACCAGCACTTTCTTCACCTGTTCGCCCTGTGCCTCAACGGTGCCTCCTTCCACGACCATTCCAGGCATTTTGGCCAGCAGATCTTCGGCGGAACTTCCTTCCATAACCTTGAATGCGTTTGCATTATAGAAGAGCGTGTCGCCGCGCTGTTCGGCACGGGTGGCCCGCACGGTGACGGAGGCTTCGCCCAGGAGCTGGGCGTCTTCGACCAGCACTATGCGCACCGAGTCCTTCTGGCCGGCGGCCAGGGTTATGGTTTGCTTGTGTGTCTTGTATCCGATATAGGAAACCTGAAGGGTGTAAGTTCCTTGCTGCAGGGTCTTGAACAGAAAGGCACCCTTCAGGTCGGTTGATGAATAAACGGATTTTCCTTCGGTGTCGGTCAGCCGTACGGCGGCTGACATGAGTCCTTCCTTCGTGGTTCGGTCCACTACCGTTCCGGAAAGGCTTTGTGCCTGTGCTGCCAGGGAGAGAAACAGGCAAATGGAGAGAAACAAAAGTCGGGTCATGTTGTTTGGATTTTAATTTTTGTGTATTACTGGTTAATGGTTCCTGCCACTTCATACCGGATGCCGGCCGGTGTATTGATTTTCCGGTAGAGGATGTCGCCGGAGAGGAAGTAGGGCTTTCCGTGCAGGCGTATCCGTCGGGCATGATGGGGCAACAGGGGGAGCAGCATTCCCCTCTGCGGGGCCACTACTTCATATTCAACCGCGGAAATCTTACGGTAGAAAGTTCCGTCGGCATAGAAGTAGGGGATGCTGTTGAAATAGATAATCCCTCTGTTGGCGGGGACGGCCTTAACCCGCGTCCCGACAACGACTTTTTTCACCACTACCACTTTCGCCGGTTTTCTTACATGGCGTTTGGGCTTTCCTGTAACGACCACCGTGGCGTGTTTCCAGGGGTGTTCCGGTAAGGGAGCAGCCGCAACGCAACTGCTCGTCAGGAAAGTCAGGAGCAACAATAAAACATTCGTTTTCATATCTGTTTCCGTTGGTTTCCGCTACAAAAGTAGATATTCTGCCATTGCGCCGGAAGAGGCGGGGCCGGGTGTGGGGGTAAACGACACAAGTGTGAGGGTGAACTTCACAGAGGCCGTTTTTTCTTCATCCGCGCAAAACCCTTATCTTTGTGACTGGAAACAAGAAAAATATGATTCAGGCCAAAAATATCCCTTTCTTCGTAGACCTGGTGTTCTGTCTGGTGCTGCTGCCGGCTATGATTATGCTGCTGCCCATCGAAAGATGGCTGGAATACAATTCGCCTTTTGTCTATCTGCTGGTTTCGTGGCTGTATGCCGTTTATGCCGTCAACCGTAAAATCACCATGCCCTATCTCTCCGGCAGCCGGAGGCAAGTATGGACGGCGGTCATACTGATTCTGGTGATGCTGGCCGTAACCTATTTCATCACCCGCTACCAGATGGAGATTCCGGTGCACCGTTTCCGGCGGAGCCGTAGCGTGCAGCATCTTCCTAAAATCAGACTGCAACAGCAGGCGGTGTGGTTTCTGTATGTGGTGGTGACCACCTTCAGCATGGCGGTGGGACTGCTCACCGAACTTTACCGGCAGCGGATGCACCGGCAGGCCGTTGAGTTTGAAATGAAGAAGGCGGAGCTGGCCTTGTATAAGGCGCAAATCAACCCCCATTTCCTTTTCAACAACCTCAACACGCTGTATGGCATGGTCGTGACGGCCTCGGACAAGACGGAAGAGGCCTTCATGCAGTTTATCAGTCTGATGAAGTACATGTATACGAACCATTCGAAGGACAAGATTCCCATCAGTACGGAGATTGAGTATATCCGCCAGTATATCGCATTGCAGAAATACCGCATAACCGAAGACTCGCAGGTGCATTTCTCCTATCGGCACGACGGGACGGAACAGCTGGACATCGCTCCCATGCTGCTGATTACCTTTGTTGAAAACGTGTTCAAGCACGGCCTGTCGTCCGCCCGCCCGACGGAAGCCTGCATTGACATAAGGGCGGAAAAAGGACAATTGTCCCTCACGACCCGGAACAGCCGGTTGAACTTTGACACGAAAAAGGAATCTAAGGGGATAGGAATAGAGAATTGCAGGAAACGTCTGGAGCTGCTTTATCCAGGCAAGCATTCACTCCTGATTGAGGAGACGGAGGACGTTTTCAGGGTAAATTTACGCATAGATTTGACATGATGAACTTGCATTGTATCGCTATTGACGACGAACCGATGGCTTTGCAGATTATAGCCCGTTTCTGTGAGCGATTCGGCCATATCTCTCTGGAAACCTATACCAATCCGGTGGAGGGAATGAGCCAGGTGAGGAAGAGAAAGCCGGACGTCCTGCTGCTGGACATCGAGATGGGCGGCATCAACGGCATAGAGCTTGCTCAGGAGCTTCCTGCGGGTGTTTTCCTCATCTTCACGACGGCCTTGCGCAATATGCCGTTGACGGATTCGAGCTGAATGCCACCGACTTCCTCTGTAAGCCGTTTTCCTATACGCGTTTTGAAAAGGCCATCAACAAGACCATAGGCCAGAAAAAGCTGCAGCAGCTTTCGGCCGCCCCCGTGTTCAGCGACGAGAGCATTACGCTGAAGGTGGAATATAAGAGCACGGCCATCCGGCTGCAGGACATCCTCTATATAGAATCCATGGATAATTATATCCGGGTTCATCTGGTTGACAGTCCTCCGCTCATGTCGCAAATCAGCATGAAAAGCATACAGGAACTGTTGCCCGGCGACAAGTTCATCCACATTCATAAATCCTATATTGTGCCGGTTCACCGCATTGCCAGCTACAACAGCAGGCAGCTGACTTTGTTCAACGGTTCGGAAATCCCTGTGGGCAGAAGCTACAGTCAGGAATTGAGAAAGCTCAAATAAAAATGTGCGGACGTAAAGTCGGTCGGCGGGAAAACCGGATTTGTTTTTTTCGGCCTTCAGAAAAGGGCTCGGAAAAAAAGATACTTTCAGAAAGCTCACAAATGTGTGCTTTTTGTGTTTTTATGAGATGAAAAATCCGTATTTTTGTATCAAAATACAATCTTTGTATAGAATATGGAAGAATTGAAGCATGAATGCGGCGTGGCCATGATTCGCCTCTTGAAGCCGTTGGAATATTATCAGGAAAAATATGGTACCTGGATGTATGGGCTGAACAAACTCTATCTGCTGATGGAGAAGCAGCATAACCGCGGACAGGAAGCGGCGGGACTGGCCTGCGTAAAGTTGCAGGCGGAACCCGGCGAGGAATATATGTTCCGCGAACGGGCGCTGGGCACCAGTGCCATCACGGAAATCTTCAGCACCGTGCACCAGAATTTCCGCGACCTGACGCCTGACCGGCTGGCCGACGCCACTTATGCCAAATCCTGCCTGCCCTTTGCCGGCGAACTGTATATGGGACATCTGCGCTATTCGACGACGGGCAGAAGCGGCATTTCCTATGTGCATCCGTTCCTGCGGCGCAACAACTGGCGGGCCAAGAACCTGGCACTTTGCGGCAACTTCAACCTGACCAATGTCGACGAACTGTTTGCCGCCATCACGGCCACGGGGCAGCATCCGCGAAAATATGCCGATACCTACATCCTGCTGGAACAGGTGGGCCACCGCCTCGACCGCGAGGTGGAGCGCCTCTTCGTGCAGTGCAAGGAAGAAGGGCTCGAGGGCATGGACATTACGCACGCCATTGAGGACCGTGTGGACCTGACCAATGTGCTGCGCACCTCGTCGCCGTTGTGGGACGGCGGCTACGTCATCTGCGGCATGACGGGAAGCGGGGAGATGTTTGCTGTGCGCGACCCGTGGGGCATCCGTCCGGGATTCTGGTATATGGACGAGGAAATCATGGTGCTGGCCTCCGAAAGGCCGGTCATCCAGACGGCGCTGAACGTGCCTGCCGACTCCATTCACGAACTGCTGCCCGGACAGGCCATCCTGCTGAACAAGAAGGGGGAAATGCGGCTGGCACAAATCAATGAACCCCGGGAACAGAAAGCCTGCTCCTTTGAGCGCATCTATTTTTCCCGCGGAAGCGACGTGGACATTTACCGGGAACGCAAAATGCTCGGCCGCCAGTTGGTGGAACCGATTCTCCGGGCGGTGGACCACGACGTGGTGCACACGGTGTTTTCCTTTATCCCGAACACGGCCGAAGTGGCTTTCTACGGCATGCTCGACGGGCTCGACCATTATCTGAACCAGCTGAAGATACAGCGCATCGAAGCGCTGGGCCACCGCCCCGGGCACGAGGAACTGCAAGCGATTCTCTCGCAGCGCATCCGCAGCGAAAAGGTGGCCATCAAGGACATCAAGCTCCGCACCTTCATTGCTGAAGGAAATACGCGCAACGACCTGGCCGCCCACGTTTACGACATCACCTATGGCAGTCTGGTGCCTTATGAGGACAATCTGGTGATTATCGACGACAGCATTGTGCGCGGCACGACTCTCCGGCAGAGCATCATCGGCATTCTCGACCGCCTGCATCCGCGGAAGATTGTCATTGTCTCCTCCTCGCCCCAGGTGCGCTACCCCGACTATTACGGCATCGACATGGCCAGCCTCGACCAGCTCATCGCCTTCCGCGCCGCCGTGGCCCTGCTCCGGGAACGGGGCATGGAGCACCGCATCCATGAGGTCTACGCACAGTGCAGGGAACAGCTCTCCCTGCCGAAGAATCAGCGCATCAATGCGGTAAAGGGCATTTACGAACCCTTCACCGACGAGGAGATTTCGGACAAGATGGTTGAACTCCTCAAACCTGAAACGGTGCAGACCCAGGTGAAAATCGTTTTCCAGACGCAGGAGAGCCTGCATACGGCCTGCCCCCGGCATCCCGGCGACTGGTACTTCAGCGGCGACTATCCCACGCCGGGTGGCGTCAAACTGGTGAACGAGGTCTTCCTCCGTTACTACGAGGCCAACTTCATGAAATAAATCCGGGCGTCCGGCCTTGGCGGCAGCGCCTTTCTCCCCTGCCCTGCCCGAAAACGGCGAGGCCCGATGATTGCAAACATCATCGGGCCTCGCTGCGTTTATGCCTTCCGGCAATCCCCGTAAGCGTCTTTATCTGACAAAGAGGAGTTCCCTGTATTTGGGCAGTGTCCACATCTGGTCGTCAACCATCAGTTCCAGTTTGTCGATGTGGTAGCGTATCTGTTCCAGCATCGGCGAAATGGTGTCGTGATAGGCGATGGCCTTCTCGCGTTCGCTTTCTATCCTGTTGGCCTGCTTCCTGGCTTCCACCATGGCGTCTACGTGCTCTTTGATGTAAATGGTGTGTTCGGAAATCTTGCGGATGATGGCCACGTTCTCAGACGACAGTTTTTCTGCCTCTTCGGCGGGGAAGATGCCTTTCATCTTGTAGACATTGTCAATCAGCTGGGTCTGGTAGCCGATGGCGATGGGAACGATGTGGTTCATCACCAGGTCGCCGAGCACCCGGGCTTCAATCTGTATTTTCTTGGTGTAGGTTTCCCATTTCACATCGTTGCGGGCCTCCAGTTCCTTCCGGTTCATGACGCCGGTCGATTCGAACATCCGGATGCTTTCCGGTGTCAGATACTGGTCGAAGATGACCGGGCAACTGGTTTCGCAGTCGAGTCCGCGGCGCTGTGCCTCTTCCTTCCATTCCTCGCTGTAGCCGTTTCCGTCGAAGCGGATGGGCTTGCACTGCTTGATGTATTTCCGCACCACCTGGAGGATGGCCGACATCTTGGACTCCCCTTTTTCGATGAGTTCGTCCACATCGTGCTTGAAGAGAATGAGCTGTTCGGCCACGGCCGTGTTCAGTGCAATCATGGCGCTGGCACAGTTGGCTTCCGAACCGACGGCGCGGAATTCGAACCGGTTGTCCGTAAAGGCGAAGGGCGAGGTGCGGTTCCGGTCCGTGTTGTCAATCAGCAATTCC
>OGNF01001055.1_pt1 | contig 27097 bp, 16 predicted proteins | sample 1573321 | NCBI WGS metagenome assembly OGNF01 (sample SAMEA2581911, study PRJEB24529) | metagenome | biome: Human gut stool | place: China | collected 2011 | reverse complement strand
ATAATCTCAAAAGTAAAAAAATTATGTTTACAGGCTATTATAGACTCTTGCAGCCTGTGCAATTATCGATGTCTTTGGATCGTTACTGTCGGAATGAGTAGCTGCCGAGTTTTGTTGGCGGGTAGGGGGTGGGTATATAAAAAGCCGGGCGCGGGGCGTCCGGCTTGGGGTATCTGGGAATTTGTTTTTTGGGGGTGCGGGGAGGGGAGGTCAGCGGTTTTTCCAGGCTTCTTTGCCGGCGTCCCAGGCGGCTTTGCCCGTCTCTTTTACGCGGTTCCAGCCTTTTTTGGCTTTCGATTTTACGCTGCCGTCGTCATCGCTGTCATCATACGAGTCGCTGCTGTCGTAAGAGGATGACGAGGTTGAAGCGGCTTCGGTTGTTGATGAGGAGTTGCTTGCTGATGCTGTCGGCTCGTCGGGCTTGTCGATTTCGGAGAGGATCTTGAAGCTTACCGGAACCGCGTTCTTGCTGTCAAGATGTATGTAGTCAAATTTTATGGCGTTTGTTTCGCCGGGCGCGCTGCCTATGAGGTGTTCCATGTCAGACGACGAGGCATCGTCGCTGCCGATAAGGTTGCCGTTGGCGTCGAACAGTTGTATCTCGAACTCCGGCTCGCCCATGCTTTCAGGGAAGGTCTTTTTCGTAGTGAACTGAACGGTAATGTTGTTTCCGGAACCTTCATCCGTAAGAGTGTACTCCTTGACTACGATGCCAAAATAGTCGCGCAGTTCGCCATTGATGACGCTGTCGGCAGTAAGTATGTAGGTTTTGGCCTCATTCTTCACTTCTGTTGTGGCGGTGTCCTCGTCAGCTTTATGCGACTTTTTGCCGCAGCTGCCGGCCATCAGCAGTACCGTGATGCCCATTAATGCGCAAATAAGATTCTTTTTCATGTTTCAATAATTTAGTTAGTGTTGTATTATAGTGCAAATTTAGCCATTTATATCCATCTTTCCAAATCCGCAGTCCCGTAAAGCAAAATTGACCAAAAATGAACCGATTCTCTTAGTATTGCGTAATGCCTTTGGTCGCAGAGCGATTTACGCCAAAATAATATCTCGTAATGATAATCGGCCTCCTTCCCGGAGGCCTGGGTTAACGCGTGCCATTCATACCCCACACGCCGTCGGGCGTGTGGGGTTACGGTAAATCCGCTTCCTGACGGAAGCGCTGACGTAATTCGTTAGATTGCAGGTTGTTCATTACGAAAAAAGCCGGGCGCGCAGTGGTCGGCGTCCGGCTTTTTATATCTTTTATAAGGGGAGGATTATGCCATGGTGGGTTCGGCGATGCCGAATTTTATGCGCAGGTTTTTGAGCATGTCTTGGGTCATGGAATCGAGGTCGTACTGCGGCTTCCAGTCCCATTCTTCGCGTGCGCAGGTGTCGTCGAGGCTGTCGGGCCATGAGTCGGCGATGGCCTGGCGCAGCGGGTCGAGCTCGTATTCCATTTCGAAGCCGGGAACGTATTCCTTGATTTTGGCGGAGATGATTTCCGGGTCGAAGCTCATGGAGGCAATGTTGAAGGAGTTACGGTGTTTGAGGCGCGAGGGGTCGGCTTCCATGATTTCAACGGCTGCGCGCAGGGCGTCGGGCATATACATCATGTCCATGAAGGTGCCGGGTTTGAGCGGGCATTTGAATTTCTCGCCCTTCACGGCGCTGTAGTAGATGTCCACGGCGTAGTCGGTGGTACCGCCGCCCGGAGGCGCCACGTAGGAGATGAGGCCGGGGAAGCGCACCGAGCGCGTGTCTACGCCGAAGCGGCGTGCGTAGTAGTCGCTCAGCATCTCGCCGGTAACTTTGGTGACGCCGTAAATGGTGTCGGGACGCTGGATGGTGTCCTGCGGTGTCTTGATGTGTGGGGTGGTTTCGCCAAAGGAGCCGATGGAGCTGGGGGTGAAGAGGGCGCAGCCCTTTTCGCGCGACACTTCGAGGCAGTTGTAGAGGCCGCCGACGCCTATTTTCCAGGCGAGCTGGGGACGCGACTCGGCGACGGCCGACAGCAGCGCGGCAAGGTTGTAGATGGTGTCGATGTTGTATTTCTCCACGGCGTCGGCAATCATCTGCGGCGAGGTGATGTCAACCTCCTCGGCCGGTCCGGATTCCAACAGTGCGCCCTTGGGTTCGGCGCCTTTGATGTATCCGCACACTACATTGCCGGCGGGATACTCCTTTCTCAGTTTCATGGTGAGCTCCGACCCTATCTGGCCGGTGGCTCCGATAATCAAAATATTTTTCATTCGATTAGATGGTTGGTCTCGTTAGATGGTGCAAAATTACCTATAATCTCGATAACCGGAAAATAAATTAGGTGAAAATTGTTAAATTTTTCGGAGAAAAGACCCTCTGTTCGGAGAAAATTTGCTAACTTTGGCCAATCTAAACTCATAATATCATGTATAACGCATTTAAGACACATCTTACAAAGGAACTCCAGGACATCAAGGACGCAGGACTTTACAAGAACGAACGCATCATAACCACCCCGCAGAAGGCTGACATAGAGGTTGAAAACACCCCCGGCGAAGTACTCAACTTCTGCGCCAACAACTACCTCGGCCTCTCCGACAACCAGCGCCTCATCGACGCCGCCAAGAAGGCCATGGACCGCCGTGGCTACGGCATGTCGTCAGTCCGCTTCATCTGCGGTACCCAGGACCTCCACAAAGAGCTGGAGAAAGCTATCTCCGATTATTTCCACACCGAGGACACCATCCTCTACGCCGCTTGCTTCGATGCCAACGGCGGCCTCTTCGAGCCCCTCTTCGGCCCGGAAGACGCCATCATCTCCGACTCACTGAACCACGCCTCAATCATCGACGGCGTGCGCCTCTGCAAGGCTAAACGCCTCCGGTATGCAAACGCAGACATGGCCGACCTCGAAGAGAAACTGAAAGAGGCACAGGACTGCCGCTTCCGCATCATCGCCACGGACGGTGTCTTCTCGATGGACGGTAACGTGGCCCCGATGGACAAAATCTGCGAACTCGCCGAGAAGTATGACGCCCTCGTGATGGTAGACGAAAGCCACTCGGCCGGTGTGGTCGGCCCCACAGGCCACGGTGTGGCAGAACAGTTCGACTGCTACGGTAAGATCGACATCTTCACCGGCACGCTCGGCAAGTCGTTCGGCGGTGCCATGGGCGGCTTCACCACCGGCCCGAAGGAAATCATCGACATGCTGCGCCAGCGTTCGCGTCCCTATCTCTTCTCCAACTCGGTGGCTCCCTCGATAGTAGGTGCCAGCATCGAGATGTTCAAGATGCTCGGCGAAAGCAACGACCTGCATGACAAACTGATGGAGAACGTCAACTACTTCCGCGACAAGATGCTTGCCGCCGGTTTCGACATCAAGCCCACACAGTCTGCCATCTGCGCCGTGATGCTCTATGACGCCAAACTCTCGCAGGACTTCGCCGCCGAGATGCAGAAGGAGGGTATTTACGTCACCGGTTTCTACTATCCGGTAGTGCCGAAAGGTCAGGCCCGTATCCGCGTACAGCTCTCAGCCGGCCACAACCGCGAGCAACTGGACCGCGCCATCGCCGCTTTCGTCAAGGTAGGCAAAAAACTCGGCGTCCTGAAATAAGAAATCATCTAAAAATTTAGCCCTATATATAACGGCTGCTCCGAGAGCGCTTCGGGGCAGCTTTTTTCGTTTATGCGACGAAGCGGACGGCGAGCAAGCTCGCCGCACGTTTACAAAAGCGACGGTGCTTTTGCGGTGGTTATTCCGCAGGCCGGGAGGCCTGCGCTCCATAATAAAAAAGCAGGAGGCTCCACGGCCTCCTGCTTTTTTATTATGGGTGAGGGTGATTAGTCGTCGAGTTTGTGGATTACGAGGCCTGAGCGGAGCTTGGGCTCGAACCAGGTGGTCTTCGGGGGCATGATGTTGCCGGTGTCGGCGATGTTGATAATCTGTCCCATGGTGACGGGATACAGGGCGAGGGCCATAGCCATTTCGCCGCTGTCGACACGGCGCTGGAGCTCGCCCAGGCCGCGGATACCGCCCACGAAGTCGATGCGCTTGTCGCTGCGCAGGTCGGTGATGCCGAGGATGTCGCGCAGGATGAGGTCGGAAGATACAGTCACGTCAAGCACGCCGATGGGGTCCTGGTCGTTGTATGTGCCGGGTTTGGCGGTCAGCGAATACCAGTTGCCGTCAAGGTAAAGGGCGAAGTTGTGGAGCTTGTTGGGCTTGTAGATTTCCTTGCCGACCTTCTCGACGTCGAAGTTCTTGGCAACCTTCTCGAGGAACTGCTCGGGGGTGTTGCCGTTGAGGTCGCGAACCACGCGGTTGTAGTCGATGACGTTGAGGTGGCTTGCGGGGAAGGCCACGGCCAGGAAGTAGTTATACTCCTCGTTGCCGGTGTGGTTGGGGTTGTTGCGGCGCTTTTCGTCGCCCACGAGGGCGGCGGCGGCGGAGCGGTGGTGGCCGTCGGCGATGTAGAAGTTAGGTATCTTGGCAAACTCTTCGGTGATGGTCTTGATGAGTTCGGGGTCGGAGATTACCCACAGGGTATGGCCGAATCCGTCGGGAGCCACGAAGTCGTACTCCGGTTCGCCGGCGGTGACTTTGCGGATGATGCCTTCGAGCACTTCATCATCGGGGAAAGCGAAGAACACCGGCTCCACGTTCGCGTTGTTTATGCGCACGTGTTTCATGCGGTCTTCCTCTTTGTCGCGGCGTGTAAGCTCATGCTTCTTGATGCGGCCTTCCATGTAGTCTTCCACCCATGCGGCCACTACGAAGCCGTACTGTGTGCGGCCGTCCATTGTCTGTGCATAGATGTAGTATTTCTCTTCGGGGTCCTGGACGAGCCAGCCGTTTTCCTGGAATTTTTTGAAGTTCTCGGCAGCCGATGCGTAGACTTTGGGGTCGTGTTCGTCTGTGCCGGGCTCGAAGTTGATTTCCGGTTTGATGATGTGGTAGAGGCTCTTCTCGTTGCCTTCGGCCTCTTTGCGGGCCTCTTCGGAGTTGAGCACGTCATAGGGGCGGGAAACCACCTGTTCTACAAGTTCTTTCGGCGGGCGGACGCCCTTGAACGGTTTTACTTTTGCCATGGTGTCGGATTTTCGGCGGGCGTCGCCGGGCAGTATGTCAAGCTCCCGGCGCGCGTTGCCATAAGGTTTATGTTATCAGTTAAGTTTTTGTTATATAAAAGGTAGTCAGAGGTCGCGTACCACGACGGTCTGCGTGCGGTCCGGACCCACGGAGACGATGTGGACGGGCACTCCGAGATATTTCTCTATGAAGGCGATGTAGGCCTTGAACTCGGCGGGGAAATCCTCCGGCTTGGTGGCCTTTGTGAGGTCGGTGTTCCAGCCGGGCATGTCGGTGTAGACGGGTTTGATGTCCACGGCGTCGGCGTCGAAGGGGAACCGGTCGGTCACCTTGCCGTCTATTTCGTAGGCGGTGCAGGCGCGCACAGTCCCGAAGCCGTCCAGGACGTCGCTCTTCATCATGATGAGGCGCGTAACGCCGTTGATCATGACGGAGTAGCGCAGCGCCACGAGGTCAATCCAGCCGCAGCGGCGTTCGCGTCCGGTTACGGCGCCGTATTCGTGGCCGAGGTCGCGCAGGTGTTTCCCGGTTTCGTCGAAGAGTTCGGTGGGGAATGGGCCGGCGCCGACGCGGGTGCAGTAAGCCTTGAAGATGCCGTAAACCTCGCCGATGCGGTGCGGGGAGATGCCGAGCCCGGTGCAGGCTCCGGCGCAGACAGTGTTCGAGGAGGTGACGAAGGGGTAAGAGCCGTAGTCCACGTCGAGCATTGTGCCCTGGGCGCCCTCGCAGAGCAGCGAGCGGCCGTTGTCGAGCATTTCGTTGATGTAGTATTCGGAGTCGATGATGTCATACCCTTTGAGGTATTCCACTGCGTCGAGCCACTGCCGTTCCAGGGCGGCGGTTTCCGGGGTTTCACCGAGGCGCCGGAGCATGTCGAGGTGTCGGTTCAGACAGCGTTCGTACTTCTCGCCGAAACGGTCGAAGAGGTCGCCTACGCGCAGCCCGTTGCGAGAAATCTTGTCGGTGTACGTGGGGCCGATGCCCTTGCCGGTGGTGCCGATTTTAGATGCTCCCTTGGCCTTCTCGTTGGCGGCGTCGAGCAGCCGGTGGGTGGGGAGGATGAGGTGGGCTTTCTTGGAGATTTTCAGTATCTTGTGCAGGTCGATGCCGTTGTTCTCAATCTCTTTTGCTTCCTGCATGAAGAGCATGGGGTCGAGCACCACGCCGCCGCCGATGATGTTGGTGCGGCACAGGAAAATGCCGGAAGGGATGGAACGGAGCACGACCTTCTTGTTGTCGAACTCGAGGGTGTGCCCGGCGTTGGGGCCGCCCTGGAAGCGAGCCACGGCGTCGTAGCGCGGTGTCAGCACGTCAACTATCTTTCCTTTGCCCTCGTCGCCCCATTGGAGGCCGAGTAATACGTCAGCTTTTACCATTGCTTATCTGTGTTACTTGTTTATATTCTTGCGGTTTTTGCGCACACACGAGGAACAGAGGCCGAAGACGTCTATTCCGAACGACGATTGCGTGAAACCCTTGTAATGTTTCGAGGCGAGGAGTTGGGCCAGTTCGGGGTCGTTCTCCTCGCGCACGCGGCCGCACTGCGAGCACACCAGGTGAATGTGCCCCTGTTTGGCCAGCTCGAACACCGAGCCGCGCTTCGAGAGGCGGTGGCTGTCCACGATGCCTGCGCGGGTGAAGAGCTGCAGCGTGTTGTAGACCGTCACGAGCGAGACGTGGTAGAGCCTCTTCTCCATCAGGCCGTAGAGCTCTTCGGCGTCGAAGTGCCCCTCAGTCTGGCACACGGCCTTGAGTATAGCGAAACGCTCCGGGGTCTTGCGCATTCCCCGCGAGGCCAAATACCGCTCCAGGCGGAGCCGTGCGGCTGTTTCCCTTTCGCTCTCGTTTGTCATCGTCTGTGGCAAATTTCAGTGTCGCGGCGCCTCCTGCCGGGTGGCGGCCCGCAAAACTGTGCAAAGGTAACACCCCGCGCCGACATATCCAAATATTTCGGGAACAAATGTGCCCCCGGCGGTGTTGTTATGATAAAATACCTTAAGTTAAACCCTGCGGTGCCCCCCGCCCGGGCCTCTCCGGCACCGTAATAAAAATTATGAAAAGATGAAAAAATACAGATGTGAAGTATGCGACTGGATTTACGACCCCGCAGTAGGCGACCCCGACGGCGGCATAGCCCCCGGCACGCCTTTCGAGGAACTGCCTGACTCCTGGGTATGCCCGGTTTGCGGCGTAGGAAAAGAGGATTTCGCCGTTGAGCCCGATGAGTAAGGAGCCTAAGATGAGGAAATAGCCGCGACCTGGGCCATCCGTTGCTAAAGGAGTGCCCGTTTGCGGTTATTCCGTATTATGGAACGTGGCATGAATGCTTCCGCTCCATGACCGTACGCACCGTACGCACCGCACCGTCGTATTTTCTATAATACCCCCTGTATCCCCCGTATCCTCCCTTTTATATATATCCCAGAGTAATAGTATATAAAAGGGTGCGTAGGGTGCGTAACAGAGCAAACCCGGTGGTAATCAACGCATTCCGCCTCGCACCGTGTCTACGCACCGTGGCGCGTAGACGGTGCGTATGGAGGGTGTGGGTGCGTAGGGGTGAACCCCGAAGGAGATAAAAAATACGCACCATGCCATGGCATGGTGCGTATTTCAGCCGTCCTGGGTGCGTAAATCAGGATGTTTGACTTTGATATTCAGAATCGTCTTGAAGAACCCAGCGGTTTGCATCTACAGTGAAGGGTCTGATTTTTCTTCGGCCTTGGTTCTCCCAACGTCCTATTTCCTTAAGGTAGCCAATGGCTTTCTTCTGCCAGTTGCCCGAGCACATCTTCCCTTTTGCTTGTTTGGCGTCTGAGGGTGAGGTCAGTCCCCAGAACTCGGCGCACATTTCATAAATGGAGAAGAATTTCCGCGGCACGAGGTTTTCATCTGCCACGCGGCCCGAGTCTGCGCAGCGGTAGAAGTTGCGCCTTTCCGAGGGGGAATAGTCGTCCCAGTTCTTCGGGATGCGTCGCATTATGTAGTCGTAGACGGCCTCGCGGAGGGGGTCTATCCGGTTAATGTTTGCGCTTTGGTTTTCGAGGGCCTGCACTTCGGCGGTCATCTTGCTGAGTACGAGGGGACGGTCTTTCCACCCGGTCTGCCACAGATGGTATGCTTCGGCCCAGAGCTGGTCTTTCTCGGCCTTCATTTGTTCCGGCGGGTTGTCGTAGAGGCGTAGCGAGGGCTCTATAGTGATGACGAAGAAGCGTCGGTTCTCGTCGTCGACGAGGAAATGTTCGCTGTTGGTGGTCCCGGCGAATACGCACTGCCGTGGATGCACCTCCATGTTTCGGGCGTATGGTGGTCGGTAGCGGTCTTCGGCCTGTGTGATGAAACGCTTGATTTGCTCCAGCGGTGCTTTTCGGATTCCCGCGAGCTCGCCGATTTCCAGTCCCCAGGCGCCGGTGAGGTGCTGGCGAGTGTCCTTGTCGTCGGTGATGTCCAGCGAGTCGGAGAACCAGGGGTGGAACATCGTGCTGAAGAAGGTCGACTTGTAGCACCCCTGCGGACCCTTGAGGATGGGCATGTAGTCGAACTTGATTCCGGGTTTCATCACGCGGCCTACGGCTCCGATGAAGAAGAGGCGTGTCATCTCGCGGTTGGCGTCGGTGTCGGCGGCTCCGAGGATGCGGATTATGGCGGTGTCGAGGCGCGGTGTGCCGTCCCACCGGAGGCTTTCCAGATAAGTACGGACGGGGTGTCGGGGATTCTTGATGGCGATGTCGGAGGCGGCGTCGGCCATGGCGTCGCGTCCCTGCATGTCGTAGTGGTCGGAGACGTAGAGCATCAGCTGCGAGAAGTCCATGTCGCTCCAGCGCTGCGGCTCGGTCTTGCCGGGATGCGTGTGGCTGAACCAGGGGAGGGCGGGCGTGGCCTCGATGCACCCCTCGAAGAGGTTGTAGGCCAGACCGCGGCTCAGCTTGGGGTCGCAGGTCATGATGATGCGTGCGTTCTTGCCGGAGGAGATGGGGTAGCCCCCTTTCTTGCAGTCGAGCAGGGAGCGGATTCTGGCTCTCTCGGCGTCTTCTGCCAGCGTCCGGGAGTCGGAGTTCCCGGCCTCGGATACGGCGGACGTGCCCTGACATGTCCCGGCTTCGGCGTGTTCCTCTCCCGGCGCTTCGGGGAGTTTTCCGGTCAGGGCTTTCCGGGCGAGGACGGTCATGCGGCGGAAGGCGTCGGGTGCGTCGCCGAAGAGGTGTAGCTGCACGAGGTCCCAGGCGTTGAAGGGTCGCGCGGCGCGTCCTGCGGGGTCGGTGTTGGCGTGGTGGGAGTAGGCGTGGAGGCCGCCGTCGAGGATTACGAGTCCCCCTTCGGAGTGCGCGTCGCGGTAGGCGTAGCGGCCGTTGGCGCAGGGTGTGTAGATGTCGCCGAGGAAGCGGTCTATGGCCTTGCCGATGGGGAAGAACTCGGTGCAGAACTGCCCTACTATCCCCTCGCGGCGACGGGGGTCGTTGTCGGCGGGGGCGGGGGTTGCCGGGGTGGTGTTTGGCGGGGTGGGGGTGTTATTTATGTTGTTTATGTTGTTTATGTGGTTTTTGGCGGAGGCGGGAATGCCTCCGTCCCATAAGAGGGGGGCGCCGTCTATGGCGCGGTGCCACACGGGGGCGTCCTTGGAGGCCGACGGCCAGTAGAAGAGGCGTGCGCGCTGGTGGGTGGTGGGGTCGGCGTATTCCGTGAGGCCGCAGTCCTTGACGAGCTGCTGTGTCATGGTTTCGTAGGCGAGGCCGTCTATCTCCTTTGCGAGGGGGATTACGAGGCGTATTTTGGGCGCGCCGGTGCGGTGGGAGTGGGTGGAGTAGCCGCAGACGGCGCAGTTGAGTTTCTTCCCGAGGGCTTTGATAATGACATCGGGATCGTAGCTGCCGTTGTCGAGGTCGAGGGTAACGCAAGAGCGAGAGACGGTTGTCTTGTTTCCGCGGCGTCCGTCGGCGAAGATGCCTCCGGTGAAACCGCCGACGTCCTTGACGGCACCGCGGCGGTCGCGGGTCATGGCGTCCCACTCCTTCATGGTTTCGGCGGTGCGGCGGGTGTTCGTGAGGTTGCCGACGAGTTGTTTCCAAGTCATAGTGACGGGTCTTGCGACGGTGTCTTTCCGGCTGGTGAAGCACGAGATGCGGAGCACGTGGCTCGACGCTGAATTGTTTACGTACATAGTCTTTGCAGAAATTTGAAAATGTTGCTAAATTAATTTCGCTGCAAAGTTAGTTAAAAGAAATGACTTGAAACAGTTGGAATATTTTAGATTTTAACAATTGGGTGCCGGAGGGCTTATGGAACGGAGGCATTCCTGCCTCCGCACAGAGCCGCGCCAGCGGCTTACTTACATCGTGCAGATTAGCCGCTGGCGCGGCTTACGGCGGGGGCAGGAATGCCCCCGTTCCATAAGACGCGAATGCTCCGTTCCATAGGACGGTAATGCCTCCGTTCCATATATTACAGGCGGAGGTTGAATTTTTTCAGGAGGGCGAGGGGATGGTAGCTTTGTTTGGCGTGGCGTAGGCCTTCGTCGCCCGCGTCGTCTTCGCGGTTTATGTACTTTATTGCGGGGTGCCGCTCCGTCATAAGGCGGGCGAAGAGGGCGTTTATGGCTTCGTAGGCGGCTTCTACGGAGCGTGTGGCTTTCTCTATGTGTATGAAGAGGGTGTCGCCCTTTATGTCGGCTACGGTGAATGCGCAGACATGGCCGTCGACTTCGAGCAGGGCGCCGTGGAGGTAAGGGCTGAGCCGGTCGTAGTTTTCCAGGATACGGCGCGTGAGGCGGCGCTCGTCGGCGGCTTCGGGCGCGTTGTCGCCCTCGAGGTCGGCCACTCCCATGAACTGCAGGGCGCGGACGGCGTTCCGCGGTGTGAGCGGTGTCAGCCGCCAGCGGCCTTCGTAAAGGGCGAGGAAGCGGTTGAGGTGGTTGCGCTTCTTGGCCATCTTCTTGCCGGAGAGGGTTGCGAGCTTGTCGGCGTCGTAGAGGTAGTCGCTCCAGTCCGGTAGCTCCGTGATTTCCTTGGGGGAGAACTGCATGAAGCCGGGCAGCGCGTATTCGGGGACGGCGGAGAAGCGGGGGACGAGGCCACGGGCACGGCAATATCCGAGGATATATGGCACCGCCCGGGAGAGGGGTAGGGCTCCTACGGGCATTGAGAAGGCTTCCACGCGGCGGTCGTCTTCGAGGACGCCTTTTATAAACAGCGTGTCGCGGTAGATGCAGTATTGGTATTTGAAGTAGTCTATCCACATGGCGACGCCGAGGAAGGAGAAGTCGGTGGTGCGTCCCTGCTCCCGGCTGAGGTATTGGCGGAGGCGGGGCATGTCGCCCAGGGTTATGGGGCGGAAACTCAGGGCCGTTTCCGGGGCGGCGAAGGTAGTGGAAATTTGTCGGGACTGTGGCATAACAGTGTGGAGGTTTGTTTCTTTCGTAACGCTTATCCGGGTCAGGAGGTTCACCGTTATGGAACGGATGCAAGGCGCCGGAGCGGCTTACTTACATCGTGCGGATTAGCCGCTGTCGCGGCTTACGGCGGGGCAGGAATGTCCCCGTTCCATACGCTACTTATTATCTTGCCAGGGAGAGGTTTATGGAGATGCCGTAGTTGGAGTTGGTGGTGGGGTAGGCGGTGGAGGAGACGAGCGGGGTGTTTACCTGATGGTCGAAGAAAGCGGCGATGGTGATGCGGCGGCTCAGGACGTATGAGGCCATGAAGTTGATTGAGAAGGTGCGCGTTCCCTGCGTGGCCTGGGTGTATGCGCTCTCGATGCGGCGGATGAGCGAGAGGTTGTTGGCCAGCGAGAGGTCGAGGTTGAGCGTCAGGTCGTTGGAGACGCCCCCCTGGTTGGAGCCTATCTTGATGATGTTGTTGAAGTTGGCTATCTTGTAACCGGCACCGAGGGTGAACTGCTTGGAGGTGGTCTCCACTACCTGACCGGCGGAGGAGTTGAGGTTGAGCGTGCGGGAGTCGCGGTATTCGGTGTTGAGCGTGATGTCGTTGTTGAATGTTACGGAGAGGCCGATGAGGGGTGCGAACTTCTCCGTTATGGCCACCGACGATATGTTGTAGGGGGAGGAGGGGATGGGCTGCTGCGTCTGCTCGTCGAGGATGAAACCGCGGTCGCCCCCTATTCCCTGCCAGTTGAGGTAGGAGGAGTAGCTGCCCACCGAGTAGGTGCACTGGTAGGCGTGTGAGAGGGTGAACTTCTTGAAGATGTTGCGGAAGTTGAAGAAGTTGATGATGCCGTCGTATGTCACGCGCCAGTTGGGGCGCATAGAGCCGAGCCCGGGGAAGTGTGCGAGGCTGACCTTGTCGGGGGAGCAGCCGGTGTAGGCGGCGAGGAAAGCGGGGATGAGGACGTCGGAGGATGTGGCGCTGACTCCCCCTACTTCGGGGTTGTATTGCGTTCCGGCCAGAGGGTTGCCTTCCATGAATCCGCCCGAGGGATAGGCCGTGCCGGCATACTGTCCCTGCACGCGCGAGGCCACCTGCGGGATGTATTGCAGGAAACGCGTGAAGGCTTCCGACGCGTAGCCGTTCTCGGCCTTGGAGCCTTTAAGCGCGGTCTTGAGCGCCACGGCGGTGCGTGTGTATGAGCCGGAGAAAGAGGTGGGCATGTCGCTGTACATGAACTGTACCTGGCGCGTGCGGTTGTCGGTGAGGTTGGAGGTGAGCAGTATCTTGAGTCCTACTATGGGTTCGAGTGTAAGCTCGAAGTTGAACTCCTTGCCCTGGTTCCAGATGGCCGGTGATGTCTGGTTGTCGCCGGTGAGGAGCCATCCGCGCTCCAGCGCCTTGTTGACGTAAGTGTCGTCGTAGAAACCGAAAGCGAAGCCGACGCCCGGGGCCATGGGGCCGTACTTGGTGCTCTGTCCGAAGATGTCGCCGACGTTGGGCCCGAACTGCGGCAGGGAGAGGGAGTGCGACGAGCGCCAGCGGAAGGAGACGTTGCGGGTCATCATGAGGAAGCGCAGCGAGTAGTCGCGCACCTCGTCCCAGGGGTTCTTGCGGTCGGCCTTCTTGTCTTCGGTGACGGTGATGCGCACGGTGTTCTTTCCGCGCGTGAGGATTTCGAGGGTGTTGTCGTCCACGACGCGCGTTTCGAGCTTCACGGCGTTGCCGCCCGCGCCGCGTGCCGAGATTTTCACCTTCTTGGTCTTGAGGTTGTGCTTGACCATGGTGGTGGTGTCCTCGCGCAGGGTAATGGCGTGCTCGTATTTCTTTGGCTTCTGCGCCTTTTTGTCCTTGTTCTTGTTCTTGTTTCGCGAGGAGTTGGAGGTGCTCCACCGCTTGTTGATGCGCTGGAGTGTCTTGTTCTGGTTGTAGAGGTTCTCGAAGTTTATGCGCGCGTCGGCGTTCCACGTGGTCTGGTTCTGTATGGTGTTTCCCATCTGGAACTCGTCGATGGTTGCGCCGCGGTCCCAGCGGTAGGTGGAGTTGTAGGTGACGTTGGCGGTCAGGAAGTTGAGCGCCGGAATCTTGTTGAAGGGCGCGCGCCAGGAGCCGGTGAAGGTCTGGTTGTAGTTCCACGGCGTGCCGAAGCCCTTGATTGAGTTGAGGACGGTGTCCTTCCAGTCGCGGTACTTGTCGGGGAAGAGGCGCTTGTTGACGGCGCCGACGGTCTCCTCGATGCGTGCGGTGGTGTTGCTGGCGAAGGAGAAGTTGAGCGAGGGGGTGAGGTTCCACGTGAGGTTGAGGGAGCGGTCCCAGAGGAAGTTCTTGCTTACCTGCACGGGGAGGCGGAAGTCCACGTCCACCTCGGAGCGCGTCTGCTCCTCGTAGTAGTAGCGCGATATGTTTGTCATGAAAGTCAGGGAGTTGAAGAGCCAGTTTATGCCCCAGTCCTTGAGGAATTTCATGTTCTTGTTCTTGCTCTTGACCCATCCGAAGGGTTTCAGCGGCTTGACCACCGGGGAGTAGGAGTACTGGAAGGAGCCGCGGTAGTCGTTTATGTGCTGGTATTCGGTGGTGGGGTCAATGTTCTTCTGCTTGTTGAAGGAGAAGGAGACTGTGAAGTTTGCGGGGTCCCAGGGCATGGGGACTTTGCTCTGGACGTTGAACTTGAGTCCGGAGAGTGAGAAGCTTTCCACGGTCTTGCGCGTCAGGGCGTATGAGTTTATGGAGTCGCGTTCCTGCTTGGTGACTGCGGCGTCGAGGGCGTCCTTGAGGAGGATGTCCTGGTCCAGCGGGTTGTACTTGGGGGTGTTCTTCTCCGAGGAGTGGGAATAATAGACGGGCGCGGAGAGCTTTGCAGCCGCGGGGAAGAGCTTGCCCACATCGCCCTGTACGGACACGTTGAGCTGCTCGTAGCGGTCGAGGCGCCGTTGCGAGAGGCCCTGGTCCACGGCGCCGAAGCCGTCGGTCTCAATGTGTCCGGCCACGTTGACGGTGGCAATGTCGGAGAGGGCGAGGTTCACGTTGCCGTTGGCCGCCCAGCCGCCGGACTCGTTGAAGTCGGTGACTTTCAGCTCGTTGACCCACACCGTGGCGTCCTTTACGGAGCTGGAGCGGTTGCGGACGCCGATAAGCATTACGCGGACGTCCGAGAGCGACGGGTTGCCGAGCACCGAGACGGTGTTCTGCGCCTCGTTGGGGTCGTGCATGGAGTAGAGCTTGGTATATCCGATGCCGTCCTGCCCTTCGGAGCGCGCGCGGTTACGAGCGGTCTTTACGTTGGTGAAAGCCTCCATGGGGACGTTGAGGCGGTTGGTGACGGGCCATACCAAAGCGCGGTCGGCAGAGTTCATGTTGTTGTACGTGCCGGGAGCGGTGAGTTCGAGGGGTATCTCGTATTCGTAGTAGTTGTTCTTGACGTCGGAGCCGAGGCGTATGAAGAGAGCGACGTCGCCGTTGCGGAGGTTGGTGACGTTGTCGATGGCGGCTTCGGCGTGGACCCACATCTGGAGGCGTTTGTAGATGCGGAGGTCGAGCGCGGAGTTCTTGTAGATGCCTCGTGCGTCGCCCGGCTGCAGTCCGGTGACCTTCAGGGAGAGTGACTGCTCGTTGAGCTGCGTGGCCTGCGACTGCCCCGGGTCCTGTATGCGCGTGACGCCCGGGGGAAGCACGTAGTTGACGGGGGTGCGTCCCGAGTTCTCCTCTATGTTTACCACCGACATGTCGAGGTCTCCCTCCGCCGGGGAGTCGTTGCGGTTGTTGAGGTTGAAGCGGTAGTCGCGCCATTCGCCGCGCACGAGCTCGAGGGTGGCGAAGCGGAGGTGGGTGACGGCGCGGAATCCGGTCATGAACATGCGGACGAAACGGATGGTGGAGAAGTCGTTGATGCCTCCCACCACCTTGTCGGGGCTTGTGAGTGGTATCTTGAACTGGTACCATACCACGGTTCGCTCGCCGTCGCGGGTGGTTACGCGCGATACCTGCTTGTCGGTGATGTAGTTGCGTCCCACCTCGAGGTCTTCGGGGCGGATGGAGACCTTATACTGGAAGTAGCGCTCGTACTCGTTGAGGGTGTTGTCCTGGTTGATGTCCTCGACGTCGGGGACCGAGCGCGACGACTGGTACTGCGGGTTGTCGCTCTGGTCGGGCGAAAGGGAGTTTCCCTCCACGCCGTTGTAGTGCTTGTAGCGGTCCAGGATGGAGGTCTGGTGCTCGTCGTACCAGCGTGAGCGGTAGAAGTGGTAATTGTCTCCGGCGGGGTCGTTCATCGCGGAGAAGGGGTCTTCCTGCATTGCGGCGATGGTGGAGGCCGGGAGGCGCGTGCGCAGTTGGTCAAGGTAGTCCTTGTAAGAGGAGAAGTCGAACTCGTCGTCGTTGGGGAGCCCGTCGAGTCCGACGTCCTGGAGGGGGCGTGCGTCGGGTGCGTTCTCGAAGGCGTAGGTCAGGGAGTTCTGCGTGGAGACGCGTCCCCAGACGGTCTCGGCCAGGAAGGAGTCGTTGCCGTCGACGGGCATACCGTTCTCGTAGCTCTTCTTGCCGTCCTTAAGGATGTCTTCGGAGATTTCGCCGAAGTTGAAGTAGAGGTCGCCGCCCTGGGTGTTGTCGTTGTCGGGGTCGAGGAAGGGGTCGAGCATCCAGAACTGGAGGTATTCCACGTTGGAGTTCTCGAAGTTGGTGTTGTCGATTTTGCGCATGATTCCTCCCCAGCGTTTCTCGGGGTTGAGGAGGTTGCCGCCGTCGTCGATGTTCACGGCGTCGAGGTTGTAGGGGCCGCGCTCGGTGGGGTAGAAGGAGAGGTTAAGCGTCTGTATGGTGTTGGCCTCGCCGTAGTTGAGCTGGCGGTTGGGGAAGATTTCGTTGACGGTCACCTCGCGGACGTAGGGGTTTGAGAGCTGCTTGAGGTCGTTCTTGAGGTAGCCTGGTATGGAGGAGGAGTTTCGCTGTGTGAAGATGCGGTCTATGTAATACCATGCGAGGAGGGCGCGGTTCTTGCCGTAGTCCGTGTTGTTCATTAGCGTCGCCTCGGGGAAGAGGGCGTCGGCGGAGTTGTCGGCGGGCGTGGAGGCGAGGAACCAACTGTAGGGGCTGCGCAGGTCGATGCCGGTCTGCGTGGACTCGAAGTCGTCGACGTAGCTCGACCCCTTGGGGGAGCCGGATGGCTGCTTGTGGGGCACGAGCTGGGCGAACTCGCCGGTGACGCTGATGCTCGACGGCGCCGTGGAGCTGACCGTGGGTATCTTGTTCAGGAGGTTGGTGAGCCACATGAACTGCTTGTTGTAGGAGAGGTTTACGCCCCACATGGTGTTGTTGATTACCTCGTCGCCGATGTTTACCTTCTCGGTGAGGGCTTTCTCGGAGAAGTTGAGCAGCGTGGCGCCTATCTGGAAGTCCTTGTTGAACTTGTATTGGGCGTCGAAGCCGAGCAGTGTCTTGCGCTGCATGGAGAACATTGACTGGTTCTCGAGCGAGACGCTGACGTTGGTACCGGCGTCGATGATGCTCTGGTTGGTGATGGTGACTATACCCATGGCGTAGTCCACGGTATAGTCGGAGTTCTCGGTGAGGGTTGCTCCTCCGGCGGTGACTACTACGGAGCCGCGCGGCACGTTCATCGCGCCGAGGCGTATGGTGGCTCCGCCCGAGGCCTGGTACTCCCCTTCGAGCGAGAACTTGTTCTTGTCGGCGAACTGCTTGGCTACGACCAAAGTGCTGTCATACAGCTCCTTGTAGACGTATGGCGCTGCGAGTGCGGGGTCGCCTATCTGCCGCTCGAGGTTGGCGCCGAAAGGCTCGGCCACCGGGAAGATAATCTTGCCTGAGGACGACTGCACGGTGTAGCCCTCAATGTAGTCGAACCATCCGTCCGGGTTGGACTCCTGGTTGGAGTCTATGCGGTCGAGGTTCATGAGCTGGAGCAGCGGCTTGTTCGAGACGGTGGGCACCGGGAGGTAGTTTATCTCCTGGCCGGTGGTGTCGCTGAGGTATTTGATGTTTAGCTTGAACTTGTTCTTGGAAAGCTGGTAGGCGCCCAGGGAGTAGACGTTCTTCATCATGAGCTTCCACATGGGGAGCTTCGGCGAGATGGTGGTGCCGCGGAGCATCTTGAGGTAAAGGCTCTGCCCGGTGCCGGTGACGTCCGAGGAGAACTCGCCCACCTTATATACCTTGCCGTTGCAGGTGTACTCGTAGGCCACGGCAAGGACTTCGTCGGAGGAGAGGGCGGACTTCAGCGAGATGTATCCCAGGGTGGGGTTGAGCGTGTATTCGCTGGAGTTGAGCAGGCGCGCGCTCTCCACCTTCTCGAAGTCGCGTCCGCCGGTGATGCCGTAGGCCCGGAGGGGTTCGAGGGCTTGCGTCACACGGCTTATGTCGCGCGCGTCGGGGTATTCCTGCTTGAGGACTTCGAGCAGGTTGTTCGACTGGTTCGAGGGGTTCATGTACGACATATCAGGCTGCCAGTAGTCGGAAGCCAGGCGCGTGTTCTCGCCTATGTCCATGAAACCCACGAAGTTGCGCGACTCGTTGTAGTTGCTGTTCTTGTTGGTGACCCACACCTCTATGCGGGTGATGTTGATTCCCGAGGAGACGTGTGGCAGCCGGGAGGCGAAAGAGTCGTAGTTGTCGTAGAAGTATTGTGCCAGGAAGAAGTGGCGGTTGGCGTCATACTCGTCGGCGCGTACCTGGAACTTTGTCGTCTGCACTCCGCCCTGCGAGGAGATGGTCTTGGACTCGGAGTTCTGCTGCGAGACGAGGCCGGTGACGGTGAGCTTGCCGAACTGGAGCTTGGCCTTCACGCCGAAGAGGGCCGTACCGCCGCGTATGAGGCTCGACCCGGTGGTCATGCTTACGTTACCGGCCTCTATGTTCTTGATTATTTCGTCCTCCTTCCCCTCGTAGGCGAGCTTGAGGTTCTTGGAGTCGAAGTCGAACGTAGCGTCGGTGTTGTAGGTCATGTTGAACTTCATCTTGTCGCCCACCGAGGCGTTGATGTTGGCCTGGATTTTCTGGTCGAAGTCGAAGAAAGTCTTGCGGCGGTTGCGCAGCGAGAGGGCGGGATTGTCGGTCTTGTTGCTCTTTACGCCGAGCGAGAGCTGCGCCGAACCGGAGGTGGTGAGACGCACGCCGCCGGGGCCGAACACCTTGTCCAGCGGGCCCAGGGCGAAGTTCATGTCCAGGATGTTGAAGGGCTGCTTCTCCTTCTGCTCGTAGCTCTCGGCGTTGCGCCGGCGGAAGTAACCGTACATCTCTTGGCGGTTGACCATGGCGTTGTACTGCTCCGTGGTCATGAGGTAAGGGGTCACAATCTCGCGGTCGCCGACCTTTGTGCGGATTACGTACATGCCGAGCCCGGGGTCGTATTCGGCGGTGGTCTTGATGTTCTCGGGCGTCTCGAGGTCCGCGGCGTATTCCTGGCCGGCATAGTCCTCGTAATTGCGCGGTATGGTGGGTGAGACGGTTCCGGAAGGGAGAATCACGGAGTCGGGGATGCGGCTCGAACCGATGTATTGCGGCGCGGGAGGAGGAGGGGGCGGCGACAACGGACGGGCGCCCGGCCGCGTGGTCTGCGATCGGGACACGACTGCTGCCAGCAATACGGCTATCAGTATTACCGGGAGGAGGAGTCGGCGTCGGTTGCTTCTTGTCATAACTCGGTGGTCAGTCCGTGTGTGTTGCTCCTAAGGCCGTGCGGATAGTGGCAATGCTTTGGCTCAGAGCATCTTGAGCGCCTGTTTTATGGCGCTTTCGGTGCTTGTGGCCGGGTCGGCCTTGAAGATTTTGGTCAGAGCCTTGCGGCTTGCGGGAGCGGCGAACCCGAGCATGAGGAGAGCCGCGAGAGCGTCCTCGAAGTCCTGCGTGCCCGCAGTCTGACTTGTAGATAACGCTACGGCGGGGGTGTTTATTTTATCCTTGAGGTCAACAATTATTCTTTGTGCCGTCTTTCCGCCTATTCCCTTTACGGCTTTGAGGGCGGCGTCGTTGCCCGAAGCTATGGCGTTTTCGAGCTGCGGGGCGGTCATGGCAGAGAGTATCAGGCGCGCCGTGTTGGGACCCACGCCGCTGACGCCGATGAGCAGGCGGAACAGAAGGCGTGCATCCCTTTCGAGGAAACCGAAGAGGACGTGGGCGTCCTCGCGTATGGATTCGTGGACGAAGAGCTTGGCACTCTCCATCTTCTGTAGCTCTGAATAGTCGAGCAGCGAGATGTTCAGCTCGTAGCCGACGCCGTGGCAGTCTATTACGGCGGTGGTGGGGGTAAGCTCGGCCACCGGCCCTTTTATATAGTCAATCATCGTGATGTCTTGGTCAATGGTTTCAAGCACCTCTGCCGGTAACGGATGTGACGCTGCAAAAAACGAGGCAGGAAGAGCGGAGTCTTGGCGGGTCACTGACGGCGATGCTTGTTTTAATTGACAAAATTACAATGAATTTTCGGATAACCGGCAATGTTTCCGGGAAAATGTTTCGGAAGAAGATTTGATACAGGTATCGGGAGTCGGATTATAGTAGGCGCAGTAAGTAAATGTGCATTTTGCAGTAGCCAAGATTATGGAACGGAGGTAGGAATGCCTCCGTTCCATAAGGCGCTTTGTCGGACGCGCCATGGCGTGTCCCTGCTCTGCGGACGGAGTTCCCGAAGTGTTAATCATTGTCAGGCGGGGCGGTTATTTTCAGGGGGTTAGGGAACTTTCGGGACGGTGGGTTGTTGTAATTGGCGAGGGGTTTGAAGAGTTTCCCCTTAAAATTGGCACGCGATTTGTATAGAGCCACAAACAGAAAATAAAACTTAAAATTTAGAACACGATATGAATATCAAACCGTTGGCAGACCGCGTTCTGATAGAACCCGCTGCCGCTGAAGAAGTCACGATGAGCGGAATCATCATCCCCGACTCCGCCAAGGAAAAACCTCTGAAAGGAAAAGTGCTGGCCGTAGGCCACGGTACCAAGGATGAAGAAATGGTACTCAAAGAGGGAGACACTGTCCTCTACGGCAAATATGCCGGCCAGGAAATAGAAGTGGAGGGCGTGAAGTATCTGATGATGCGCCAGAGCGACGTGCTCGCTATCGTAGGTTAATTAAAAAAAGGAGAAAAGAAAAATGGCTAAAGAAATTAAATTCAATATAAAGGCTCGCGAAGAGCTCAAGAATGGCGTTGACGCACTGGCCGACGCCGTGAAAGTGACCCTCGGCCCCAAAGGGCGCAACGTTATCATCGAACGTAAGTTCGGCGCTCCCCATATCACGAAAGACGGCGTGACGGTAGCCCGCGAGATAGAGCTCGAAGACCCGTTCCAGAACATGGGCGCACAGCTCGTGAAGGAGGTCGCCTCCAAGACGGGCGACCAGGCGGGCGACGGCACTACTACCGCTACCGTGCTGGCACAGGCCATCGTTAACGTCGGCCTCAAGAACGTGGCCGCCGGCGCCAACCCCATGGACCTCAAACGCGGTATCGACAAGGCCGTGAGCAAGGTCGTCGAGGGTATCAAGGCACAGAGCCGGGAAGTGGACGACGACTTCGGCAAGATAGAAAACGTGGCCCGCATATCCGCCAATAACGACGAGAAGATAGGCAAGCTCATAGCCGAGGCCATGCAGAAGGTGACGCGCGACGGCGTTATCACCGTAGAGGAAGCCAAAGGCACCGAAACCTCCGTCGGCATCGTGGAAGGCATGGAGTTCGACCGCGGTTACATCTCCCCCTACTTCGTTACCAATACCGAAAAGATGGAGTGCGAGATGGACAGCCCCTACATCCTGCTCTACGACAAGAAAATCTCGAACCTCAAGGATATGCTCCCCGTTTTGGAACAGACGGCACAGAGCGGCCGCGGCCTGCTTATCATAGCCGAGGACGTGGACAACGAAGCCCTCGCGACGCTGGTAGTGAACCGTCTGCGCGGTTCACTGAAAATCTGCGCCGTGAAAGCTCCCGGGTTCGGCGACCGCCGCAAGGAGATGCTCGAAGACATCGCTATCCTCACCGGAGGTACCGTAATCAGCGAAGTGAAGGGCATGCAGCTCGCCAACGCTACCATTAATGACCTCGGAACCGCCGAGAAGATTACCGTCAACAAGGACAATACTATCATAGTCAACGGCGCCGGGAGCAAAGAGGCTATCGAAGCCCGCGTAAACCAGATAAAGGCACAGATGGAAGCCACGACCTCCTCCTACGACAAGGAGAAACTGCAGGAACGCCTGGCCAAGCTGGCAGGGGGCGTGGCAGTGCTCTACATCGGCGCCCCCTCGGAGGTGGAGATGAAGGAGAAGAAGGACCGCGTGGACGACGCGCTGAGCGCAACGCGTGCCGCCATAGCCGAAGGTATCGTCCCGGGCGGCGGCGTGGCTTACATCCGCACACTCCCCATGCTCGAAGAACTCAAGGGCGACAACGACGACGAGAACACCGGTATCCAGATTATCCGCCGCGCCATAGAAGAGCCTATGCGCCAGATAGTTGACAACGCCGGTGTGGAAGGTGCCGTTATCGTTCAGAAAGTGAAGGAAGGCAAGGGCGACTTCGGTTACAACGCCCGTACCGGCGAATACCAGAACTTCTTCGAGAGCGGCGTAATCGACCCCGCCAAGGTGACACGCGTAGCGCTTGAGAACGCCGCAAGCATCGCCGGAATGTTCCTCACCACCGAATGTGTTATCGCCGACAAGAAAGAGGAAAACCCCGCGGCTCCCGCAATGCCGAATCCCGGAATGGGCGGCATGGGCATGATGTAATATCCTGACTACGAAAGGTTAAACATAGACAAAATATCTCTCAGGCCGGGCTCCCGAATAAGGGGGTCCGGCTTTTTTTTGCGTTGTGCATTTGTTGCGCAGGCCGGAGGCCTACGCTCCGTATTCGCGGGAGATGAAGTCGTGCTGTACGGGGTCGTAGGTTATGCCGGGAGTGGTGAAGAGGCGGTTTATGGCGCCGGAGGCCGTCAGCTCGCCGGGGGTGCCTTCTATGAATTGGCGGGCGGGGGTGAGCATGAAGATGCGGTCGGCCATGCGCAGGGCTTGCGCCACGTCGTGGGTGGAGAAGAGGATTCCTTTGCCGTGGTCGCGTGCGAGTCGTCCGAGCATCCCGAGGATTTCTATGCGCGCCGCCACGTCGAGGAAAGAGAAGGGCTCGTCGAGGACTATGAGCGGCGTTTCCTGCGCCAGGGCACGCGCTATCATGGCTTTCTGACGCTCGCCGTCGCTGAGTTCGGCTATGAAGGAGTCGGCCTTGTGTGTGATTCCCACGCTCCGCATGGCGCGGTCGGCGACGGCGCGGTCTTCCCCGGACAGTCTCCCTGAGAAACCGGTGTGCGGGTCGCGGCCGAGCGCCACGAGTTCGCGGACGGTGAGGGCCCCGACCTGCAGCCGTTCGGTGGTGACTATGGCCACGAGTTCGGCCAGATGCCGTCCTGCGATGCTCCGCAGGTCGCGTCCGCAGATTTCTACCCGTCCGGAGATGGCGGGGAGCTCGCCGGTAATGGTGCGCAATAGGGTAGATTTGCCGACGCCGTTGCAGCCGATGAGCGCCGTGAGTTGTCCGGCGCGGAGGGTGAAGCCGAGCGGCCCGGCTAACGGTCTCTTTCCGTAACCTACGCAGAGTGAACGTGTCGCGAGCAGTGGCGTGTCCATGGTGCTGTCAGTTGAAGTATTTGAGTTTGCGGCTGTTGACCATGATGTAGACGATGACCGGCACGCCGATGATGGGGGTAATGATGTTGATGGGGATGATGCCTGCGGATGCCGGGAGGACGCTGAGCAATGCGCAGAGAAGCGCCGTGGCGGCGCCGAGGATGATGCAGCCGGGGAGCAGGACGTTGTGCATCGACGTGGAGAAGAGCAGCCGCGCGATGTGCGGGACCACGAGTCCGATGAACCCTATGGGTCCGCAAAAGGCCGTCGCCACGGCGGTCAGCGTCCCGGAGATAAGTAATATCAAGGAACGCGTGCGCGCGACGCGGTAGCCCATCGTCGCCATATATCGGTCGCCGAGGAGCATGGCGTTAAGGGGTTTGGCCACGAGGCATGAGGCAGCGAGCATGGCGGTGACGGTGAACGCCATCCAGGGGAGTTCGCGCAGGGTGACGGCCGAGAAGCTCCCCATCCCCCATAGCATGAAGTTGCGGACGCCCTCGGCCGGCGCGAAGAAATTGAGCAGCGAGACAAGCGAGTTGGAGAGGTAGCTTATCATGATGCCGATGATGAGCAGCCCGAGCGTGCTTTTCAGGACGGAGGAAAAGAGCGAGAGCAGTAGCAATATTGCCGCGGCGCCGAGCAATGCCCCGATGATTGCGCTTCCCATGGCGAGGGAGCCGCCGGTGAGGCCGAGACCGCCGACGCCGAGCACTATTACCGCCACTCCGAGCGACGCTCCGGAGGAGATGCCCATGATTGAGGGGCCTGCCAGCGGGTTGCGGAAGGTGGTCTGGAGCATGAGCCCTGCCACTGAGAGCGCCGCCCCCGCGAGCAATGCCGTGACGGCGAACGGTAGCCGCGCCTCCACCACGATGGTGCGCCAAGAGGCTTTTACCCCTTCGTCGCCGAGGAGCGCGCCCAGGACGTCGCGTGCCGGGATGGGGACGCCGCCGGTAAGCAATACCGCCGCGAAGAGGAGCAGTGTCGCGAATATGGCCGAAGCGAATTGCAGGCGTCGCCGTGCCGGGAGCGTCATCTTGGCTATTGATAAAAATTAAGTAAGTGTTCAAATTAAACACATATCAGAAACGCCGGCATTTTTGAGCGATTTCAGCGAGTCGACGAGGGCGCGATGCGGGCATCGCAACCGAGGAGACTTGGCTGAAAGCGCCAAAAAGGCCAAGTTTATGATATGTGAGATTAATTCTTTCACTTACTATCGGTTTAATTTGAATACTTACTTACTTACCCATCGGGCGGAAGTAGCGCAACCGGTCGTCGTTGCGGTTGAAGATGTTGATGTATTCGCGTAGCAGGAGGTCGGGATGGAACGGCGTCTCGTCGAAAATCGGAGCCGTGGAGGTGTCGCAATAGTAGACGCCGCCCTTGTCCACTGCGCTGAAATGCTTGTAGCGCGGGTCCATGGCCATGAGGCCGTCGCGTGTCAGTTTCTGCCCGAAGACTTTAAGGAGCCAGAAGTCGGCGTCGCGCGCCTTGTCGAGCACCTGCTCGAAGGAGAGGTTCAGCGAGCCTGCGGACTTGTCGTCGGCCCAGGGGTAGGTGGCTCCGGCATCGGCATATATCCGGGCGGTATAGCTTCCGCCTCCGGCTACGTACCACACTCCCTGATAGATGTTGTCGGCGAAGACGGTGGGGCGCTGCTTGCGTCCGGCTGTCTCTTTCATTGCGGCGGCGTATCGCTGCCTGACGCCGCTGAAGATGCTGTCGGCCTTTTCGACGTTGCCGGTGAGTGCGCCGAGGAGTTTAAGCCATTCGGCGCGGCCGAGCGGAGTCTGCTCCTCGTTCTCGCTCATGCGGATTATGGGGATGCCGAGCTTCTCAACGCTGCGTGTGTCCATGCCGTCGTAGATGTTGAGGATGATGGCGTCCGGGGAGAGGTCTATTATCTTCTCGACGGCAGGTGCCGAGGAGGTGCCGAGGTCGGCGATACTGCCCTTTGCCAGTCCCTCTTTCACGGACGGCAGTGTGAAGTACGACGCGTCGGCCACACCTTTTATGATAGCCCCCGCGCCCAGTTCGTCGAGGGCTGAGGCGTGGACAGAAGTGTAGACCACGGCTTTTTGCAACGGTACCTCTATCACCTCGCCGTCGGCGACGGATGGTTTCTCCGTACCGCGCTTTACGAGGTAATACTTTGCGACCGTCTTGGCGGAGTCTTCCGGGCTGACGACTTCGGCCACGGTGACGTTGTCGCCCATCGGGTACATGCGTAGCGTCTTGGCGTCTGTGAGGAGGTTGCCGGCCGTGGAGGAGGCCTGTTTATTGCCACAGGCCGTTGTCAGGATGAGGAATGAAAGGAGGAGCGTCAGGAACTTGTTCATAAGTGGCTTATTTAACGAGCGATTTCAGTACGTTGACAATCTTTTCGAGATGACGGTCCTCGACCCACGGACCGGCGGGGAGGCAGAGTCCGCGGCCGAAGAGATGTTCCGAGGTCCCGTCGGTGTAAGAGGGGGCGTCGGCGAATACGGGCTGGAGGTGCATAGGTTTCCAGAGAGGACGGCTTTCGATGTTCCCGGCGGCGAGGGCGACGCGCGCGTCTTCGTAGGTGAATCCGGTTGCGATGCTGTCTATCAGTATGTTGCACAGCCAGTAGTTGGAGCGGAATCGGTCGTCGGGATTGCTGTGGAGCGTGATGCCGGGGAAGTCGGCGAAGAGTCGCGCGTAGACATCGTGGACGTGGCGGTGGTGGGCCAGATGCTCTTCGAGGATGTGCATCTGTCCGCGCCCGATGCCGGCGCAGATGTTGCTCATGCGGTAGTTGTAGCCTATCTCGCGGTGTTCGTACCAGGGGAATGGTTCGCGTGCCTGCGTGGCGAGGAAGACGGCGCGCCGGCGTGTCTCTTCGTCGGGGCAGACAAGGGCGCCGCCGCCGGAGGTCGTTATCATCTTGTTGCCGTTGAAGGAGAGTGCGCCGAAACGTCCGAAGGTGCCGCACTCCCGACGGCAGAACGTGGAGCCGAGGGCTTCCGCCGCGTCCTCAATCAGCGTGATGCCGTAGCGGTCGGCTATCTCGCAGATGCGGTCCATCTGTGCCGGCATACCGTAAAGGTCAACCACGACGATGGCTTTCGGCTTGCGTCCCGTCCTGGCGATGCGGTCCCGGATGGCCTCTTCCAGGAGGTCGGGGCTCATGTTCCACGTAAGCGGCTCGCTGTCGACGAATACCGGCCGTGCTCCCTGGTAAGCCACCGGGTTGGCGGAGGCGGAGAAGGTCATCGACTGGCAGATGACCTCGTCGTCGCGTTCCACACCTGCGAGGATGAGCGCGAGATGCAGCGCCGCCGTGCCGGCCGAGACGGCAGCTATCTTCTTGCCGCCGCCGGTGAAGCGCTCCAGGTCCTGCTCGAAGCCGGTGACGTTCGGGCCCAGCGGCACAACCCAGTTGTCGGCGAACGCCTCGTTTATATAATCCTGTTCTTTGCCGCTCATGTGGCAAAGGCAAAGTAAAATCTTTTCAGCCATAGTAGTTAAGGTGTGTCATTTGCCGAGTGCGTAATAAGTGAAGCCGTCGCTTTCGAGTTCAGTGCGGTCGTAGATGTTGCGGCCGTCGAATACCACCGGAGTGCGCATGGATTTGTGGATGACGTTCCAGGAGGGTACGCGGAACTCCTTCCATTCCGTGACGAGCATGAGGGCGTCCGAGTCGAGAGCGGCCTCGTACATATTGGGGCAGTAGGTCACCGTGTCGCCGATGCGGCGGCGGCATTCCTGCATCGCTATCGGGTCGTAGACGCGCACCGTGGCGCCGTGCCGGAGAAGCAGGTCTATGAGGACGAGCGCCGGTGCCTCGCGCATATCGTCGGTCTCCGGCTTGAAGGCCAGCCCCCACAGCGTAACGGCCTTGCCCTCGACGCTGCCGCCGTAGTGCTTTAGCAATTTCTTGAATAACAACGACTTCTGGCTTTCGTTGACCTCCTCCACGGCGCGTAGCACGCGCATGTCATAGCCATGCTGGGCGGCGGTCCGTATTATGGCCTTGACGTCCTTGGGGAAG
>OGNF01001048.1_pt1 | contig 27271 bp, 19 predicted proteins | sample 1573321 | NCBI WGS metagenome assembly OGNF01 (sample SAMEA2581911, study PRJEB24529) | metagenome | biome: Human gut stool | place: China | collected 2011 | reverse complement strand
CCTCGAACATATTGCTCTTGGCGTGGCACACGGGGCACTCCGCGGGCGCCTCGGGACCTTCATAGATATAACCGCAAACCTTGCAGACCCACTTTTTCATATTCGTATCCTCCATTTGATTTTTGTTGGAATTTTTAGGTTGCTTGCCTTTGTGAGCTTAGTGTAGCATAGTATTTGCAGTTTTGCAAAGTTGCATTTGCAACTTTACGGTAAAATTTTTATGAATTTCTTGCCATTGCCCTGAGAATACGCGGGGCAAGGAGCACACTGACGACGATCTTCAGGCAGTCGCCGGGGAGATAGGGCAGCATATAGGCCGTGGCGAGCTTTGCCGCGCTGACGGCTCCGCCGTTGTAGACGTTTACGATGAGCGCGATGTAGGGCAGGCCGATGGCGTAAAGCACAGCGAAGCCGGCGGCACAGGCAAGCGCGAGACGCAGCGGTGTGCGGTTTTTCTCCGCGAGCCTGCCGATGACCCACGCGGCGGGGATCAGACCGAGCAGAAAGCCAAAGGTGGGATTGAACACATAGCTGAAGCCGCCGCCGGCAGCGAAAATGGGAAGACCCACCAGACCGAGACCGACGTAGAGCGCCTGCGAGAGCGCGCCGAGCCTGGCACCGAGCAGCAGTCCGGCCATGGCGGTGAAGAAGCACTGCAGCGTGATGGTCGCGTGCATGAATTGGAAGTGGATGAACGCGCCGATGGCGGTCAGGGCGGCAAACAGCGCGCAGTAAATGAGGTCTCTTGTTTTCATGAGGCTGCCTTTCTTTTTCTCAACAGGATGGGGCCAGTGTAGCACAGCGCGGCGTCTCTGTCAACCTGAAATTTTATATAGGTTTACAGAACGGACAAATGAAACGGAGAGATGGCATCTCCCCGTTTTGTAAGCTCAGACGTTGAAGCGAAAATAGATCATGTCGCCGTCCTTGACGACGTAGTCCTTGCCCTCGCTGCGCAGCAGCCCCTTCTCCTTGGCGGCGGCCACGGAGCCGCAGGCGATCATCTCGGAGAAGTTGATGGTCTCGGCACGGATGAAGCCGCGCTCGATGTCGGAGTGGATCTTGCCGGCGGCCTGCGGAGCCTTCGTACCCTTGACGATGGTCCACGCGCGGCACTCGTCCTCGCCGTAGGTGAGGAAGGAGATCAGTCCCAGCAGCGTATAGGAACACTGAATGAGCCGGTCCAGGCCGGACTTTTCGATGCCCAGCTCCTCAAGGAACATGGCGCGGTCGTCGCCGTCCAGCTCAGCAATGTCCTGCTCGAGCTTGGCGCAGATGGGCAGCACCTCCGCGCCCTCCTTTGCCGCCAAATCGGCGACGAGCTTATAATATTTGTTGGAGTCCTTGTCGGCAAAGCCGTCCTCGTCCATGTTTGCGGCGTAGATGATGGGCTTGAGGCTGAGCAGGTCGGCGGTGGCGATCAGCTCGGCGTCCTCCTTACTGTCGGCTTCAAAGGTGCGCGCGCTCTTACCGGCGTCGAGGTGCGCGGCGAGTGCCTTGAATACGTCCGCCTCGTGCAGGAACTTCTTGTCGCCCTTGGCCATCTTCGCGGCCTTTTCCACGCGGCGGTTCACCATCTCCAGGTCGGCCATGATGAGTTCGAGGTCGATCGTTTCAATGTCGCCGATGGGATCGACGGGCACGTTCGTGCTGGCGTCGGCGACGACGTGCATGATGTTCTCGTCATCGAAGCAGCGCACGACGTGAACGATGGCGTCCGTGCGACGGATGTTCTCCAGAAACTTGTTGCCCAAGCCCGCGCCCTGGCTGGCGCCCTTGACAAGGCCCGCGATGTCCACGAATTCGATGACCGCGGGGGTCTTCTTTTTGGGGTGGTACATCTCGGCGAGCTTGTCCAGCCGCTCGTCGGGCACGGCCACCATGCCGACGTTCGGCTCGATGGTGCAGAACGGATAGTTGGCGCTCTCCGCGCCGGCGTTGGTGATGGCGTTGAACAGGGTGGACTTGCCGACGTTCGGCAGCCCGACGATACCTAATTTCATAAAGGAAAGCCTCCTTTTATTTTTCAGCAAAATATTCTATCACGCCGGAGCGCAAAACGCAAGCCATTCCGACGTCTTCTGAAAAAGCAGAGCGTTCCGCGGAACGCTCTGCTTTTTGCCTGCTGGTTTACAGCTTTGTGATGACGGGAATGACCATCGGGCTGCGCTTGGTCGTTTTGAACAGGTAGTTGCTCACGCCCGATTTGATCGCGCCCTTGAGCTCGCCGATATCGCGGCTGCGGCGGCCCAGCACGCCCTCGGCGGCGGACATGACCACGGTCTTGAGCTCATTCATCAGCTCCTCGGACTCCTTGACGTAGATGAAGCCGCGGGTGATGATCTCGGGCTCGGCGAGCATATAGCCGTCGTGCGCGGAGATGGGCAGCACGACCACCACCATGCCGTCCTCGGCGAGATGCTTGCGGTCGCGCAGGACCACGGCGCCGACGTCGCCCACACCGCTGCCGTCCACGAAGATCTCGCCGGCGGGCGCCATGCCCGGCACGAGCTTCATCGTGCGGGCGGTGATCTCCACCGCGTCGCCGTTTTCGCAGATGGCGATGTTCTTGCGGTCCATGCCCATGGACATGGCAAGGTTCTTATGGATCTGCAGCATACGCTGCTCGCCGTGTACGGGGATAAAATACTTCGGCTTTGTGAGCGCGTGGATGATCTTCAGCTCCTCCTGACAGGCATGGCCGGAGACGTGGAGCATATCCGCGCGGTCGTAAATGACCTCGACGCCCTTGCGGAACAGCTCGTTGATGACGCGCGAGACGGTGTTCTCATTGCCGGGAATGGCGGAAGCCGAGATGATGACGCGGTCGCCGGGGCCGACCTCGATCTGCTTGTGCTGGGAAAACGCCATGCGGTAGAGCGCGCTCATCTCCTCGCCCTGCGAGCCGGTGGTCACGATGACCTGCTTATCGAGCGGGAGCGCCTTGATCTTGTTGATGTCCGTCACGGTGTTCTTGGGTAGCTTCATGTAGCCGAGGTCGACCGCGACCTTGGTGACATTTTCCATGCTGCGGCCCGTGACGGCGACCTTGCGGCCGACCGCCGCCGCCGCGTCGATGACCTGCTGGATGCGGTGGACGTTGGAGGCGAAGGTCGTGACGATGATGCGCTGCTTGCAGCCGGCAAAGAGCCGGTCGAAGGTCTTGCCGACCGTGCGCTCGCTCATCGTGTAGCCGGGGCGCTCGACGTTCGTGGAGTCCGCGAGCAGCGCGAGCACGCCCTGCTTGCCCAGCTCGCCGAAGCGCGCGAGGTCGATGACCTCGCCGTCGATGGGCGTGGAGTCGATCTTGAAGTCGCCCGTGTGGACGACGGTGCCGAGCCCGGTGTGGATGGCAAACGCCACGCTGTCCGCGATGGAGTGGTTCACATGAATGAACTCCACGCTGAACTTGCCGGCCTTGACCGTCATGCCGCTTTCGACCGTGACGATCTTGGTGGACTTCAAAAGCCCGTGCTCCTCGAGCTTCAGGCGGATCAGTCCCGCAGTCAGGCGGGTACAGTAAATAGGCATATTGACCTGCTTGAGGACGTAGGGGATGGCCCCGATGTGGTCCTCGTGGCCGTGGGTGATGAACAGACCGCGGATGCGGTTCTTGTGCTTGGTGAGGTAGCTCACGTCGGGAATGACAAGGTCGATGCCGTACATATCGTCGCCGGGAAAGGCCATGCCGCAGTCCACGACGATGATCTCGCCGCCGTACTCATACACGGTCATGTTCTTGCCGATCTCGTTCAGTCCGCCGAGCGGGATGATCTTCAAATTTTCTGCCAAAATGCATTCACTCCTTATGAATCTTCAAAAATTGGGTGAGCATTCGGTCCACGCCGCGCGGAAATGACCGCACGGAAACAACGGCGTCCGTGCTGCGCGCTCCGCCCTGTTCCGCGGAGCGCATCGCACCATCGGCGCCCTGATCGTTTTTACTATGGACTTGTGCTCTATTCAAACCGCGCGATGGCGGCTCAATACAATTTGTGTTTTTATAGTATACCACGTTTTTTGGAAAAAGTACACACTTTTTTTCATGCGCCCCTTTTCCGGACGAATTTTTTATCGGAAAGCCTATTGCACCCTTGCGCGCCCGTGTGCTACAATATAGTATCTATCCGTATTTGTTCCGCCTTTGTGCCGCCGATGAAGCGGGGAGGATGCCTTATGAGTAAGAAAGTCAATAAGCTGACCGAGCCGAATATGCGGCTGTATTTTCTTCTTGCCGCGGTCTTCTGCGCGGTGACGCTGTGGATCGAGCCGATCCTCGGCCTTGTTGAAGCCGGTGTGATGGCGCTTACCTACGTCTATTTCCGCCGCACGGCGCAAAAGCGCCGCGAGGGCATCCAGCGCTACGTCGAGGATATGACCGACGATGTGGCGAGCGCGGGCAAGTCCTCCATGCTCTCGGCCCCCTTTGCCATGATGGTCTTCCGGCCCGATACGCAGGAGGTGCTGTGGAGCAACGAGAGCTTCCTCCAGCTCACGGGCATGAGGGAGAATCTGTTCGATAACCGGCTGGAGGATACGCTGCCCGGCTTCCCCGCCCAATGGCTGCTGGAGGGAAAGAGCGAATGTCCCGAAACGGTCGTCGTCAACAACCGGCACTTCCGCGTGTTCGGCAGTCTCACGCATCCGAGCGGCCGCAGCGGTGCGCGCGGACTTCTCGCGCTGACCTATTGGATGGACGTGACTGAGCAGGACGAGCTCAGGAAAAAGAGCGAGGAGAACCGCCCCATCGTGGCCGTGCTCATGCTCGATAACTACGAGGAGCTGATGAAGGCCGGCACCGAGGCGGCGCGCTCGTCCGTGCTCGCGCAGATCGACGAAAAGATCAGCGCGTGGGTGTCGGGCACGCAGGGGCTTTTGTGCAAGTACGACCGCAACCGCTATTTGCTGCTGCTGACGGAAAAGCATTACAATACGCTGCTCGAGGGCAAGTTCAGCGTGCTCGACGCGGTGCGCTCCGTTGTCACCGAGGACGGCGTCGCCGCGACGCTCTCCATCGGCGTCGGCAAGGACGCGGACGATTACGAGACGCTTTTCAAGAACGCGGGCCTGTCCATCGAGATGGCGCTCTCGCGCGGCGGCGATCAGGTCGTCGTGCGCAACCGCCTCGATTTTGAGTTCTACGGCGGCAAGACAAAGTCCACCGAAAAGCGCACGAAGGTCAAGTCCCGCGTGATGGCCAACGCCCTCGGCGAGCTGATCTCCGATGCCAGTCAGGTCTTTATCATGGGCCATAAGCACGCCGACTTCGACGCCGTCGGCGCGGCGGCGGGCGTGTGCTGCATCGCGCGCAAGCGCGGCAAGAAGGCGCAGATCGTCATTGACATGGACGACAATGCCGCCGGCCCGATCCTCAAGCGCCTTGCCGCGCTGCCGGAGTATAAGGACGCCTTCATCAGCGGCAGCGACGCCTTCATCAAGGCACAGCCCGGCGCGCTGCTCGTGGTGGTGGACACCAACCGCCCCGACTTCGTGGAGTCCGAGCAGCTGCTCGACACCTGCAACCGCGTGGCGGTCATCGACCATCACCGCCGGGCGGCGAGCTATATTGAATCCGCTGCGCTCAACTTCCACGAGCCGTATGCCTCGTCGGCATCGGAGCTGGTGAGCGAGCTGCTGCAATATCTCATTGACCCCGGCGATCTGCTGCGCGCCGAGGCCGAGGCCCTGTTCGCGGGCATCGTGCTCGATACGAAGAACTTTACCATGCGCACCGGCGGACGCACCTTTGAGGCCGCGGCGCTGCTGCGCCGCGCGGGCGTGGACACGGCGGACGTGCAGCGCCTGTTCCAGGGAACGCTTTCCGACATGATCGAGCGCTATGACATCATCCGCCACGCGGAGCTGTATCACAACGACATTGCCATCGCGGCGGTGGAGCAGGACATCGACCGCGTGACCGCGGCCAAGGCCGCCGACGAGCTGCTGACGCTGCGCGGCGTGCGCGCGTCGTTCGTGCTCTTCAAGCACGATACGGGCGTGAATCTGTCGGCGCGCTCGCTCGGCGAGATCAACGTGCAGCTCATTATGGAAAAGCTCGGCGGCGGCGGAAACTCCACCACCGCGGGCGGACAGATCCCGGACGGGACGGTGGACGCGGTGCGCGAGCAGCTCATCGCCGCCATCGACCAGTATTTGGAAGGATAAAAAAACACCATCAGGAGGATAGAACGATGAAAGTGATTTTACAGCAGGACGTCAGAGGTCAGGGCAAGAAGGGCCAGATGATCGACGCGGCGGAGGGCTACGCCCGCAACTATCTGCTGCCGCGCAAGCTGGCCATCCCCGCCACGGCGGACGCCATCAACACCATGAACCTCAAGGAAAAGGCGCGCCGCGCCGAGGAGGCGGCGAACCGCGCCGCCGCCGTGGAGACCGCGGACAAGCTGCGTAACTGCACCGTGAAGATCACCGCCAAGGGCGGCGCGAACGGCAAACTCTTCGGCGCCATCACCGGCAAGGAGATCTCCGAGGAGCTCATGGCACAGTTCGGCCTGGACGTCGGCAAGCAGAAGATCGTGCTCGACGAGCCGATTAAGGCATTCGGCAGCTACGAGATCCGCGCGAAGCTCGGCTACGAGGTCAGCGGGAAGTTCACCGTGACCGTGGCGGAGGAATAAGCCAGACTTTACGCAGAAAAGAGGTGCCCTGCGATGGACGAACTGCTCTACCGCCAGATGCCGCATTCGCTCGAGGCGGAGCAGGCGGTGCTCGGCTCGATGCTCATCGACGCGAACTGCATTAAGGACGTGATGGAAAAGCTGCGCCCCGAGGATTTCTACCTGCGCCAGAACCGGGAGATCTTCGAGACGATCTATTCCATGTTCCTCTACTCCAAGCCCATCGACGGCGTGACCGTCGCGGGCGAGATGGAGCGCAACGGCACCTATGACGAAAATACCACGCGCAATTATCTTGTGCAGCTCATGGAGGTCACGCCGACCTCCGCGAACGTCAACGAATACGCCGACATTGTGCGTGACAAGGCGCTGCTGCGCGCGATCGCGACCGTGGCGAGCGACATCACCGGCATGGTGCAGGACGGCACGGGCGGAGCCTCCGCCGTGCTCGACGCCGCCGAGCAGAAGATCTATGCGGTGCGCCGCGGGCGCAGCGCACAGAATATGGAGCAGATCAGCGTGGTGCTGCAGGGCGTGCTCGACCATCTCGCCGAGCTTTCCGCCACCGGCGGTAAGACGCTGCCGGGCCTTTCCACGGGCCTGAGCGCCGTGGACGACAAGATCAACGGCCTGAGCAAATCTGACCTTATCCTGTTGGCGGCAAGACCCGGTATGGGCAAGACCAGCTTTGCACTTAATGTGGCGCTCAACGTGGCAAAGGCGAGCGGCAAGGCGGTCGCGGTCTTTTCCCTGGAAATGTCCAAGGAACAGCTCGTCACGCGCGTGCTGTCCAACGAGGCACTGGTGGAGAACGGACGGCTCATCTCCGGCAATCTGCGTGAGAGCGACTGGGTAAAGATCGCGGAGGCGGCCTCGACGCTCAGCCGCACGGACATCAAGATCGACGACAATCCGCTCCTCACCGTCGCGGACATGAACGCCAAATGCCGCCGCATCGAAAACCTCGGCCTCGTCGTCATCGACTATCTTCAGCTGATGACCTCCGCCGGCGGAAAGGGCTACAGCGGCGAGAACCGCCAGCAGGCGGTGAGCGACATTTCACGTATGCTCAAGATCATGGCGAAGGAATTGCAGGTCCCTGTGCTCTGCCTTTCACAGCTCTCGCGCGCGAACGAAAAGCGCGACGACAAGCGCCCCATGCTCTCCGACCTGCGTGAATCCGGCGCGATCGAGCAGGACGCGGACATCGTGCTCTTTCTCTACCGCGACGACTATTACAACGAGGATTCCGAAAAGCACAACATTGCCGAGTGCATCGTCGCCAAGAACCGCCATGGCGAGACCGGCAAGGTCGAGCTGCGCTGGATGCCGGAGTACACGACCTTCGGCACGCTCGAAAGGCGGTACGAGGACGAATGAAAAAGGTACTGGACTTTGTGCAGCGCTTCGACCTGCTGCCGCGCTACGAGCTGCTGCTCGCGGCGGCTTCGGGCGGCCTGGACTCGATGTGTCTGCTGGACTTTTTATACGAAAACGGCTACCGCGTGTGCGCGGCGCACTACAACCATCAGCTGCGCGGGCAGGAGGCCGACATGGACGAGGACCTCGTGCGTGCGTGGTGCGCAGCGCGGCGTATCCCGCTGTGCGTCGGCACGGGCGATGTGGCGGCCTACGCCGGGGAGAACGGCCTGACAATCGAGGAGGCGGCGCGCAAGCTGCGCTACGACTTCCTTAACTCCGTTGCCGGTCAGACCGGCGCGGCGCGCATCGTCACCGCCCATCACGCGAACGACAACGCCGAAACGGTGCTCTTTCATCTTGCCCGCGGCACGGGCATGGCGGGCCTTGCGGGCATCGCGCCGAAAAACGGCAGGCTGGTGCGCCCCTTCCTCTGCCTGACGCGGGAGGAGCTTGCCGCCTACGCGAAGGAGCATCATGTGCCCTATCGCACGGACGCGACCAACGCGGACACGGCGCTCACGCGCAACTTTATCCGCGCGGAGGTGGTGCCGAAGCTCTGCCGGGTCAACGCGCAGGCGGTCGAGCACATCGGCGAGACGGCGCTGCGCCTGCGGCAGGAGGATGAATACCTCGACTCCCTTGCCGCCGCTTATCTGACGGAGCTGAAAACGGAGGCCGGCGCGGTGACGCTGCCCTGCGCGGCGGTCGCGCAGGCCCACGCGGTCCTGCGGCCGAGGGTGCTGCGCCTCGCGCTCGACGCGCTCGGCGCGGGGAAGAAGGACTTCACCGCCGCGCACTACGACGCGCTTGCCGCGCTTTGCACGGGAAACGGGACAGCGCAGCTCGACCTGCCCGGCGGCGTGACCGCGCGGCGCACGGACGGCGTGTTGACGCTCTGCGCACACCGGAGGGAAACGCCGGAGCGCGTTTTGCTCCGCGCAGGGGAGACCGTCCGCTGGGGCGGCTTTGCCATCACCTGCCGAAAATGCGAAAAAACGGTTGAAAATTCTGAAAATACCGTTATATTAAGAGGTGCCGCTCTGGACGCGCCGCTCTCGGTCGGCGCGTGGGACGCGCGGGAGAGCATGACGCTGCCCGTCTCGCGCGGCTCGCGGAGCCTCAAGCGGCTCTTCGCCGAGCGCGGCTTTTCGCCGGATGAGCGGGAGCAAACGCCGGTCATCCGCTCGGGCGGCGCGGTCGCTGCGGTGTACGGCATCGGCACGGACGCGCTGTTCCTGCCGGGCGACGGCGAGAGCGTGTGTGTATTGACCTTTGAGAAAACCGCGGAGTAATGCTCCGAAAAAACAAACATAAAACAATGGGAGAGGGAAAAACTATGGCGAAAAGCATGATGGATCAGGATATGCTGAAGGTGCTCTACAGCGAGGAGCAGATCAGGACGCGCGTGAGGGCGATGGGCGACACGCTCTACGAGCAGTTCAAGGACCGCAACCCGCTGTTCCTCGGCGTGCTCAAGGGCAGCTTCATCTTCATGGCGGACATCGTCCGCGCCTGCCAGATCAAGAGCGACATCGAGTTCATCGCGGTGTCGTCCTACCAGAACGGCACGTCCTCGTCCGGCGTGGTGCAGATCACGCACGACCTGCAGCAGGACATTACGGGCCGCGAGATCGTGGTCATTGAGGATATCCTGGACTCCGGCAATACCCTCTACTTCCTCAAGAACTATTTCCTCACCAAGGGCGCCAAGAGCGTGACGGTCGTTACTCTGCTCGATAAGCCCGCCCGCCGCGTCAAGCCCATCACGGCCGATCTCGCGGGCTTTGAGGTCCCCGACGAGTTCGTCGTGGGCTACGGGCTGGACTACGCCCAGCAGTACCGCAATATGCCGTACATCGGCGTGCTCAAGCCGGAGGTCTACAGCAAGTAAGGCCGTAGCCCACACGCCCTGAAAGGGGCGGCGCGCGTAAGCGCGTACAAGCATTTTGCCGCAGGCAAAATCTTGGAACGGGACGGATTCATTCCGTACCGTTCAGAGTAAGATCAAAGGGCTCCCGCCGCGCCTGCGCGGTGGGAAGGGCTACGGGCTGGATTACGCCCAGCAGTACCGCAATATGCCGTACATCGGCGTACTCAAGCCGGAGGTCTACAGCAAGTAAGGCCGGCGTATGATGGAAAAAGCGCCGCAGGCTTTGCGCCGCGCACGGCGCAAATGATCTTGACTGTTATTTCTGACGACATGCGCGTCTGAAATAACATATCTCGCGAAGTGAGCGTCGAGCCGCTGCGGCGGAGAGGCGCAGAGCGAAGCGCATCCAAATATCAAAAAAGTCCGTAGGACTTTTTTGAAGAATCGAAAAGAGGCGCTCGTCGCCTCTTTTCTTCAAGGCAGACTCTGCTGCCGCAAAAGGAGGGAAAACCTTTGACCCAGACCAAACGACCCAATTATGTGCTGTGGATGCTGTGCGTTTTCATGCTGCTCTCGGCCGCCTCGTATTTTTTCCGCCCCAAGGAGCCGGAGATTTCCTATGCTGAGGTCGTGCAGCTCTTTGAACAGGAGAAGGTAAAGTCCTTCACCGTGCAGGACACCACGCTCACGCTCAAGCTGCGTGAGGCGGTGGACGGCAAGACGGAGCTCCGGAAGGAGCTCTACGACTTCGACCTTTTCTACGACGACCTCAACGACCTTGTCGTGGAGCAGAAGGCCGCCGGCATTCTGGAGGACTATAACTACTCCGCCAACCACTCACCTAATTACCTTGCCATTGCCCTGCCCTATGTGATCGCCGTCGCGGGGCTGTTCGCCATCTGGTACTTCTTTTCCATGCGCGCCTCCGGCAGCGGGAACGACCGTATGGCGAAGTTCGGCAACGCCACCTTCCGGCACGGCAGCGAGAGCGCCCGCAAGACCACCTTTGCCGACGTTGCGGGCGCGGACGAGGAGAAGGAGGAGCTTGCGGAGATCGTGGACTTCCTGCGCGACCCGCAAAGGTTTGTCGAGCTCGGCGCGCGTATTCCCAAGGGCGTGCTGCTCGTCGGCCCTCCGGGAACGGGCAAGACGCTGCTCGCCCGCGCGGTCGCGGGTGAGGCGGGCGTGGAGTTCCTCTCCATCTCCGGCTCGGACTTTGTGGAGATGTACGTCGGCGTCGGCGCAAGCCGCGTGCGCGACCTGTTCGAGCAGGCCAAGAAGGCGGCTCCCTGCATTATTTTCATCGACGAGATCGACGCGGTCGGCCGCCAGCGCGGCACCGGCCTCGGCGGCGGTCACGACGAGCGCGAGCAGACGCTCAACCAGCTGCTCGTCGAGATGGACGGCTTCGGCACGAACGACGGCGTGGTCGTTCTTGCGGCGACCAACCGTGCGGACATCCTCGACCCCGCGCTGCTGCGCCCCAGCCGCTTTGACCGCCAGATCTACGTCGGCTATCCCGACATCAAGGGCCGCGAGGACGTTTTGAAGATCCACACCGCCAACAAGCCGCTTGCCGAGGACGTGGACCTTGCCAAGGTCGCGCGGGGCACGGCGGGCTTTACCGGCGCGGACCTTGAGAACCTTTCCAACGAGGCGGCGCTGCTGTGCGCGCGCCGCGGCGACCAATTCATCACCATGGCGGACTTCGAGGAGGCGGAGATCAAGGTCCTCGCCGGACCCGAGAAGCGCAGCCGCGTTGTGCCGGAGCACGAGCGGAAACTGACCGCCTATCACGAGGCGGGCCATGCCGTCGTGATGCACGCGCTGCCGACGCACGAGCCGGTGCATCGCATCACCATCGTGCCGCGCGGACAGGCGGGCGGCATGACCATCGCGCTGCCCGATGAGGACCGCTCCTACCAGTCCAAGCGCTACATGGAGGAGCAGATCGTCTCGCTCCTCGGCGGGCGCGCGGCGGAGAAGTTAATGCTCGGCGACATTTCCACCGGCGCCTCGAACGACATCGAGCGCGCCTCGCACATCGCGCGCAAGATGGTCACGGCCTACGGCATGAGCGAGAAGCTCGGCTCCATCGCCTTTGAGAGCGGGCACGACGAGGTGTTCATCGGCAAGACGATGGGCCAGACGCGCAGCTACTCGGAAAAGACCGCCGCCGAGATCGACGACGAGGTCAAGGCCATCATTGACCGCGCGTATGCGCGCTGCGAGGAGATCTTGACGGCACGGCGCGAGGTGCTGACCGCCGTGGCGGAATATCTGCTCGCCCACGAGACGATGACCGGCGAGGAATTTGAGCGAATGGTCGGCGAAAAAGCCTGATGGGCAAAAGGACGAATGGAAAAAGTGACGCAGGGACGGGCATTTGCCGTTCCCTGCGTCACTTTTTTCTTTTCTTGCGAAAATCTTTATTGTGAAACGTGACAGGAGAATTTGTCCTCGTGGGGAAAACAGAAAAGCAATAGATATTCTCAATAAATGGACTTGAGTCCGCGGCACGTAGACAAATGCACATGAAATTTCAAGGCGGCCGTGGGAAAAACGACCGGAAATGACCGAAAATTCTGACAGATTCGACGCTTGAAATCCATTCAACGGTTCGATAAAATAAACTGCAACCAAAAGGGGCGGACGCCCCACTTGCCGCGGCAGCGCGGCAGAAAGTCAGGAGGATATGAATATGAAGAAGATTCTTGCACTCGTCCTTGCGCTCGTCATGGCGCTCGGTCTGGTCGCCTGCGGCTCCAAGGAGAGCGGCGAACAGCAGGAGGGCGGCACGCCCAACACCACCGGCGAAGAGAAGGTCGTGAAGATCGGCGTCTTCGAGCCGCTCACCGGCGACAACGGCGCCGGCGGCAAGCAGGAGGTGCTGGGTATGCAGTATGGCAACTATGTCCAGCCCACCGTCGACATCAACGGCGAGACCTACAAGGTCCAGCTGGAGGTCGTCGATAACCGTACCGCAGCCGAGAACGGCCCGTCCGCGGCCGCTGAGTTGGTCAACAAGGGCGTGAGCATCGTGCTCGGCTCCTACGGCTCCGGCGTGTCCATGGCCGGCGGCACCGTGTTCGCCGAGGCCGGCGTGCCCGCCATCGGCGTCACCTGCACCAACCCGCAGGTCACTTCCGACTGCGATGTGTACTTCCGCATCTGCTTCCTCGATCCCTTCCAGGGCACCGTTCTTGCGAACTATGCCTACAAGGAGCTGGGCGTCGACACCGCTTACCTGCTCGGTATGCTCGGCAGCGACTACGATCAGGGCTTGATCTACTACTTCACGCAGGCCTTTGAGGCACTCGGCGGTACCGTCGTTGCCGAGAACTTCCCCGAGGGCAATGCCAACTTTGTTTCCTACATCAACAACGCCAAGGCTGCCAACGCCGGCGTCATTTTCTCCCCCGTCTCCATCAACTATGCGCAGCTGATCGTTGAGGCCGCCGCCGCGCAGGGCTTCGAGGGCACGATCCTCGGCGGCGACACGCTCGACAGCAACATGGTCGTTGAGGCCGCCAAGGGCAAGGATGTCGATGTTAAGATCACGACCTTCTATCAGGAGGGTGGTAATCCCGAGTTCGACGCCGGCATCAAGGAGTGGATCAATGCCAACGCCGACGCCAAGACCAACAACGGCGGCAACGACATGGTCTCCGCCGTCACCGTCATGGGCTACGACGCTTACTTTACCGCGCTCGAGGCCATCAAGGCTGCCGGCAGCACCGCTCCCGCCGACATCCTCGCGGCTCTGCCCGGCGTGACCTACTCCGGCATCTCCGGCGAGATCTCCTTCAACGACATCGGCGACGCCAAGCGCGACGCGGCCTACATCAAGACCGCCAACACCGAGACCGGTGCGTGGGACTTCGTGAAGATCCAGGGCATCGACTGAGAAAAGCCTACAAATCTCTCCACAAGCAGCAAACTTGGCGGGGCCTTCGCCCCGCCAAGTTTTCCCCGTTTTTTCGCGTTCCCCCGAATCCTACCAACAGGAGGTTTTCCATGCAGGGAATTTTACCGTATCTGATCAGCGGTATCTCTGTGGGAGGTCAGTACGCGCTCATCGCCATCGGCTACACGCTGGTCTACGGCATTCTGCGCCTCATTAACTTTGCCCACGGCGATGTCTTTATGGTGGCAGGCCTGATCATGGTCTACACCACCGCGTCCATGCCTATGTACATTTCGATTCCGCTGGTGCTCATCTTCACCGTCATTCTCGGCTTTGCCATCGAGCGCGTGGCCTATAAGCCGCTGCGCACGGCGCCGCGTATGTCGCTGATGATCAGCGCCATCGGTGTGAGCTACCTCATCCAGAATCTTGCGTTCTACCTGACCGGCGGCCTGCCGCAGCCGGTCAAGACGCCTATTCCGTGGATCTCCGACACCGTGACGCTCTTCGGCACGTCCACCAAGCGCGTCACGGTCGTGACGCCCGTTCTGACCATCGCGCTCGTCTTTGCGCTCGTCGCGCTCATCAAAAAGACCAAGATCGGCATGGGAATGCGTGCCGCCGCCAAGGACTTTGAGACGGCGCAGCTCATGGGCGTGAAGATCAATTCCGTCATTTCCATGACCTTTGTCATTGGCTCGTTCCTCGCCGCGGTCGGCGCGATGCTCTATTTTACGAACTATCCCACGGTGGCGATCACCTCCGGCGGTATGCCCGGCCTGAAGGCCTTCGTCGCGGCGGTGTTCGGCGGCATCGGCTCCATTCCCGGCGCGGTGGTCGGCGCATTCCTGATCGGCCTTTGCGAGGAGATCATCAAGGGCCTCGGCCAGTCCACCTTCTCCGATGCGTTCACCTTTGCGCTGCTGATCATCGTGCTGTGCGTCAAGCCCACGGGACTGTTCGGCGAAAAGGTCACGGACAAGGTGTAAGGAGGGGTGAAGATGAAAAAGAAAACGATCGGCAAAGAGTATATCTTCACCGCGCTCATCCTGTTCGTCGTGCTGGCGGTCACGATGGTCCTCGACTCCCAGCTCCCGGGCTATCACATTGTGATCAAGGTCATCAAAAAGGCGTCGGTCTATTCCCTCGTCGCCGTTTCGATGAACCTGCTCAACGGCTTTACGGGCCTTTTCTCCCTCGGTCAGGCGGGCTTTATGCTCCTCGGCGCGTATTCCTACGCGGTGCTGTGCATCCCGGTCGCCAAGCGCGCGGGCGTATACCAGTATTTTGACGGCGGTATCGTGAAGTTCTCCCTGCCGGAGGTCTTTGCGGGCTTCCTTGGCGACAAGGTCGGCTCGGCGGTCGGCATAATCCTCGCGCTGCTTGTCGGCGGTTTGATCGCGGCGTTCTTCGCCTATCTGATCGGTCTGCCCGTGCTGCGTCTGAAGAGCGACTACCTCGCCATTGCGACCCTCGGCTTTGCCGAGATCATGCGCACCATTATCCAATGGAACGCCATCGGTCCGCTGACCAACGCCTCGAACCTTCTCAAGGGCTATCCCGATTTCAGCAGCGCGACCGCGTACCTGCTGCTCATCGGCGTGTTCATCGCGTGCGTTGTGCTGCTGGTGAACTCCACCTACGGCCGCGCGTTCAAGGCCATCCGCGACGACGAGGTCGCCGCCGAGGCGATGGGCATCAATCTTGCCCACCACAAGCGCCTTGCCTTCGTCATTTCCTCGTTCTTCGCGGGCGTCGGCGGCGGTATGCTGGCGATGTACATGGGCGCGGTGCAGGCGATGTCGTTCCGAAGCAGCATGACCTATGAGATCTTGCTGCTGGTCGTCATCGGCGGCATCGGCTCCATCACCGGCAGCGTGCTCACGAGCTTCCTCTACATCGCGGCGCTCGAGTGGCTGCTGCGCGGTCTGGATACCGGCGAGTTCCTCGGCATCACGGCGCCGGGCCTCTTCAAGAACGGCTTCCGCATGGCGGTCATCTCCGTCATCATCATGGTCGTTGTGCTCTTCTTCCGCAAGGGCATCATGGGCGATAAGGAGCTGCCCGATCTCCTGCGCCGTCATACAAAGAAGGGAGGCGGCGAGAAATGAGCCAAAACGTTCTGCGTCTTGACAATATTACGATGCAGTTCGGCGGCGTCGTCGCCGTCGACAACCTGAGCCTTGAGGTCAACGAGGGCGAGATCGTCGCGCTCATCGGTCCCAACGGCGCGGGCAAGACCACCGCGTTCAACACCATCACCGGCGTGTATGAGCCGACGAACGGTCAGGTCAGCTTCATGGGCGAGCCGATCGTTCGCAACCATCCGCAGGGCAAGATGAAGCAGAATTACAAGGGCAAGGAGGCCGGGAAATTCGTTCAGCTGCCCGTGCTCGACCCTACGCCCGACCGGATCACCAAGCTCGGCATGGCGCGCACGTTCCAGAACATCCGCCTGTGGAAGTCCCAGACCGTGTTCGACAATGTACTCATCGCCAAGCATATGCTGCGCACCAGCAACGTCTTTTCCGCTACCTTCCGTCTCAACCGCAAGGAGGAGGCGCAGCATCGCGAGGAGGTCATGGAGCTTCTGCGCATCGTGGGCCTGGAGGATGTGAAGGACGAGCTGGCGACGTCTTTGCCCTACGGCAAGCAGCGCCGGCTGGAGATCGCCCGCGCGCTGGCGACGCATCCGAAGCTCCTGATGCTCGACGAGCCTGCTGCCGGCATGAATCCGCAGGAGACGAACGAGCTCACCGAGTTCATCGGCCGCATCCGCGACGAGTTCCACATGACCATTCTGCTCATCGAGCACCACATGGACCTCGTCATGGACATTTCCGACCGCATCTACGTCATTGACTTCGGTGAACTGATCGCCACCGGTACGCCGGAGGAGATCCAGAATAACCAGCGCGTCATCGACGCCTATCTGGGGGTGGAAGAGGATGCTTAAAATTCAAAACCTTCAGGTCGCCTACGGCGGCATTCAGGCGCTGCGCGGCATTGACATGGAGGTGCCCGACGGCAAGATCGTCACCCTCATCGGCGCGAACGGCGCGGGCAAATCCACCACGCTGCGTACCATCTCCGGCCTTGTCAAGGCGAAGTCCGGCTCCATCACCTACAACAACGAGCAGCTGCTCGGCAAGCCCATCAACGCCATTCTCGCCGCGGGCATCGCGCAGGTCCCCGAGGGACGGCGCGTGTTCCCGGATATGACCGTGCTCGAAAACCTCAAGATCGGCGCCTACCTGCGCAAGGATAAGGAAGAGATCGAAAAGGATATCGAGTGGGTGTATGAGCTCTTCCCCCGCCTGAAGGAGCGCAACTGGCAGCTCGCCGGCACGCTCTCCGGCGGCGAGCAGCAGATGCTGGCCGTCGGCCGCGGGCTGATGTCCCGCCCGAAGGTGCTGATGATGGACGAGCCCTCCCTCGGCCTTGCGCCGCTGGTCGTGCAGGGAATCTTTGATATCATCCGCGAGATCAACCGGCAGGGCGTGACCATCCTGCTCATCGAGCAGAACGCCAACATGGCGCTCAAGATCGCCGACCTTGCCTATGTGCTCGAGACCGGCACCATCACCATGAGCGGCACAGGCGCGGAGCTGCTGGCCGATGAAAAGGTCAAGGAGGCCTATCTCGGCAAGAAGCGCGGCAAATAAGCCTTGCGAAATCTTGACACGATTCGGGAAAAAGCATACAATGACCGTCGGCAGAAATGCCGGCGGTCATTTTTTCGGAAAAGGAAATCAGAGGAAAGCGATTATGGTATACCTTGCAGTCGCGCTGAGCGCAGCGCTCGGCGGCTTTGTTCAATCCATCACGGGCTTCGGCGCGGCGGTCGTGATGATGACCATTCTGCCGTACTTTTTCACCATGGCGGTCGCGCCGTCGGTCTCGACCTCCATCTGCCTCGGGCTGACGGTCACGCTGGCGTGGAAGCTGCGCAAAAGCATCGACCTCAAGCTCACTCTGCCGCCCACGCTGCTTTACGCGGCGGCGAGCGTGACGGCCATCCGCTTCATCGGCTCGATGGACCTGCGCGTGATGACCATGGTGTTCGGCGCGTTCCTGATGCTGCTCGGCGCCTATCTGCTGCTGACGGAAAAGAAGGCCGCCATCCGCGTTACGCCGGCGGTCACCGTCGTCTGCGGCCTGCTCGCGGGCGTCTGCGGGGGACTGTTTTCCATCGGCGGGCCGATCATGGCGATCTATTACCTTGCCGCCACGGACAGCCGCGAGAGCTATCTCGCCAACGCGCAGGCCAACTTCGCCGTGAATAATGTAACGTCCATTACCACGCGCGTTTTGAGCGGCTACTACACGCTCGACCTTCTGCCGCTGACGCTGCTCGGCGTGGCGGGCGTGGTCTGCGGGCAGCGCTTCGGGTTAAAGCTCGGCGGAAAGCTCAATGCCGTGCAGCTCCGCCGTCTCGTCTACGCCTATGTCATTCTCTCCGGCGCGGTCACCGTCGTGCAGCAACTATAAAAGAAAAGAGCGCCGAAGGCTAAGCCTTCGGCGCTCTTTGGCACGCCTGAGCGGATTCGGACCGCTGGCCTTCCGCTTAGGAGGGGGACGCTCTATCCAACTGAGCTATTGGCGCGTATATCAAATGAAATTGTAAATAGTGAGGATCGAACAACCGGCGTGTGTTCTATCCAACCGAGCTGCAGAGCTGCAGGAGCGGGTACAAAATGCATTGTACCGCATTGTGGCGGCACTGTCAACGGCCAAAAAATTGAAATAATCGAAATCTTCTTTCCGCTTCTTTCGCAAATCTTGTAGGTTTGTCCAATATGTTTGACAAACCTACAATGATCACAACGCTGACCGGCGGCGACTCAAACGCGGAAAGATCTGTTCTGCCGCAGAGGCTTTCCCATTAAACTTCTCGCAGCCGATCGCGAGCTGTTATCAGCAACGGGGGACTTTCCGCTTCGCCAAAGGCTTTGCCGAGGGCGCGGCAGACATCAAGCGCCGGCTGGGACTTCATTTCCGCCAGCGCCTCGCTGCCCATGGCGGGACAGCCAAAGGCGATGGTGCCGTAGGCCATCGGATCGCCGGGCTGCATCCGACCGGGCATGAGCAGCGCAGCCGCTGTGCCTACGGCGGTCAGCCTTATCCGCTTTTCGCTTATAAATTTCCACACATCCGCAGAAAATGTAAGCATATTTTTGCCCGTTTTCGCGGCAAAAGCGCGTTAAAATAAATCGTTGGATGCGTTGCCCATTCCCTGCGGCGGACGCTGCGATACCCATGCACCCCCGTATGGGCATCAAAAAAACATATATGCAAGCGCAAAACAAAAAGAGAGAGGAATTGAAGGGGAAAAGCTTGGAGAGCTTGTGGCGCAAGGTCTCCAGGCTTTAAGGCAAAACGGAATAGAACAAAGAAAGATACGATTTGATCCGTTTGTTCAAGCTGCGCTCCCGACTTCATACAGATCATAAAATTTGCTCGATAAAATGCATTGACAAGCAAATAAATTTATGATATCTTAACAACAATCAAGAGAGTTGCTGGGGGCCTCAGCTCCTCGTTTTTGATCCCCTGCATGAAAAAATATATAGCATACGGCATTTTATTATGTGAGAGGAAGCCGGCACGATCCTTCCTGTTCAAAATTAGTAGGGTGCGCCAGTACAATGAAAGATTTTCGACGGTACTGGTGCGTCCTAATTTTTATACACATTTTTGTCAGAGACGCGGCTTTTGAACGACGAAAGGAGAGAATTTGTGATCGAACTAAATCCGGGAAAGCATGTTTGTATTGTTTCTACGGCGCACCTGAGTCAGCAAAATCCCGTGTACCATGTGCATGAAAAGCTGATCTTGGTTTTGGTGGTTGAACGGGAGACCGGCGTTATTTTGGAGTGCGATGTTAATGTGGTCTGCAACCTGACACGCCAGTTTATCCAAAAGATATACTGCGGCAAAAATCTGATGACGGAAATAGATGAGATCCGGGATTCGGTGCAGAAAAACTATTTTGGGGCATCGGCAAAATCCCTGACCATCGCGTCAAAGGCGGCACGGGCTAAATATATGGAGATACGCGGCGGCCCCGTGTCGGAACAGAGTGAGGATCAGTAGGCAAAAGCCTGCATAAAAATTTTATTTGGTGAGGTGCTGCAAAATGTATGATCTGGTTTTACAGAACGGCCTTGTGGTAGATGGCGGCAGGGCAAAACCGTATACGGCTAACGTATGCATTCAGGACGGGAAAATTGCAAAAATCACGACGGACACGGTGAGCGGAACAGAAACGCTGGATGTTTCGGGCCTTGCCGTGGCACCCGGCTTTATCGACCTTCACTCACACTCCGATGCTTCTCCGCTGATGGATTATGCAGTCGAAAGCAAGATCGCGCAGGGCGTTACCACGGAGATCGTCGGAAACTGCGGCATCTCCATCCTTCCCGCGACACCGGAACGGATCGGCGAGATCGAAGAGTATATCACCTCGCAGCTGGAACTGCCAGTCTACGGAAAGAAAGTTGCACAGATGAGTGTGACGGATTACGCCAGAGCCGTGAAGGAACACGGCGCATCGACCAACTATGGTGTGCTCGTCGGACACGGAACGCTGCGTCTGGCAGTGATGGGCTTTGTGAACCGTGCGCCCTCGGAGGAGGAAATGGAGCAGCTCAAGGCCTTGCTTGACCGCGAGCTTTCCAGCGGCGCGTTCGGCATGAGCCTCGGCCTGATCTATCCGCCCAGCGCTTTCAGCGCAAAGGAGGAACTGATCGAGCTGGCAAAGGTCATCAAAAAGCATGACGGGATCCTCTCTGTCCATATGCGCAGCGAAGGCCCCAAGATCTTTGAAGCAGTGAATGAGATGCTCGAGATCGCGGAAAAGTCGGGCGTTCATCTGGAGATCTCCCATCTCAAGCTGATGGGCAAGCCGCAGTGGGGACGCAGCGGGGAGCTGCTTAAAAAGATCACGGATGCCCGTGCGCGGGGGGTGAATGTCAACTGCGACCAGTACCCCTTTACGGCCAGCAGCACCTCGCTGACGGCGCTGATGCCGCACTGGTCTCATGCCGGCGGCACCGAGGAGATGCTTCGCCGTCTGCGTGAACGCGAGGGGACGATTTGCGAGGAGATCGGACAGGAAATGGAAAACCGCGGCGGTCCGCACACGATCCTCGTCTCCAGCACACATTCGTATCACCCCGAATATGAGGGCCTCTATATCAGCGATCTGGCAAAGCAGTTTGGGCTCGATCCGATCGAGACGGTCGTCAAGATCCTGATCGACTGCAATACCGGCGTGAATTGCCTGTACTTCTGCATTGATGAGAGCGATATGCTCAACATCATGTCACAAATGTTTATCAGCACCGCCAGTGACGGATACTCGATGTCGTACGATCCGCAGTACACCAAGACGAATCCGCATCCGCGCAGCTTTGCCACATTCCCCCAGTTTTTGCAGACGGTGCGCGAGCGGGACCTGATGCCGCTGGAGGATGCCGTATATAAAATAACCGCGCTTCCCGCCAGCGTGCTCGGAATCAGCGACCGCGGCATTCTGCGTGAAGGACTTGTGGCCGACCTGACCGTTTTTGACCCGGAAAAGGTCGCAAGCCGCTCCACTTATATGGATCCCAAGGTTCGCCCTGAGGGGATCCCCTATGTTATCGTGAACGGTCAACTTGCCTTGAGGGACGGAAGGCTGACCGAGAAACGAGAAGGAACAGTACTTTTGCGTTCTGTATAAAAGGGAGGAGAAAGAGATATGGAATTAGGAACATGGGGAATTATTAAGGAAGGCCCGTCACTGATCGCACTTATCCCGATGGTCGTATACATTGTTTTGGCTTTCAACGAAAAGATCAATCAGTTCATTACGATCATGATCAGTGTTATTATCGGATGCATTCTGACCGGTAACGGTGTGATCGAGTTTGGTAAGGCCTTTGCCGGCGCGCTGGACAGCACGATCGGCCAAATCGGTTTGATCATTGCACTTGGCACTGGCGTCGGTTCCGTTATGACCAAAACCGGTGTTTCCAAAACACTTTGTCAGTGGATCATCAAGGGCATAGGCGTAAACAGCGAGAAGAAAGCGATCATTGCGATCGAGATCTGCTGCGTTGTGATTTGCGGCCTGCTCGGCACATTGGCCGGCGGCTGCGCGATCATCGCCCCCGTCCTTATCCCGGTCGTTGCGGCGGTTGGTCTGACGCCGAACACCGTGGGATGCGTGTTCCAGTCTTCCGGCGAAACCGGACTGATCTGGGGCCCGTTCTCCGGCCCGGTCATCACGCTCATGGCGCTCACCGGCCTGACCTATGGTCAGCAGATGCTGTGGGCGGCCCTGCCTTACGGTATCATTTGGCTGGTCGTGATCTACTTCTGCGGCCTGTATGTGCAGAAGAAGACGGTCGGCAAGTATTCCTACGAGCTGGCTCCCGAGGACATTGACGCGACGGAGATCACCCCCAGAGAGAAGCGCACGTCCGTGGCGTTCGTTGTGACCTTCACAGCGCTTGTTGTCTATGCCATTATTACCAAGGCCGGCATGGCCTATGTCATTCCCGTTATGTTTATCCTTGCGCTTGTTATGGTGATCTTCAGCGGCAAGACTCTCAACGAGTGCCTTGGGGAGTTCTTCAAGGGCGTTGGCAGCGCGGCCGGTATGTGGGTCATCTTCATTGCGCTGGAGCTTCTGATGAACGTGATCTCTGCCGGCGGCGGTTTCGAGGCGCTTGGCGATCTGTTCCTGAAGCTGGCGGGCGATCCCACGCAGACCATGACCATGATCATCGGTACGCTGGTCGGCTCCTTTGGCATCAACGGCGGCGCTGTGGCTCAGCTGACGGTCACGCACGAGATGTTCCTGCCTTCGATCGAGGTCTGCGGCCTGCCGATGGAGCTGTGGGCGATCGCGCTGATCTGCGGTTCCCGCGTCACCTCTTCAATCTATCCGGGCGCTAACATGATCGCTGTTATGGGTACTGCCCGTTCCACTGATATGAAGGCTATGCTGCTCGGCGGATGGGCGGTTTCGATGGTTTCGATCTTGTACATCATTATTTGGTCCTTTGTCGGCCCGATGCTGTTCTAAAAACCAAAAATCGGTTTAGGTGACGGGGTCCCCTCAGCCCCGTCACTTTTTCCCTGTTATGAAAAGGAGGCCCCTTTGTAAAGTGAACACTGTAAAGCGTTTTTTTGAAAATAAGCCGATCGCCCCCAGTAAGCGCGTATTAGGCCCGTTTTTGTCTGCGCTGGTCTCGTTTTTTCTGCCGGGTGCGGCACAGGCTCTCAATGGCCAGGTCGTAAAAGGCGGCTGCATGATGCTCGGCTGGCTGTGTATGTACAGTCTGGCGCAGGTAAACCAGCATTTCTATGCGGTCGTGAAAATTTTTCAGTACATTCTGATGGTAGCGGCTTCTTCGGATGCGTATTTTATTGCCTCGCGCATGAAGATCGGAGAAACAGTGCGGACATGGTCGATCTTGTTCTTCGACATTCAGGCCCCGGCGGGCAATGCTGCCGCCGGCAGGGGGAATGCCGGCTTTGCGACGTTGATCACAAACGTTACCGTGATCGACGGGACGGGGGCTCCGGCGTTTGTATCCGATGTGCTTGTTCAAGGGGATATGATCGGGCGGATCCAGCCACATATCGAACAAAAGGGAAAAGACTATACGGTCGTAGACGGGACGGGGCGCGTGCTGATCCCCGGCTTTTTGACGCCGGACTGCTGCTGCGAAGCGGAAGTATTTGGCGGTGAGGAGCGCACGGAGGCGATCCGGCAGGGCATCACGACGGAGATCCTGGGACAGTGCGGACAGTCGCTCGCGCCGGTGCGGGAGTCTTCGCAGGAAGCTGCCGGACGATTTTTCTCCGCGGTTCACGGTAAGCAAAAAAAGAAAACATCGTATCCCAATACAGGCCTTTATCTGATGGAGCTGGAGCGGCAAACCTATCCGGTCAGGACCGAGAGTGCGATCGGATACAGTACGCTTCGCGGCACTGTGCTGGGAGACCTTCGGGGGGCACCGGACGGGCCGGAGCTTGACCGCCTGTGCAAGCGGATCAAAAGCGGATCGGAAAGCGGTGCGAAAGGAGTATCTGTAAGCTTAGCGTATCCCCCCTGCTCATTCTTGCGTGACGATGAGCTGCGAGCTGTGTTTCAGACCGTGGCGGAATGCGGCGGAGTGGTTTTTGCGCAGCTCCCGCTGGAGGAGGGTGCGCTGCTTCCTGCGGTGGAGCGGCTTGGAACACTTGCGCAGGAGACCGGCGCAACGCTCTTTCTAACAGGAGTCCATGCCATAGGGACGGATCGCGGCCGCGCAGATGAGCTCTGCCGGCTGGTGTCCGGCCTGCGCGGCAAGGGTGCCGATCTAACACTGTCTGTCACCGGCCTGGAACAGGCGGCTATCGGCCTGATGGCGCTCACGCCCGCGAGTGCCTGGGAATACCGCGAAAATAACATCTTCGTATATCCCGATGATGAAAACGAAAGGCGGACAATGCTTGCGTGGATCGCAAAAAAAATCGACGCGGCAGGCGGCGCGGATGCCATTCTTTTAGAGGGCGGCGTCAGCCTTCGACAGACCGCAGAGCGGGAAGGCAGCACGCCGGACGAGACGGTCGCCGCACTGCTGCGCAGTGCGGACGGCGCGGTAGCGGCTTTGCTGTGCACCAAGGATCAGGAGTTCATGTCCCGATTGCTGTCGGAGCCATTTACCTGCCTGTGCACGGACGACCGCCCGGCGGGATGGACCGACTACACGGTCCCTTATTACTTGGGATACTATGTGCAAAAGGAAAAGCTCCTTTCGATGGAGCAGGCCGTATACAAAAACACCATGCGGCTTGCGGCGCAGCTGCGGCTTTGGGACAGAGGTCTGATCCGCGAGGGCATGACAGCCGATCTGGTCCTTCTTCGCCCGGAAAGGCTGCCGGACGAACTGACGGAGGATGCATCGCGAGGCATCAGCAAAGTGTGGGTGCGAGGCAGACTTAACTATGATTCCGATCCGTACATCGATCTGAACGGACGGCCAAAGACCAAGTTCTTTGGGATCTCGATGGGGAATTGAATATGAACAAGACAGAATGTGAAGCGCTTCAGGAATATGTTTTAGGCCTGCGAAGGGAATTTCACCGGGTCCCGGAGATCGGGACGCGGCTTCCCAAAACGACACGACTGGTGACGGACGAGCTGGACAAGCTCGGGATCCCGTATACTCAGCACCGAGCTGACGGTGGGATCATAGCGGAGATCTGCGGCCGTTCCGGTGGAAAGACCGTTGCGCTCCGTGCAGACATGGATGCGCTGCCGATCGAAGAGAAGACAGGCCTTCCCTTCTCCTCTGAACATAAAGGGCGTATGCATGCCTGCGGACACGACGCGCATATCGCTATGCTTTTAGGGGCGGCGAGGGAGCTCATCGCTGCCCGAGAGAGATTCTCCGGCACGGTCCGGCTGATCTTTCAAACCGGAGAAGAGATCGCGCGGGGCGCGCGGGAGATCATCGATGACGGCTGCATGGACGGGGTAGACGCTGTTTTCGGGATGCATATCGGGACCTTGCTCGGAGAAAAATATCCGTCCGGAACGCTGATCGTTCCGAACGGCTGCTGTATGGCATCCTTTGATCGCTTTGTCCTGCGCGTGAGGGGATATGGCTGCCACGGCTCCTCTCCCGAAAAAGGGATCGATCCCATTTTGATCGCGTCGAATATTGTTCTGGCGCTCCAGTCGATCGTTTCAAGGGAAATACCGGCTGCGATGCCGGCGGTTCTGAGCCTTGGTAAAATTGAGGGGGGCACACAGTATAACCTGATCCCGGACGAAGTGACGCTGGAAGGAACAACGAGAGCGCTGAGGCCCGATGTCCGGGAAAAACTGGCAAGGCGGCTGGAGGAGATCGCATCGCGCACAGCAGAGGTCTACGGCGGACAGTGCCGGTGCCATATAGATCTCGGCGCGCCGCCGCTGATCAATGATGAAGATCTCTCCGCGCTTGCGGTAGAGGCGATCCGGCAGGCAATGCCGACTGTCCCTGTGTCCGACCGCATCGACGTGCCGAATATGGGCGGGGAAGACTTTGCACATTACCTTCAGCACACGCGGGGAGCATATCTGTTCTTGAGTACATTTTCTCATGAAAAGGGAACTGACATACCGCATCACAATGAGAGATTCGACATCGATGAATCGGTCCTGTGGGAAGGCAGCGCAGCCTTTGCCGCGATCGCGCAGAGAGCTCTCGGCGACAGGTCGTGATCTACCGTAAGAAGCAACCACCCGCTTCGCGGATGGTTTTGCTTATGCGGGCGAAGCCCTATGTTCCCCGCGCACGCGTCAAGCGCGTAAGTACGGTCTGCCAGAGCCGCACCGCTCGGTGCGGCTCTCCTCTTGTTCTGTACGGCTCAGACTTTGCGCTTTCCTCGGCCCACAGCCTTTCTGACGCAGATCTCCTGCACGGAGGATAAAGGCGCAGGGCTCCATATTGATATGCTCCCCCTTGATGAAACAGTGAAAAAACAAATTCACTGAAAATCAAGGGGGAGCATTATCATGCTACAAAAGCAAAAACTGGGAATAGAAAAGAAGGTATCGCGTTAGGTGCCGCAGTTCTCGGAATGTCTTGTCTGGGATAAAACTCCCTTTCAGCAATCCGGCTCGGAGCAATGTCGCGATCCATTGCGCATCACGCATGTCTGTCTTGCGCCCAGGTACATTCTTCATGTGACGGGCATTTACAACTAAAATGTTGATCTGCCCATCAAAACATGGTTCCAGCGTTTCATAGATGGGTTGCCAATAGATGCCTGTACTCTCCATGGCGATGTGGTGACAACCCGTTTCTATCACACAGTCCCTGAGCTTCCGCATTTCCGGGATGAGGGTGCTGAAAGAGCGGATCTCGATTTCAGGATCAGTACCCAGTTCACCTTTGGCAAGACAGGCAACGATGACATCGCGGTGAACATCCAATCCCATGGCGCAGGTCAATATGTCTTGCATCAAATCCCTCCCTGAAGTATGCAGGCTGGGAATTGCCCGGGTGGGTATCCGAACTTTGCTACTCGTGCTCTTCACTTGCGTGATGCAACATACTGCTGTTCTCTTGGGCAATTCGTCCACGTTGAACAAACGGGGTGAAAATCCACCACGGTGCAACCGGACTACACCTGCTGACTTCAGTTTAGCAAATTCTACAGTTTACGCACAGACTATATTTTCATTCTCAGCTGTGATGGCCTTTCATGAGGCGTTGAAAATTTCATAGGCAACCGGATAACGAACCTGAACGGAGCAAAGCCCAGCAAATGGCGCGCCATGATCCGCACGGAAAGGAGGATTTGGGCGAGCGATTCAGCCAGTTTGCATCTGTGTGTGGCATCACAGATGGCCATGACCTCCGTTCAGCTAACGATACTCCCGCGTTGAACGCCCTCAAAGCA
>OGNF01001047.1_pt1 | contig 27291 bp, 25 predicted proteins | sample 1573321 | NCBI WGS metagenome assembly OGNF01 (sample SAMEA2581911, study PRJEB24529) | metagenome | biome: Human gut stool | place: China | collected 2011 | reverse complement strand
GTCATGGACTCACCGGTCGTCTCGCCGCCGTCCATGCCTGCCAACGCCGGCCGCGGAGAGACGAAATCGTCCCTGGCCGAGTCCACTTGCCGGTGCACACCTGCGAGCGCGTGCGCGACCTTGCCACCGGCCTTCTTGGTCTCTTCGGTGATGCGCTTGATCGCATTCTCCAGGGACTTGACGACCTGCTCGGTCGAACCGCCCGGCTCGTTGAACGCCTTCTGCCCGGCAATACCGGCGCTGCCCGTCACACCGACGGCTCCGACGGCAGCGATCACACCCGCCCCCACCCCGGCGAACGGAATCGCGCCGATGGAGCTGACCGCGACAGCGACCGAGCAGGCGAACGACAGGTCGTTCTGGCTGCTGGAGAACACGTCGTCCAAGCCGTTGTCCGTCGTCACGAGCACCCGGTTGATGTCCTCGCGAACGCTCCTCCAACGCTCCTGGTCGGCTTCCAGCGCACCCTTCATCACGCCGAGGAGCAGGAACTGGTTCTTCGAGATGTACGGGAACTTGTCCAGGAAGTTCGTTTTGAAGCTGTCAGCGGCTGCGCCCGTCCACCCATCGAGTCGATCACCCGCTGAGTGGGCGTGCGCGAGGTCCGGGTTGGCCCTGATGTTGGCTTCGCCGACCGGGTCCTTCGATTCACCGTCCGAGAGCTGGTGCATCGCGTCCTTCAGCGACCGGATCGGCGCGTCGTAAGCACCGGGGTCCGGGATGCGCTCGAACGGCTCGAACAGCGGGACGATCCTCCCCCGGTACTTCTGCTCGATCGGTTCGCGCGGCACGTACCCCGGGCCCGGAGCACCACCCCGACCGGCCATTTCGAGCATCTCCCGATACTCGGTATCGATCGCCTTCTCTTCGAGCTGCTGCGCACGACTCGTGAAGCCGTTGTCCCCCATGTCCTCACTCCGGTTTCGGCTCGCCCTGCTGCTTCATGATGCGTTCGAACTCCTGCTGGGCGGCGCGATCACGTTCGGCGTAGTCATCGCGCGCCTCCCCCAGTGCCTGAGCTGTGTCGTCGAGGTTCGTCCTCGTCCGTTTGAGCAGGTCGCTCACAGCTTCGTGCGCATCGTTGTACTTGCTGAGCACCGAGCCGTGCTCGCCCGTGAGCTCCGAAGGCTCGGGCGGCAGGCCGTTCACGCTGCTGTGCGCTGCATCGGCCTTGCCGGCTGCATCCGCGTATGCCCCCGCCAGCGTCGGCAAGTCCGATTTCGCCACTTGCTCGAGCTCGTAGAGGTCTACTCCGAAGTCCCTACCGCTGTGCGGCATCCAGCCCCCTCCTATCTGCCGTAGCGGAAGGCGCAGTCTGCCAAAACCGATACGCCCGGCGGAGGGTTTTCGCGGATTTCGCCGGGGGCTTCCAGCGGCGCTTCCGGTTGTTGTAGCCCGATCAACCGAACAGCGCGCTGTAGCCGTTGAGCGCCGGTTGGCCGCCCAGGTGTGCATAAAGGACGGTCGAGTCCTGCGGGATCTCGCCGCGGGTCACCAGGTCGATCAACCCCGCCATCGACTTGCCCTCAGACGCCGGCCAGAATCCCATTGGTAATGCCACGGAAGTTGATACTCATAAGCGTCTGCGCCAGCTTATCATCACCCTCCAGCAGCTCTTTGGCATACGCCTTGGATACCGTTGTCACTGCATCGTAATTTCTGAGCGCGTCCTCGCGCCCTCGCACAAAGTCCGCCTGATCGATGGTGTACACACACCGAGGAGGACGCTTCGGCAATGCCGTTAACAGTTCCGGTGCGGCGAAATTGTGGAGCACGTCCGGTGCAACTGCTTCTGCCACCGTGCCCAGTCCATCTGGCCAGTGACGTAAAAGATAGTAGTCCACACCGAACAGACGGCAAACCCGCACGCCATCGGAAAACTGCCTTAGATTTGCGGCCATCTGCGCCCATACACCGTTCCCGTCCGGGCATACAACGGACACGGCATAGTCCTCAGTCAAGGCGTTGCCCAGACTGTCCACCACCTCCGCGACACCGCTGCGGGCACATCCGCCCAAAATGCTTTCATCGCTCACTAACATCAGTTTTTTCACAGCAGACCACCTCCTAAAATCTCCATCAGGTTTTTTTCCGTCAGAGACTCGGCCATATCGATTGCCTGTTCGACGGTGGCATCAGCCAGCAAGGGACGGTTTGCGGATGCATCACCGGATAGCAGACCGTTCGCCCAATAGGAGCCGCGCTCCACCCAGATACCAAACATCTCTGCTCGCTCTGCCACCGGTTCCACGGACACCAGCACCGGTGTGCCGCCGTCCAGTCGCTTGGCATGATCTCCAATGTGCCATTTTTTGAGCTTTTGCCAAAAGCCCTGATCGACATTGTAAAAACGGTGCTCATGCGTCTCGTCGATGGTGGTCTCGTCATCAAAATGATACAGCGTGTGGCTTGGTGACCACATCCCTCTCGCCAGTCGCAGGATGCGAGCGGGACACATATCGCCGCCAAGCACCAATTCGGAGCCGGTCAACTCGTCCAACCGCCGCTCTGTCCTATCCGCAAGGGTAATTAAAGTATCACCGGACAGACATTTGGCATCGTACTGGTCGACAGTGACAGTCAGTTCACCGTTGGCATCATCCGTACCGGCTTGAATCTTAAATTTTTCATATGGTGGTTCAATTTGGCCCCAAGTTGACTCTAAGTTGTATTTATCATTAAAGGGCGATACAGAGGATGGCATTAAGGTATATTCCGCCGTGTTCATATCCCACACATACAACTCGATGTTTGTCAAATCCGCAGGGCCAGAAACAGTTGCATTAAATGTGAAATCCGTGGTGTTGTCATTCTCAGACGGAGTAGCCTCAAACTCAGAAGAAATTGTGTACGCCTTCGGTGTATCTGGGTCTGGATCAGGTTTTGGGTCGGGATCAGGTTTTGGGTCTGGACCCGGATCTGGCTTAACAGGTTCCTTGTTAATGGACACATGAGCGCTCGTTGCGTCGCTGTATGACAGCTCCGGCGTGAACCATGCGTACACTGTGTGATTTTCGTCTAAATGCACGTCACAGCCCCATGCCCCCGTATCGTCTGATTGTGCCTGTCCAATCTCTCCGCCCAACAGTGCATCCGCCGTCAGTTCGCCGGAAACCACCGACAGATGCACCGTAGCCAGCACCGGCGTCACAGTGCCGGTCACTTGTTTATCTCCCGCTGTTATAATAGCCTTGTCAAATGCGTAAGCAATTGGTTTATCTGTAATTGCGGCAACAAGCATTGCTGACTTCGCTGTCTTGTCCTCTGCGATAGTCACAATACTTTGGGCCTTGCGGGGATTGCCGTTATTGTCTTTATAGCCAAATGGCTGTCCAACGGAGACCCCATCCACCATTAAAGACCCTCTTGTAATCATACGATCACCTCACATATTCCCAACAACCAGAATGATATCCCCAGGGGAGTATTGTGTGAAATCAATTCCACTTGGGTCAAACGAGTCGCTTCCAGTATCAATGATTTTGATAGAAGATGCGCCAATATCATCTGGCAGTAGGCGTTTATCCAGTTTCACCGTCTCCGGGGTAAGGTGGGTCAGCGTCACGGAGACATTCTTTGCCGCCAGTTCCTCCGCTGTCAGCCCAAAGGCTTCTTTTAGCATTTCCCCGGTGCCGTCGGTGGGGATCAGGCCAAGATGCGATTCGCCGCCTTCAGACAGTACACCGAGCAGATACCCATGTTTCGGCACAAATGATCCGGCGCCAGATTCAGAGGCTGCGAAATCCACATAACTGTCGCCAATTATCGTAGCAGTGACACCATCTGCTGTCTCCGTAAAAGCAGTGAGTTCCACAGTAGTACCTTTAATGGTCAACCGGTATGTTTCTCCGGCTTTCATCGGTTTTCCGCTGTAGTTGTTTTCAGCACCGATTTCTACAGACACCGCATCCATCAAAGTTTCTTCGATAGTTTTCCCTGTAAAATAACAAGGGCCGCATAATCGGCATTGGTCATCCGCTCGGACGGAAGTTGCTCCGGATTAACTTTCCCGTTGATTAAGTCTGCTTTCGTGGGTAGTTCAGCATCGATCTTCCTGAAATTGTCATTTAATTGCTCGATGTCGACAACGTCGGTTTCCTCTGGGAGATTCATTTTTAAGTTTTCTGTTTGTTTCATATTTCACCGCCCTTAAAAAAGAGGAGCCTTGCGGCTCCTCTCTGTCCGTTTATTCACTTTTCTCCCGTCTCTACACCATACCGCTCAAACATTGCGCGGATGGCGGGGTTACGCAGCAGCTTTTTTGCTGGCCGTGGTTGAGGTCGTTGTAGACTGCTTGTAGTGCGGCCTTGACCTCCGTGTTATACGCGATGACTCGCTCCTTCAGATCGCTCATGCCGTCACCCCCGACAGCAGCGCCTCCATTGCCTCACGCAACTCGGCGTTGTCCTTTTCGAGCGCGGCAATGCGTTCTTCGGGCGTAGGCTCGGGCGCGGGCGCTTCTGCCGCCAGTTTTTCAAACTCCGCGACTTCTTCCGCTGTCATGTCACGGATTATGCCGTTTTCACAAATTTTCATGCTCTCACCCCATATAATACGAATCTGCATCCCGGATAAATCAGCATAGCACTTCCTCCAATAGATGTAATTGGCTTAGCCCATAGTGTATCTGCGATCATAGTAACATCAAAGTCCTTGTATGGTACCCCGTACACAACATAGTCTCTGCTGGAGTCATCCGACCACGATATGGCCTCTGACTTTAGTACATGTTCGATTTGCTGCGCGCCGGATACATCAATCTCATAGATCATTCCAGTGATCTTGGATGCTGACACTTTGGGCCATGCGCCCGTATACATAACCGGCGTAACCCGCCCCATAGTTTTTCCGTTTAACATGGCAAAAGAAAAATTTGGAATTGTCGTTGCTCCTGTGTATTTAGGGAATTTAGCGCAAAGACGCGCCTTTACAAGACTAAATGGGTTGCCATCAGAGTCTTTGCTAATTGTCAGTACAGTTGATTCATCTGCCCCTTCCGGGATTACAATTTCCGCAATCTTTTCCCACGTCTCGTCCCCCGCCATATCTACCGCTTCCCACGCAGTTGGCTTTCCCTCGGTGTCAATGGCCTTGACCTTGATGGTCTGGTCCACTGTGGCGGCGGCGATGCCGAGGGAGATATCAGTCCCGCCAGACGGGATATCTCTCACGGCGCTCGCCATCCCCTCCGGGAAGCTCAGGGGAGCGGTCGTGCCGCCCTTTTCGCGGATGGCGTCCGCAACGGTCGTCATGTCGGCACCGTCAACTAAATATTCATTTTGTGCCATATTAGAAGTTCACTCCTTTCGCATTAGTAATAGAATCGGTTGTCCATTTAGTCGGCTTTCCCTGAGTATCTACTTCAGCAACTTTTAAAAACTGTCCAACCGTCGCGCTGGTGATGCCAAGAGATGGGTCGGATAAACCAAGACTTTTATCAACATAGTTTTTTGTGGAAGGTTCAGTAGGCTCATTTACACCCATGATTCTATGATCGTTAGCATCAAAATCGCCGCCTCCAGAATTATCACTCAAACGATAAAGTGAGTCTATAAACACCCCTGTAATATCGAAATCTGAGTTCATTGTTATATTCATCATTTGGCCAACATTACCAAAAGCGTTAAACCGCAAAATGGAAGAGCTTGCATTCGTAAGTTGCCCAAACACCGGACCAGGCGACGGGACAAAAGCATATACGATTCTGCCCGCATTGGCAGCTTCCTTGATATCTTCATACGGGATATCTGCTTTAAATTCAAAGGGGTTAAAGTTTGTTAATGTAAAGGTAACAATCATTAGATCTTTAATCCCGCCAATAGAATCGGTTGTCCACTTAGTTGGCTTATTGTTGCTATCTATTTCTGCAACTTTAAGAAAGTCTCCAACTTTAGAAGTAAAGTCTCCATTCGGCACATCTCGCCATTCGAAAGCCTCACTCGGGATTTCACTATTATTATTCCCTACAAACAATGCCTTGTTAATATTGTTTGTCCAATCTGGAAATGGAGCGGGATGAATGTGGTCAACAGGAGAAGCAGAAGTGCTATCTCCTGCAGATCCACTCAATTGAGATTCATTTGGAGTATATCCATCACCTAACTCAGCACTTACACTGACTTTTAATTGAAATGTTACATCTTCGGGAAGAGCCACAATATAGTAAGTAACATTCATGAGAGCATCTGCTGCACCAATATCAGAAGAACCATATGCCGATCCACCGCAAATAATAAGCATACCAATGATACCAGTTCCATCATCATCTTCGAAAGGTCGGACAAGATACGCTTGTACTGTTGCTACATTGTCACCAAATGAATCCGTATCTCTTATCCAAATACTTTTACCCGCCTTATGAGCGGCAAGGATTTCATCGAATGTTTCAACTATTTTGCTTGAGTTGGCTGTATTCAGCCAAAAGATATCCTTTTCTCCTCTTGGAATACCGAATGTAAGTTTTACCCTACCATCAACAAGATCTTTTTCTACAGTAGCATTACTATTGGGAGGTAAACTTACTGCAGAAGCTTCCATGTTCTCAATCGCTTCACGCGACTTATGTGCTTCATTGGCACTATTCGCTGCGTTCATTGCTGATTCGGCAGACTGTCTTGCAGATTCAGCGGATTCTGTTGCTGACTGCTTGGCATCCGATGAACTTTTAATCACAACGTCTACCCAGTTCTTTGCCGGTTCAGGAGGATCAACAGGCTCCTGCCCCGTGAGAGACTCGCAAACCGTAATCGTCCAGATTTGACTCTTAGCAATCGAGTCTCCAACGGTATATGTAAGTTCACATTCGCCGTCGCCAACCCGTGCGGTCTCCGCGCTCGTGATCGTCCAGACGATGTCTCCGCCGTCAAGTTCAATATTTGCGATGTACGGTGCAGTGTCCTGATTGCGCCTAACAGCAAGCTGAAACTCTCCGGCGCCATACTTCTCTTCCCATTCCGGGACGATCCCTCTCCAGATGACCTGCAGCACTTCGTTCTCGCCCTGCTTGCCAAGCCGGATGATGCCATGGTCGCGGACGGTCATTTTAGGCATACTCACTGTATTCACCTCGTTTTTAGAATTCAACGCCATGCGCATTTTGTAGTGCTGAACTGCCATTTTTCAAATCTCCCCATGTGAATGCGGTCAACTTGATTTGAGAAATCTTATCTGCCAATTCCTTCATTTTGCGGTCAATCAGCATCATGTTTGACGTATCTTCATCGCCAGACATCTCGGTGCGCCATACGGCAAACTTCTTATTGCCTTCTGACTCCGGTGTCAGTTCTAAATTCAAATAGGGGCTTTTGCTCATGGCCTGCCCTCCCTTATTCAATCAGTTGTCTCTCGAGCTGAAACAAAGTGTCTCCGTCCATCCGAGACAATTGGAAATCATCATAGTAAGAAAGCGGAGGTCGATAATACATTTCGACCGGAATTCCGTTACTTGTGTAAAAGGTGGTTGTCACAGCAGATTGCACCGACAGGACTTGGACAGCTCTGCCCACCGCTTCAATAAGCGCCGCAGCGGTCACGCTGCCACCGTCCAGCCTGACATATAAACCGGACACAGTAGGCTCTATCTTCATCGTGGCACGTCCAGAGAACCACTCCAGAATGTCCGAAAGGTCCCCACTGCCGGCGATTCCAATGGTCCACTCACCCCGAAGCCCATACGATTCCACCAGTCCGGATATCTGACTTTCGCCGTATCCGATCCTTTGACTCATCACTGCTCCGCTAATGGCTACGCGGTCAAAAAAAGCTGACAGAGATTTACTCTCTGCCAGCTTTTTCATTTTTTTGTTATCGATGTTAGAAAACTCAAATAGAACGTCCATATCAGGTCGTCACATCCTTCAATGCCAGACGCAGACCCTTTGCTCTAAATGTAATCTGGCTGTCGGCATACACCGTTCTCGGCTTATCCAACGTGTTATAGACCAAAAGATTTCCGCCCGTCTGCGCGTCATAGATGACGAAGTGAGTAATCGTCCCCCAATCCACAGTGGAATCCGCAAAACCAATCTGCTCCGTATTGTAGATCACTCCATCCACCGGAGCGCTGAGCGATGTCAGTTTAACGCGCGAATACGCCGTGTCAGCTGGCTCGGTCACATTTGCCCCGCCGGTGGTTGGCTCGGTGGTGCTCAGACCGATATAGAACACCGAAGGCAGACCGGGGTTTGTACTTGTCTTAAACAGATTCCCCATAATGCAGTTAGAAAAATATGTAGTTGTCATTTACTCACCCCTTTTATTGCACGTTCTTCGCATCGTCATAAACGAGCATAGGGCCGCGCAGCTTTGCTACGTTGCCGGCCTGATCGGTAATGGTGGCGATGTAAAGATACTTGCCACTCAGCTTGCTCGTGATATTCGCGTCAAGAACAAGTTTCAAAATGCATCGCACACCGGTATTGTCTTCAACGACCTCTTGCTCTCCGCTATATACCGGAGACATATTTCGATTCACGAAATCGCCAATATCCATCTGAACTGTCACCTCGCCAAGATCGTACAGAGAGCCATCTGTATGTCTCAGCGTGATTTGCTGTTCCTTTGCTTCTCCTTGTACAAACTCCCATGGCGGGAGAGCATAACTACGTAAATACATCTCTTAACCTCCCACCATAACCGGGAATTCGCAAGTGAATGTGATTTTCACTCCACCGGTGATTTTCATGTGATTATCACCGCGAACCAATCTCGGGAACTTGAAATTGCAGTACGGATAGAGATTTACCCCAGAGCTGCCTGTCATCACGCCGGTCTCGCCATCCAGCGTGATCACTTCGTTGTTCTGAGGTAAATTTTCCAACTTAAACTCCCGCCCTCCGTCGTCTTGGTTCACGATCGACACACTATTTCCCGTCAACTCCATTTTCACCTTTGGAAGCAGCGGGCGATTGATAGAACTTCTGCACGGCACAACCACGTCCGCTGCACCATTCACCGTGTAAGTAAATTCCTGCGGCGTAAGATACCCATACGGAGAGTCACAATGCACCATGGCCTCAAACGCCCACTTATCGTTGGCGTGTTCAAGCACTTTGAGGTTGGTGATGATGCAACGATACTTCACCCGTTCCATGTCAGGCTGATCAATCACAAGGTCGCAATAATCTTTGCGGTCTGTCAGCCACGAACTAATTAACTGCAAATCATACCGATCAAGCGGTTCACCCGCTTCCGCCGCGTATTCATCCGCACCGAACACTATCTTGAATTCCAATGGTTTCTTGTAGTAGGTATTATAGAATAAGGACCGGTGCCTTCCGGCCACACGGTCCTCATCAATATCCAGCGATGCATACTCGCTGTTTCCCTGCTCGGTGCTGTCAAAATCATATAGCATCAAGCCATATTCTTCGCAGGAGATCCCGTCAAAGCTAAACGATTTACCGTAAAAGCTCATCGTCCACCTCCCTTTTCAAATTACGTGTTCGTCTTTTCTTCAGCATCAAGGCTTTTCAGCTCAGCGATCTGCTGCAGGATCACCGAACAACCGGCAAGTTCCTGCGTAGCGGCAAGGCCTTTCACTGTCATCGAGCCGTTACAGCTCAAACGATCCAAAGACTGCAGCACCTTTTTGATGCATTCCTGCATTTCTACAAATGTCATAATATATCCTTTCATTCCTCGGCGCTTACGCCAGATTCACATTCACCGTATAGATGTTGTCCGCGTCAAAGTAGTTGGCGTTCACATCATCTACCTTGGAATACGTGCCAAAGTACGGGACCTCCACGCCATCCTTATCCTGAATGACCATCGTCTCAAACGTGAGGCCGCTGATCTCCTTAAAATCGGGGGTATCACCCTTGGCGGAAATCTCGTAGCGGACATTCAGGTTCATGGTGTTCGAGCCGACACTCTCGCTAAAAGAGTCGAACTCGAAACTCCGCGCATGATCTGTGCCCTTGTCAAAATAAATAGTTGCCTTCATTAAAGTTCTCCTTAAAGTGTCACGATAATTGCATTGATCGTCGTTCTCAGACTGCTTGATGCATTGGCAAAATATGCCGCTTTGATCTCATCTCCGATTGATTTGGAAGCCACCACACTGCTGTTCATGGATGCGATCGCATTGCGCATTGCATTGAACCTGGCAGCAGTCATATCGGAGCCAACCGATACGTCACTCATTCCTGATGTTCCCTTGCCGCTCTTCTGCAGGCACCAATTCACCTTGTCAATCAGCTCATTCCATTTGGAAGCAAGGATCATTGTAGAGAAATCCTGCCCTGCGACAATGTTCACTGCGTCATTGCTTGTCCACTGGAATTGTGAAATACGCGTTGATGCCATCAGTGTATTCGACGCAGCCGATGCGGTGCCGTTCACATGGCGGACACGGATATAATAGGTCGTGTTCGGCGACAGACCGTCGATTCGAATAGAAGCCTGCGTCGTGCTGGAAATTGTCTGAGAAGTAACCAGCGAACCAAACGAATTTGAACGCGATACTTCCACCACCCACGATCCTGAGGTTGCCCCGTTGCGACTTAAAGAGATCGTAATCGATGTGTCGGTGTGAGACGAGTACGAGATCGTCGGAGCAATCACGTCCACGACCCAATGCGCATACAACGTGCGATCCGTCGTACCAGTAAGCGTGCTGTTGCCAGCACCAACATAGTTGCCGGATGCGTCGTACCATCCCTTGAACGTATAACCACTGCGGATTGGATTCGGAAGAGACACACTGTAACTTCCCCACTGCGCGTACATGGTGACACTTCCACCATCGGTTGTTGTCAAACCTTGTACCGTTGCCTGGTCAGCATAGGTGCTCCCGTTGCACGTCCAGTAGGTAAACTCCCTCACCGCTTTTTCCGTAGAATCTGCCTTGCCGGTATATCCATAGTTGTACGTGATTGTCTGCGTGCGCGTAAACTGGTTCTTTGGCAATGTGTAACTGGTTGGATACATGCATCCGGTCAATGAGCTCATCGAGCCGGAACCACCGTTTGCATTGAAATAGATGCTGTAGGTATGTACCGTCCACCGCGCGTACAACGTAATAGAGCGCTGGTTGTTATAAGGGAGGTTGATATCTTCTCCACCACCAACTACGATACTGCCAGTGCCATTTTTCCCACTATAGCTCGCGCACCATCCCTCAAAGGTATAACCTGTCCTCGAAGGCGTCGGAGCCGTGAAAGAATACGTCGACGTACTCACGTTCGTAGCAGAGCTCGTCTTCCAAGGATTGGCAGCACTGTAATACAAGTCGCACCAATACACATAATAGTCGTACGACAACGTGCCAGAAATTGTGAAATACGCGGTTGACCCAGAAACAGGATAAATCAGAGCGTTCACCTCTGACGTAGTGCCAGTAGTACGTGAAGTAGATGTCTCGGAGGTATATGACCCACTATACGATGCTTTCCATGGAAAACCATAAGGTGAAGTGAAAGACACGCTATAGATATATACCATCTCAACCCCGGTGTAGCGCGGACTGGACGAAATCGTCAAATATCCACTCGCCGGATATCGTACTCCATTCTTGTCTCTATAAGCTATTTGCAGGCTTGCAACGCCAGTTCCAAGGCTAATCGACACATTGCCACCAGTCGTTTTTGTAGCAGACAAGGTAATCGATGCCGTATATCCTGATTCCGGATAAATCGTAGAACGCACATTGAGCGTTGTACCAGATGTATAGCCGCTTGTACTACCCTGAGTATAACGACCGCCATAAGAAGCATTCCACGGAAGCTCATACCCGCTTTTCAGCGTAATACTATCCACATAGAAATATCGAATATTGGAAACAGACCAGTCGCTATATGCTGTGTTATACCCACTGTTAGGATGCCTGCTCCCATTCGCATCGATATATGCGTATTTCACTGACGCAATGCCGCTACTGAAATAGATCGCTCCATTTCCGTAAGTGGGAGTATTCGCCTTTACTGTTGCGGTCGCGCTACCGACAGAGTAATATCGGCCGTATGAATCCGTCACCCAACCATACAGCGTATAGCTGCCTGCAGCACAATTAAAACTGCCACCACAAGACTTTGCACTACCGTTGGCTGGAGGGGAAATGCTGTCTAAAATACCGGAGGGGGCCGTATAAGTTCCGTTACCAGGCACTCCTCTGGAAACGCCAGCACTGGTATAATTTGTTTGGTTGAACGCGCTTGACAGACCGCTGATCGTCCACGATAAGTATTCGGTAAAGCCAGATAGACTCAAGCTCGCCATTATCCAAACACCGCCTTACCACTACCGATCTTTTGCGCCGCCTGACCTGGCTGCTGAACATACGCACCGCCACTCGTCACATACAGCGCCGCGCCGTTATTCTGCGTACCGCTCGACATACGAACACCTGCATCGGTCACGATCACATAATTGGCATTGGTCGTAGTGTCGATCGAGCCGGAGCTCGTCGACATAGCAATGCCATACGTCGTTCTGCTCCCGCCGCCATAAATACCTTCACTACCGATTGCCTCGCCCATATAACCAATAGGACTGAATGCGTCCTTCGAGCCGTACCCAACTTGGAATTGGCCAAGGGTCCGTACAGAGTTCGCAATCAACGTCGGCGTAGCGACCTGACTGAAATCGATGTACGTACTCTTGATATACTCAGGCAACGTGGGCATTTTGGCATCAATCATACTGTCGACAGTACCAGCGTCTACTTTGTCATTGATCGTATCCTGCGTGGATTGATCTAATGCGCTGAAAGAAATATTGCCCCCACGAATCGTCACATTGCCGCTGGAATCCACCGAGAAGTTCGGAGACTCCTTACTCGGCACGTAGATCGCTGGGCCAATCAGCTCGCCGTCTGACGCATCCATCGTTCCAATGAACTTCGATGCTCGCACCGTACCGCTGAACTCGCCGCTCGCCGCCTTCAGCTCACCGCTGAACGTACCCGTGGCTGCTTTCAACGCGCCAGAGAAAACACCATCGGTCGCATAGATCGTACCCTTGAAGTAAGCGTTACCAAGCATGTCGATCCAGAAGTTCGGGTTGGGTAAATCATCTTTGTTGAACGTTGTCAAGTCATTCATGATAGAGCCGTTCGACGTGTACACGCCATTCACATTGCCATCATCGTCATGACTGAACAGCGGGTTACTGGTTGTATCCTTGCCACCGACAAAACCAACGCCTGGGTTCAACGAGATCACACCATTGGCATTTGTTCCGCCCGCTGAGTAATCCTTCACGAGGTCGAAGATGGAGTTATACATCCTCGCGCCATCCGCATCCACACGGAAGACAGCGGTCGTGCCATCTTTCTTGGCGCTCTCAATAATGAGATTTGCACCCGCAAGGATCGTGCCGACGAGGTACGGAGCTGCGATACCATAGCCACTCCCCTCGTGGACTTTCTCATAAAGTTCAGGGCTCCACGCAGTCTCCCCGTCTGGGGCCCACTCAGTCCCGTCTGTGTCGATATAGTAAGTCTTAGACTCGTCACGCTCAGTATCCTTGGTGCGTTCATAGCGCTCAAGGTTGTTGTCAAAGATCTTACCGATCGCCATCTTAGCCGTCGACCAGTTGTCGTCCGTAAAGGCGATCGTATTATGGATCATCCAGATCTGTTCGTCGCCATACCCACCGGAAGCCTCGTCATAAGTGCGCAGTCGAATACCACTCTCGTTAACTTGAATTTCCTGATGCGCACCAGAAAGCACCGCATTCTTCGCAGCGTCCAAAGCAGAGTCCATGAACTCTTTCACATAGGTAGATGCGCCGCTGTCGATGAACGAGCTGTAACTCACTCTGCTCGACGCAGTGTTCTTACCCATCTTGATGGATTCCTCCAGCAAATCGACAAGCTTGAACGCACTGTCTTTCAAACTGTACTTGTCGCCAAATAAGAGTTTGAAATCGGACAGCTTCTCGAAGTTCACCTCAACACCGACCGTGATGGGTGCAAGCACCCGATCGCCGATATCAATGTATACCTTGTCCCCAAGCGTGAGTTGATTTTTGAACGCCGCGAAATCTTTCATAGCAAGGAAGTTGCCGACGCTTACGGAGAACGTATAGCTCGGCCAGCACAGGTCTTCAAGCTCCTGCTGCCCAAACTCCATCAGATCCCATTCAATCGATCTCTTCTCGTATTCAGAGCAGTTTCTCGTAAAGAAGAAACTGGATTCTCCACAATTTGCTGTAAAGTAAGTTCCCTCTACATACTTGTCTCCACCTACGTTTGGATCACGTTTCACGTCTGTCTGCAACGAGATTGAAGTACCGACCACCGTAACTCCTGCGCTCTCAAAAGCAATGTCTCCATAAGTTCCTTTGTTGAGATAGGCGCTATAAATAAACTTGCCGTCGCCTTTCTGCTCAAGAGTGGAACGAACGACCTTTGCAGACACGGTGATATCACCGGTCTTCACAGTTACGCATCCGCCAATAGCCGAATAAACAATACGTCCGCTCTGCATCGTAGCTCCACTGATTTTGGCCCCGGTAAGAGCAATACTCACCGAAGGGACCGTAGAGCCAATGTCTGGGTCAGCGTAAGACGATACCTTCTTATAAACAAAGCTGCTTTCGCTGATTGCGTCTTCTTTGAAGTATCGATCGAGAACGGTGCGTTCTGCCTGACTGAAAAAGTTGGAGAATGCACACTCTCGATTGATCTCCTGCTGTTGAGCAAGACCGGAAGCAATCGTCTCTTCAATCGATGCGATCTCAGATTCCTTCGCTGCAATCTTACTCTCCTGTACGGCGATCTGCGCTTTAACCTCAGCCATTTGTTCACTGCGATCAATTCCCTGCGCGGAAGCCTCAACATACGTGGACTGTAAAGTCTCATACTTTGACAGTTCATTCTTCAGTTCTGTCAACGCCGCTTTCGCTGCCGCGAGCGCAGCCTCTTCCAAAACCTTCTCAACGGTGACGTTGTAGTATTGTTTCTGGGCATTCTGATACACCGTTTTCCACTCCGTCCACTTGTCGATGAATGGCTGCTCGAAGTAAGACGTATTCATGAAGTAGTCCAGATTGTAAATCTTATTCGTGCCGAGAGGATTGACGCTGCGAATATCTACTCCGTCCGCACCGTTTACATCGAGCACCGTGAAGATATTCTCGGTGTCCTCTTCTACCTCGATCTTCTTAATGAGATTATCCGTCGAGAGATACACGGGGCGTTCCCGCGTCTGTGAGGCAACACTTCTGACATTGATCTTGCGCCCATATGTGTCAAAGTCGAAGATGCACTGATATATGTCTTGAAGCGTGTTTTTCATCAGATCGTAGCTCTTCTGGTTATCTGATTCAAACGTGCGATACCGTCCGACAAGGTCAGTGTCAACGGTGCCCACACTCCACGATGGATAATCACTGAGGATCATGCCAAGAACGGTGCCCGCCGGAGCCATAGGGTTCCAGAATTCATAAGTACCTTCCTTGATATATGTGCTTTTATAGGTCAATTCATACTCAAGTGAATATGCTTTACACACCTTGATTTCACTATATCCGTTATTCTCCACTGAAGGATTGACAAGAATAAACTGACCAACTCCAATCCAGTCCACCAAACGCATTCCAACAACGTCTTCGTAATGCGGAGTTGCCACTCCGTTGGCAAACGCGGGCAAGTCAAAACTCAGTTCCGATGTCTCGTTACAGTAGAGTTTCGCCTCAACATTGAATGCATTGGTAAGCGGCTGGATGAAAGTTCCATCGAGGTTTTTCAGCACCAACGTGGGCTGTTCCGCCCAGTTGACACTACTGAATGACACGATCATTCATCCACCTCCTCAAAGAAAAGAGGAGTCGCCGAAACGACCCCTCTTCGCTGTTTTACTTGTTTGTGAGCTTTTTATGTGCGTCTTCAATTGCGACCTTAATGGCCTCAAATAATTCGTCCATATGTCCCTCACATTCCTCTGCGGTTAAACGCAGTCCGTAGCTTTTCAAGAACAGCATCCGCTGTGATCTGGCCATAGCGGCGCGCATCATCATCGTCCATGTTGCCATCGTGATTGATTGTCACCGAGACGCTCGGAGAGAACACGTCTCCAGCTTTATCCGACGTATCACCGATCCGGTAGCTCATCTTGGCTGCAGCGGCATTGCTTGCAGCGGCAGACAGGCGATCGAACATCGCAAAGAGTGATTGCTTTTTCTTATCGTCTAAGACGAGTTCTCCCTTTTCAAGGAGAGCAAGCACTTCCCTGTCGTTGTTGGTTGGCTGATTGCCAACGACGCCGCCAGTATGATACTTATCAAACAAACGAGTACCACCAATGTGGTCGATGTACCAAACACCAGTCGGCTCATCACGAACGACTTTAAGGCCATACTGGCCTAAAGAGCTACCCAGACGCAGGTTTTCATCCGACAGTCGTTTCTGCTCGGTCTTATCGCCATTTGCGTATGCAACGTGCCAAGCATTCCTGTTGGCGCGCATCTGCGCAACGATAGACTTAACACCTTCCTCGTTAATGCCATTATTAACGAGATTACTGCCGATGGGATTCATCGGAGCAATTCCAAGGTCACCGCCGCTGTTACGCGCTGCCTCCACGTCGTAGCCATACTGTTTCACCACGGCATCAACATTCTCCCACGCAGTCTTCAGAGAATCAATGCCATCAATGGAATCACAGTATTTATCGTTGTAGGCTTGTAACTTAGAATACATGCCCTCCCAATCGGAACTCAGCATCTTGATCGCCTTGCGATACAAAGACATCCAGTCGTCGACAGAGTCTTCGAGGATTTTCTTTTCGTCCTCTTTCTCTTTTTCAAACGAGTCCTTCTCCTTATCGAGGGCATCGTTCGTTTGATCCAAAGCCCAGTCGCGCTGTGTTTTGTCGAGCTCCTTTTGTTTCTCGGCGAGCTGCTGCTCTAACTCCTGTCTCTTAGCAGCAGCCTCACGGCTATCATCCAAAGACAGCTGAGCAATCTTACTCTGTAACTCAGCAATTTCAGAGGCCAGATCGGCAACTTCTTGCTCGTGATCAAGCTCGTCATTACTCTGCTCAAGAAGCTTTTTCTTGAGATCAATCAGTTCGTTGTACTTATCAATCTGATCATCCAGGGCATCGATCATGTCCTCGCTCTCCTGCTTGAGCATGTCGATCGTCATGTTGATGATCTCATCAATAGAACTCTTTCGGGTGTCGTACAGCTTACCTGCGATCTCATTGTGCTTCGTCACATAGTCCTCATATTCCATGAGGCCCTTCTGATAAGCCTCTTTCAGCTCCTTCAACCACTGCTCATAATAAGCGCTTTGCGTAATACCGCTCTTACCAGAACCCCACAGATCAAAAGTATCCAGATACGATTCATACTCGTCATAGACCTGATTGATCATGTCCATAATGGCCTGACACGTATCCTTCCACTGCTTGCGGACCTTCTGCATGAAGTCTCCATTCTCACTGAGGCCGTACAAAACGCCCCAGTCGATCATCTTCTTCGTTTCATCGAGAATCTGATCGTAGGTAGTACGAGCAGCCAAGACTTGTCCGTTGTTGAACTGGTTCTCGGCAATGGTATTGTAATCGTTGACAAAGTCCTCAAACGTCGTCAGACGGCCCTGAAAGATCTCTTTCTCAAGATCCCAGATCTCTTCCTGATACTTCGTCGGATTCTTTTGCTTGTACTGATCACGGATCTTTGCAACGCCAGCATAATACTGCTCGTATGTAATCTTCTCCATCTCAAGCTGGTGCTTGAGAATCTTGAGCTGCTTCTCAAGTCCTTGCTTAAATGTATCAGCGGAACTGCCAGAAGAAGACTTAGACGACGCCGTAAAATTGGAGTTGAGCGAGTTCATAATATCCTTGATCGACTGCTCATAATCCGATATTGCCTTTTCCTGCTCTGAGATCTGATCTTTGAGCTGCTTTTCCGCAAACTTCTGTTGCAATTTCGCCGCAATCGGATCATAAGATCCGCTGCCGCCATAATCAAGATAACCAGCACCAGTGCTCGACACGGAAGTCCGTCCGGAGGCAGTGCTCACCGTCGAGACCTTGATAGGGATCGCAGCAATCGCTTGGGTCTTGACCAATTCTTCCTGCAAACGCTTCAGCTCAGCACGTGCTTCCGCAAGATCCATACCGTTAATGGCTTTTGCCGATTCCAAAGAAGTTTTTGTCAATGCCAACATAGCGGCCTTCGAGCTCAGCGCCGCCTTGCCCTGTGCTGTTAACTTGCCCTCCGAATCATAGAGCGCATCTCGCAATGCAGGGAACGCCGAAGTTAGCTTATCGACAGAAGATTTCGTGAGGCCATTGTATTCTTTGTAGTCCTTCATCGCCTCTGTAATAGCGTCAACCTTCGACTTTGCCGCATCCACGGTTTCATAGCTAATGCTGTTTAGACCATCGGCAACATTGCCAGCCGCTTCACCGACGCCGTTGAGAGCGTCTGCGAGGAACTGGAATCCTTCTGTCCCCGATGTCAAATCGAGACCAAGTAACTCGGCCAGTGTTTCAATCAACACGGTTAACAGATAATTTGGATTCTCGAGGTCAGCTCCCGTCTCAGCGATCTTTTCGCCCTCCTCATACATCTGCTGAATTGCTTCAGCAGAAAGTGTACCGGCCTCCTTCATCTGATCAAGGACGGTTTTCAGCGGTTCATACTTAAACTCTCCGAGAACCGAAGATACAGCTGTTCCGGCATCAATACTGACACCTTCCAGTTTTGACAAAGCAAGTCCCATCTCATTGTACATGTCAAGGACTTCCTGACCTTCCGCTGTTGCTCCGGTAATGCCATTTTCTGTGATAATTTGCCCAAGCTCTTTGTAAATAGAGCCCGCACTGGTGAGTTTATGTTGCTGAAGTCTTTCCCATTTTTCTGCGCTTGCTTTCGCTTGATCTGCAGCATTTTTGTCATCATTCTCAAGAGCCGCATAGTATTTGTCCCACGCTGTTTGAGCATTTGCGGCATACGTCGTAGCATATGCCATCTCACTGTAAAATCCACCCACGCCACTTGTGCGTGGATTTCCTCCAATTTCCTTTTCATCAGAAAAGTCGTTGTGATACTTTTTAAGTGCGGCCCGTTCGACGTCAACAGCCTCTTGCTCCGCCAACTTTTGCTTGAGCTCAAGTTGCCATTCGAGCTGCTTGTTTTCTGCGGTCAGTTTGTCAACCTCTGCCTGATCCGCCAAAGTTGGATTTTCAATAGCATTGAGTTCCTCGAGGCGAGACTTTACATCCTGTAACTTGCTCTCAATCTCCGCAATATCAGACTTAGTCTCCTCGAGTTCTGCTTTCTTATCAGAGAGTGTCGGAATGGCACTGCGAATGCCCTTAACGACTGCAACTACCGCGGCGATTGCCAAAGCAATAGCGCCCATAGATGCCACAGCAGCTCCAATGCTGGCAGATGCGGCTGTCGCCGCCCCGCTCAGAGCGGGAATAGCCTTTGAAGCTAATCCAAGAATGCCGGAACTCACCACCTTGATTGAATCGCCAAAGGTAGCAAGAGCTTTTGACTGAGCAAAGGCCTTGAATAAAGCTGGTAAAAGAGTAATCAGAGCCGTGATTTCAAGGCTCATTGTAGACAATCCACTGGTTGCGGTGTCAATCGAATTGAGTACGTTGACCAAAAGTTTCAAAGCGTCGACGACAAACTTGATAGCATTGTTGCTGAGGAGTTTCATGCTAAGCTGCTCATAGGAAGTCGACAACTGATTCATCTTACCTTGAATAGAATCCAGATACGTCTCATTTGCCGTTGCAAGCGTGCCGGCAGCGTTCTGCGCAGCCTCGTATGAGCCTGTTAAATCATCAATATTCGTAATGATAGAAGCAACAACTTGTGCGTTGCGCTTGCCGGCGAGATCTTCCAGAAGCTGAGCTTTATTGATATCGGACAGAGAGTCATAAACTTCGGCAATATCTTTCAAAATGTTATACACGGAACGGTATGTCTGTCCATCCGACTCCATGATATCAACACCGGAAAGAGCCTTAATTTCTGCGCGGTACTTTGAGGTTGAAGTTACAATATCGTCAACCTCTTCACCCATTTCGGTCAATTCTGCCGTTGCAGAACGAATGCGTGCAGAAACGGTTTTTAAGGCATTGCCTACCGTATCGGCGTTCTGGGTTGCCGCATTACCCGCCGTCATAATAGCCAAAGCTTCATCAAAGCTTGCGCCACCTGCCGCCAAAGCTGCACCACCACGCTGCATGGCATCGCCGAGTTCTCCGGCACTGATAGCATATTCCTGACCAACCTTGACGAGCTTATCGACGACTCCCTCCATCTCGCTCGGATCAAATCCGAAGCCCTTCATGATAGAGGTAAGGGCCGACGTTGCGGATTCTGTATCAACAGCAGCAACATTTGCATACTGCGCCGTGATATCAGCAAGATTCAGCGAATCCTGCAAACTATAACCAAGTCGAGCATACGTTTCCGTGGAACTAATAATTGCAGAAGTCGTAGAGCCAACCTCTTTTGCAACGTTTGCCGCATCATTCGCAAACGATTTCAGTGCGTCGCCAGAAGTTCCGGTGACGATAGAAATCTGCGTTAGAGCACCGTCAAGCTGAACGACGTTGGTGTACAACTGAGAAAGGGCCTGTCTTGCTTCGCGAGCAGCGGCTGCCATAACGGCCCAACCAAACTTTTTGGAAACGCCCTCAACAAACTCGTCAAAGAATCCAGTTTTATAGTTACCCGCCTTGTTTTGGAAGTCGTCCATTTCTTTGACGACCTGCTTCTCGGTCTGGTTAAACTCGGCATATGCCTGATTGAGTTCGTTGATCTTTGCACGTTGATTTTCAATCGTATCAGACTTGAACTCAGGAGCTTTTATCTGATCAACAAGCGTTTTCAGTTTCTCAAGCCTGGTTTCGTAATCAGGTAAAAGCCCTTTACGGACATTCTCCTGTTTGCCATTGTCTCCATCTGACGTTGTCATTTGGACAAGGTTGTTCATCATTGGTTGGTTCTTCAACCGTGTAAACAACCCTGCTTTGTTTTTTTCGTCTATGCTCTCATAACTTTTCAGCGTGTCGATTCGTTGCTTAGCCTCATCCATCTGTTTAGTCAGATCAACCGCTTTTGCAACCTGTGCATCCCATGCTAATTTGGCTTTTTCTGAGGCAACCGCTGTTTCCGCCTGAGCCTTGGTAAACCGATCCGTCTGCTTAATGGCTTTGTCCAGCTCAGTAATCGTAGTGTTGTTGTTTGCAGCAAACTGCGCCTTACGGTCACTTAACCCCTTCGAGTATGTTTCAATCTGGGCTTTGTATGCGGACCGATCATTGCCCTTATACTCGGCAACTTTCAGTTTTTTCCGTAAGCCTTCCAGATACACCTCGGATGCAACAATCTTTGCAAAAGTATCTCTCTGCCCGACCTGCTGTTGGCGTGGCTGACGCTGTTGCCCGCCATTGCCGGAGCCTCCCGAACCACCAGACCCGCCTCCGGCGCTTCCCTGCTGAACCACCGGGTTGACGTTAATGTCAAACGTCTTCCCTGTTAGTGCGGTCTTAATGCTCGTCTCGATCGAGGCTGCATTAAATTGTACGTCAAATTGAACCGCACTCAGCGCGGTTTTAATACTGTCGGTGATCGCCGTAGGGTCGGCTTGCACCTTAACTTTAGCCGTGTTGATTTGATCGCAAATCTTCTGAAGCTCTGCTCCAAATTGCGAAATATCCGCCTGTTCGCCTCGCGGCAATACGAGGACTTTAAAAGCACTATCGGCCATCATTCATCACCCCCGTCGGCGAAATAAAAAAGCACGGTCGCGCCGTGCTTTAACTCTTATTCACATAGAAAAAAGAGGGCTGATATAAGTCAGCCCTCTTTGAGATATTTGTTAGAAAACATCCTTTGTTCCATCAGTATAGACAACCTGTGTCACATGATAGCTACAATCCAAATCTTCGAAGTTCTCATAGAATAGCTTCCATGCGGAAGAATCGAGAAGCGATGCCGCATAGTATCGAGAAGCAACCTTCCAATACCCTGGCAGCAAATACTTGTCACTATCGAAAGGCATATCGCATTCAAGATCGGCAATCACCGTCCCAAACATGTCTCGAATAACTGCCCTTCCTTGAATCCCTTTGATTTCTTTATCTCCTCGATTGTCTATCAACAAAAACAGATATATAGTGTCCAAGGCGTCCGAAGGATATACATCCGTGATCTCAACGTACACATCATGCATGGTTTCCGTGTAGCTGTCGCCGCACACAGAGCATGTATATGTTCTTTCGCCAAGCTCTTCGGATGTAGGCTCCTTAGTGATAGTGGCAACATATTTATGTTCACCAAGAGGTATTTCTTCCGTGTAAGTATCGCCGCACTTTGTACAAGTGAACGTCTTCACTCCGGTGTCTACACATGTCGGTTCGGTTGTCACAACACCTTCGTCATACTCATGATCACAACCGCATCCCGACAAAAGCAGAATCACTATACCCACCAACAGGACTACTAATTTCCTTCTCATCTCATATCCTCCTTTGGGCTTTGTTAAGCCCAAAAGTAGTATATAAGAGTTATGAGGAATAGTCAAATTGCTTCTTATGTTCTACGTACACCACGTGTCACGCCAGAACCACCAGGCAAATACGCGTCATCAAGGATAACCTCGATGCCGTCCTGTCGGAACTCACCATTCAAAACGTTCATCGTCGTTTCAAGGAATGGGTCGGCTTCGCGGGTATACCCTTCCGGGATGAAGTAATACGGACTTTGCGCTCCAACATATCCTCGCTTTGCCATTCCTGGACTTACCCAATAACCAGCCACCCAGTGTTTCAATGGTTTTGCCCCATGTGACATATAAGCAACCACGTTATCGAGCCCGCCTTCATAGAGGCTATCCCGATGAACCTTTTTCGGATCTAATACTAAATGGAACACATATGCACCCTCGGAGTTGACCTCCGGTGTCGCAACGCGCAAAAACATGTCTGTATCCATACTTGGAATGCGAGACTGAATCGCCGCAACGATGCGCGGCATAATGTCGTTTTCAACTACTGCTCGCGCTTGCGCCTCATCGTCAACCACACCACCGGAACCACTACCAAAACGAATACCTTTTCTTCTGGCATCGACCACAAAAGCGTGCATCGAGGTTTTGACATCCGCGCGGGCGAGATACTTCAGCAGGTCATCTTCCCAACCAGCCATTACGCCTTCTCAACCTTCTTGACGATTGCAGGCTGACGCTCGGCTTTACGAGCCTTAGCCTTTTCAGCCTGATACTCAATAATAGCCTCCGTAATTTTCTTCTCGTCCTGTCGACCTAAGACTTTCAGTACCGACGCGATCTCATCAAAAGAGGCTTTGTTCTCACCTTCAAAAGACTTTGCTGCCATATCGAGATAGGCCGTCACTGCATTCATCGTCGTTGCAATCCCTCGCGCGGCCTCACCAACACTGCGATACATCTCCGCTGCTTCATCAGATACAGCTCTTTTCTTTACAAGGAAATCAACCTTTTCCTGAACATAACCAAAGAGCTCAATCGCTTCTGCGGGAAGATGGTACTGAAAACCGGTCTCTTTTGCAAAAAGCTCAAACCGATCCATGTCGTCATCAAAATCCTGGTCGGTATACATACGAGACAGGATGAATAGAACGGACAGATCTCCATAAGCAGGGTCGTATTCACCGCCGATAAAGTAAAGACTCTCAATCTTACCCATCAGCAGAGTCCGTTCCACCGCAGGGATATGCTCGCGCATCATCACTCTGATTTCTTCGTCGCCTCGATGGAGAATAACTTCATTCATTTTTACTTCAGCCATTGGCTTTTTGTCTGCTGCTCTTTTGGGAGCTCGCTTTGCCTTTGTAACAGTCTCGGACATGTTCTTTGATCTCCTTTGCTTTTTTCTTCTTTTCCTTTTCTGTCGGTTCCACCTTTACGGGAGGTAGATATTCCCTTTCACGCAGCCAAGCCACGCCAATTGCGATTGCGTCAGCCTCGTCCTCAGCGGGAGGCGGATTTAAATGGTAGCACTCTTGTACCATATCAAACGCCTGTTTCTTGAGGTCTGCACGCTTCACTCCTCCACCCTGCTTAAAGCCATTCAGTTTCCGCCAATGGGTGGGGAGCAGTATATCGACAGGGATGTTATTGGAGAACGACGCCCCCATAATAACCCCCTGCAGCTGTCCAAGTTTAATAAGGGCTTGCTGATCTCGCTGCATCGCAATGCCCTCAATCACCACGTAATCCGGGTTAGACGTTTTAATCATGCGCTCAATTTTATTGCGCATAAATTGCAGACGAATCCAATACTCGTCCGACTTATTGGCCGCAATGACCCCGTGTTTTACGAGATCCGACCCTTCAAAATAAGCAAAACCAGAGATGAGCGTCCCCTGGTCAAATGCCAGCACTTTCATAGCACACCTCCGATCATTTTGGTACATCAAAAAGGGGCCCGTTTGGGCCCCTTAAAGATTATTCAATTACTCCTCGAGGAGCAGGTCGAGCACGTTGTCGTCGTTATCTGCAAGCAGATCGAACGTGATGCTCAGCGAAGTGGGATCGCCATCATTGGCAAAATCAACAGAGAAACTGGGCTGAGGAACAGCCTTATACGCAATCATTCTGTAAGGAACGATCTCATCGTCTTCAGTCTTCTCGTAGGTCTCGCCATAGATAGTAAACGCCTTCGGGAAGGACCGCGTGTTGATATTCAGGCGGTTGACACCTTCAAGCTTAGTGAGGTAATAGACGATATACTCATCACCGGCTGCGCCTGCGGTTTCCAGAGTAACCTTCGTAGCAGCCGTGGTTGCCTTTACCTCTGTGCCACAGTCATCGGACGCCTTGTAGACATGAACAGAACCATCGATAGGGGTCTTCTGGATGGTGAGCTCCTTATTGCTCGCACCGCCAGCCTTGACCACCTCACGCTGCAGGAACTGTGCGTCTGCCTTGAGATCAGCGCCAGTGATCATCTGATACAGTTTCATCGTCTGCATCTGGGTCTCCACGCGGAACGTACCGGAACGGTTGCCGGAGAAGCTCACGCGCTTGGGGTGGCCCTGACCGCCGTAAGCGAAAACAGTGTCACCTTCCAGATCATAACCCGTGGTATTTGCGAGTTCAAAATTCATGAAGGGCTTCTTGGTGGAATACTCCACAAACATCAGATCAGCCACTTCGCGGTTAGCAAAACTCTTGCCCATGAGTTGTTCACTCCTTTGTGTTATTTTTTAGGTGGGGCTTTGTGCCAGAGCGAGAAGTCAAAATCCTTCTTGCCCCAAGCGGCCCAGCGCAGGCCAAACACATCTAACTGAATCTTGGAATCCAATCGATGGTACTGGTCGTAAAATTGATAGATCGTCAGCCCCCACACGTTTGTCAGGTTGTAAGATGGAGAGAATGCACAGAACGCACTGATGAGGTTTGGCAACGCCGTATCGGGGTTTTCTTTTCTCACCTTTTTCGTGTTCTTTGCCTGTTCCGCCTTGCGAGATTGGATCAGCTCGTAGATCTTACGAGCCTTCTCATTTCTGAACTTTTTAGGAGGTGTCACGGTATCCTCTACACAGCACAACTGCAAGATAATGCTGCGGATATCCCGAAGCATTTCCAATGACACAACCACGTCTCCCACCGTGTACCCTATCTCGTCGTCGTAGACCAACGGTCGATCAATAAAAAAAGAAACGGCTGAAATCAGCTCGTTTCTAAGAAGGGGAAATAGCGTCATAAAAATCAAAGGGTCTTTCGGAAGATCTTCAATCTCGGAAACATCGACGCCCAATGCTTCTAAGAAATCGTCCGGAGTGCTCAGCAGAACGCTGAGATACCCATTGTATTGTGCATATCCCACGCGCCGGATCATATCGAGCGACGGTGGTTTTATATTTAACAGTTCCTGATAAGGGTATGGTCTACCAGAGATCAGCGTAAAAGCATCAACGGTCGGCAAGGCCCTTCACCCTTTCGGATCGGAAGTCACGGATCTCATATGTCAGAAGCAGAGACGTGAACTTGTCGGGGACGTTGGCGGGAGCAACGCTCATAAGCACAAGCTTTCCAACGCCATAATCACGGCTGCCGTTCAGCAGCGCGTCCACCGATCGAGCAAGGTTGTCTCGTCGGTTTCCTTTCACGCCGCGAAAGAGCTTCTTATCAATATCGTTGAACGTCTTAGCGCAGACGATCTGCACGTACAATAGCCAACGATTGAATGTACCGGAAGATGGCTGAACGAGCTCGTCATCAACCATAATATAAGCATCGTGGCGTTCCAGAGTGCCGTCGATGTAGTCATAGTCGAAGATGTTACGTTCCAGCAGGTCCTCTGCTTTCTCGCTGTCGAGATCGATTGCCGGGTCATTGGCAAGCAGCCCCATCACATCTTGAGACTGGCTCATTGCCATGATCACATTTTCTTTGTAGGCAATCAGGTCATCTAAATATGTCGGTTTAGACAAGCGAGACCACCTCCACTTCAAATTGCGCAGCGTCATACCTGCCGTCTTCATCCGTCAGTTCGAGGATAATGCTTCCGCCAATCAACGCTTCGTCTTTTGGCGCAGACAAAATCAGATCATTGCCTGCCCGTACCCACTCAATGCCAGGTTCAGCTGTCACTGTCCAGCATGCCTTTGGCGCAGTGACGGTTTCATCTGCTTGTGTGAATACAGCCTTATACTTCCCAGACTTGCCGAGGCGAAGCGTAGTGCGACCCTCAATCGAGCATGGGAACTTCGTCTCATCTGGTTTCTGCGTAGACCCACCCTCTCGAATGTAATCACAGATCTCAAGGTCGACGTTGTCCGACTCTGCGTTATAGAGGTCGCGCTCTACCTTGAGCATGAGAATGTGGTCACCTTTATTGAACGATTCGGCGACTGGATTCGCACCAGTCACTCGCAATACGCTGAGCATTCTGCGACCAAAGCGGTCAATACCAGTATTGAGCGCAAAGCGCTTGTCCACATAAATCTTCGCAGTCTCTTCGTCCATCGGGAGGTAAATCACCATCTGCTCTCCGGAGCTCTGCATGCTCGTAGAGTTATTGAACGCAGAGGAATAGCCACTGACGTCAATGTAGCTCCAACGCTCATGAATCGTCCCGTCAAAGTTCTGGAACCGCAGGAGCTTATTACACTGGCACATAACGCCAACCCGATGAGTTGTCGTATCTGCACGTGCTCGCATGACGATCCACTTTTCGCCAAATGCATCAATGATATCGCCCGCATACAGTTCATCCCCCGGAAGGCAGATCACGTTGTATCCGTGATCTTCGCCGCCTCTGGTAAACACCATCGGCTGCGGATTCCCATTGCGAAGAGCGTCTGCCTGATAGTCCGGGC
>OGNF01001035.1_pt1 | contig 27489 bp, 22 predicted proteins | sample 1573321 | NCBI WGS metagenome assembly OGNF01 (sample SAMEA2581911, study PRJEB24529) | metagenome | biome: Human gut stool | place: China | collected 2011 | reverse complement strand
TATTTATTCATTATTTTCACCTCCCTATGGATTTTATAACCTAACTTTTCGTTAAGTAGAGATTTAAAAATAGCTATGCTACTTTTAAAGCATAGCTATTTTATCATATTTTTTGGTATTTTGCAACTAATTTTGGAAATTTTTATGAATATCTTGTGCTATACCCGCTCTAGTTTTGAAAATTTTCTTTTTGATAGTGAAAATATCTTTTTTCTTGATTGACTTCATTTTTTGAATCTATTTTTTTCTGTAATTCTATAACTGGAATTGGTAAAATAGAGATTGCTATTGTAATAATCCATTGTGTAAGATTTAATGGTACTACTTCAAATACATTTGCAAATGCTGGTACTATAACTACTATTGTTTGAATAAATATTCCTAAAATAAAACTTCCTACTAGATATTTATTTTCAAAAAGTCCTGATTCAAAAATTGATTTTTCATTTTTTACATTTATGCTATGGATTAATTCTAAAAATCCTATTGCTAAAAATGCCATTGTTCTTGCAACTTCTAGTGTATAATATTTGTTTCCAATGCTAAATGCAACTAATGTAAGAACTCCTATCATTGTTCCTTCTAATATAATTTTATTCCACAAACCATTTGCAAATATTCCTTTTTTACTATCTATTGGTTTTCTTTTCATAATATCTTTTTCTGGTTTTTCAAGTCCTAATGCAATCGCTGGTAATGAGTCTGTTACTAAGTTTATCCATAATAATTGAATTGCAAGTAATGGTGATTTTAACCCTAATATAAGTCCTACAAATATTGTTACTATTTCTCCTATGTTTGTTGATAATAAGAAATGTACTGCTTTTTTTATGTTGTCATATATATTTCTACCTTGTTTTACCGCTTCTACTATTGTTACAAAATTATCATCTGTAAGTATTATATCCGCTGCATTTTTAGCTACATCTGTACCATTTTTTCCCATTGCTATTCCTATATTTGCATTTTTTAGAGCTGGACTATCATTTACTCCATCTCCTGTCATAGCAACTACTGCACCATTTCTTTGCCAAGCCTTTACAATTCTTACTTTATGTTCTGGGGTTACCCTTGCAAAAACTGAATAATTTCTAATATTTTTTTCTAATTGCTCTTGTGTCATTTTGTCTAATTCTTGTCCTGTTATTGCTTTTTCTCCATCATTTAGAATTCCCAAGTTTTTTGCTATTGCTTTTGCTGTTTCTAAATGGTCACCTGTTATCATTACAGTTTTTATTCCTGCATTTTTGCATGTATTTACTGCATCTTTTACACCTTCTCTTGGTGGATCAATCATTCCTATTAATCCTACAAAAGTTAAATTATTTTCTATTGAATTACTATCTATTTTATTTGGTAATTCTGTTACATCTTTGAAAGCTACTGCAATAACTCTTAAGGCTTTATGTGCCATTTGTTCATTTTCATTTTTTATTTTTAATTTATCTAAAGTTTTTACTTTTATGTCTTGGCTATCTCCTATTTCTAATACTTCTTTTGTGCATTTGTCTAATAACACATCTGGTGCACCTTTACAAATTATACGATATTTGCTACCAATTCTATGTATTGTTGTCATCATTTTTCTGTTAGAATCAAATGGAATTTCATTTATTCTTTGAAAAATTTTTTCTGTTTCTTTTTTATTACATCCTATATGTAAGCCTTCTTCTACAATTGCCTTTTCTGTAGGTTCTCCTATTACTTTTTCTTGATTATTTTCCACAGTTATCTCACAATCTGTGCATAAAGTAGCCATTGTTATAATAAATTTAGGATTTTTTGATTTTACTTCCACTACTTTCATTTTATTTTGTGTTAATGTTCCTGTTTTGTCTGAACAAATTACATTACTACTTCCTAAAGTCTCGACAGCTGGTAATTTTCTTATTATGCTATTTCTTTTTGCCATTTTAGTAACTCCTATTGAAAGCATAATTGTTACAATTGCTGGTAATCCCTCTGGTATTGCTGCAACTGCAAGTCCTACTGCTGTCATAAACATTTCTATGGGTTCTATTTTTTTAATGAGTCCTATTATAAAAATTATTATGCAAATTGCTAAACATGCTATTCCTAATATTTTTCCTACTTCTCCTAATTTTTTTTGAAGTGGTGTTTCTGGTGCTTCATCTTCTATTATCATATTTGCAATTTGTCCTACCTTTGTTTCCATTCCAGTTTCTGTTACAATTGCTTTTCCTGTTCCATTAACTACTGTGCTTGCCATAAATGCCATATTTTTCATATCACCTAATGGAATGTCTTTTTTGCATATGATATTTGCTTCTTTTAAACTTGGCTCCGCCTCTCCTGTTAAGGAAGATTCTTCAATTTTTAAATTATGACTTTCTATTATTCTACAATCTGCTGGAATAAAATTTCCTGTTTCTAAAATTACTATATCACCTTTTACTAAATCCTCTGCATTTATTTCAGTTGTCTTTCCATTTCTAATTACTTTTGTAATTTGTGGTGTCATTTGTTTTAAAGCTTCAATTGATTTTTCTGCTTTTGCTTCTTGAATTACTCCCATTAATGCATTAAATATTACAATTCCAATTATTATTATTGAATCAACATAGTCATTTTCTCCTTGCATTTTTGATATTACCGCTGATATTATTGAAGCAATTATTAATGTTATTATCATAAAGTCATTAAATTGTTTTATAAATTTAATTATTATACTTTCTTTTTTCTTATCTTTTAGCTTGTTTTTTCCATATTTTGCTTGTCTAATTTTTACTTCCTCTTCTGTTAATCCCTCTCTTTCTTTTGTATTTAATCTTCTTATAACATCATTTTTTTCTAATGTTTGCCACATACAATTCACTCCTTTGTATTTTGAATTATTAAATTATATGTGGCTTGTACTTTTTTATTACTAAGAAACTATTTTTATTTTTTGTCATATTATGTTGTAAGAGGTGTTTTTATGTTATTAAATTCGTTTATATTAGCTATTTCTAGTAGTATAGATTCTCTTGGGATTGGTATTACATATGGGATTAAAAATATGAAAATTTCGTTTTTTAGTAAATTTATTCTTTTTATTATATCTATTTCAATTACTTATTTGGCTCTATTTTTAGGTAATTTATTAAGTGATATGCTATCTGATTTTTTTACTACTATAATTGGAAGTGGAATTTTGATTTTTATGGGATCCTATATTATTTATGAAGCTTTAAAAATTAAGAGAAATAATTTTAATATTTTTAATAATCCAATTTCTTCTGATTTTAATCATTCAAAAACTATCGAACCTAAAGAAGCTTTATTTTTGGCTATTGCTCTTTCTTTAGATAGTTTTGGAATTGGGATTGGTGGAAGTATTGGCAGTATTAATTTAATATTTTTTCCAATTTTTGTTAGTATTTTTCAATTGTTCTTTCTTTGTTCTGGGATTTGGCTTGGTAAGAATATTAATAATTTATATAGGTTGCCTGAAAATATTTGGTCTATTATTTCTGGAATTTTGCTGATAATTATTGGAATTTTTAAGATATTTGGGTAATTCTTAAACTATTATCTATGAACGCAATTTGTCATTTTTTGTCGAAAATTGTTGATTTTAAATATCAAATGCTGTATACTATTATCATCAAGCATTTAGGAGGTTTACTTTATGAGTAACAATTTAACATTTAAAAATGGACGGAGTTATTTTACACTAGAAGATGTTAATCCATCTTCAAATTCTTTTACTGCTCTTAAAGACTGGGCTGTAAGACACTGTTGTTTAAAAGTATATTCTGATAAAGAATTTATTATAGAGAACGACAATACTAATCAGATTTGGTTGAGAGGTTGTAGAATGTTCGCTATAAAGCGAAATTTAAAGGTTAGTAAAATTAATCCATTAGAGATTTTTTAATTTATTATTATAAATGTTAAAGTATATTGCAAACAAAGAGGTAGGAATTTTTCCTGCCTCTTTACTTTATTATTTATTCAATTTCATTGATAATAATTTAGAAATACCACTCTCTTCCATTGTAACTCCATAAACTGTATCTGCTGCTTCCATTGTTCCTTTTCTATGTGTTATAACTAAAAATTGTGTATGTTCTGTAAATTTTTTCAAATAATCTGCATATCTAAATACATTTACATCATCTAGTGCAGCTTCTATTTCATCTAGAACACAGAATGGTGCTGGATTTATTTTTAATATTGCAAATAATAAAGCTATCGCTGTAAATGCTTTTTCTCCTCCTGATAATAGCATCATATTTTGTAATTTTTTTCCTGGTGGTTGTACTGTTATTTCAATTCCACATTCTAAGATATTTTCTTCATCTTCTAAGTTTAGAGATGCCTTTCCTCCACCAAATAATTCTGCAAATACTTCTCCAAAGTTTTTATTGATAATTTTGAATTTTTCTCTAAATTGTTCTTTCATTATTTGTGTCATATCTGTTATTACTTTTCTTAATTTGCTCATTGTGTTTTCTAAATCTAATCTTTGTTCACTCATAAAGTCATATCTACCTTTTAGATTTTTGTATTCTTCTATTGAATCAACATTAACACTTCCTAAGTCTCTTATTTCTGTTCTTATATTGTTTACTCTTTTTTGAGTTAAAGCAACATTTTCAGGTTTTGCATAACCCTCGACATTGTTTGGTGTAAGTTCATATTCTTCCCACATTTTGTTTATTATTGTATTAATATCTTCTTCGACTTTTGTCTTTTTAACATCTAATTTTACTAGTTGAGATTTTAAATCTTCAATTATTTTAAATTTAGATGTAATTTCATCTTCTTGTTTAGATAATTTTTCACTCTTTTGTGCTCTTTCTTGCTTCATTTTCTCAATTTCTGAACTGCTATTGTTTACTTTTTGCTTTATTTCTTCTATTTTGTTTAATGTTTCTTGTATTGATTTTTCTAAATTTTCATTATCTACTTTTATTTGTTCTATTTGATTATTTTTGTTTTCAATACTTGCTTTTGCATTATTCAATTCTTGGTTTATTCTTTCTTGAATTTCTTGTATTGATGATTCACTTTCATCAAATGATGATACTGAAATTTTTAAATTTGTAATATCGAAATTTAAATCATCTATATATTTTTGATCATCTTTATTAAGTTCAGCAAATTCTGAAATTAATTTAGAAAGTTCTTCATTTTGATTTGTTATTTTTTGTGTTTCTTCTTGAATTTTTTCTTTTTGTTCAATTGATTCTTGTTTTAGAGTTTCAAGATTTTTTTGTTCTTCTTTTAATTTGTTTGATCTGTTTTGTAATTTTTGAATATTTTCATCAATTGATATCATTTTTTGTTTTTCTGTAGCATATGTAATATCTATTTCTTGTAATTCTTTTTCTAAATTTGCTGATAATTCTAAAATTCCTTCAATTGATTGCTCATATTCTTCTTTTTCTTCTTCTAGTTTTTGAATTTTTGCTTTTATATTTTTAATTTCTTTTTCTAGCTTTTCAATTTCTTTTCCTCTACCTAGAATATTAACAGTTTTCTTTGCTACTGAACCACCTGTTATTGCTCCTGATGGATTTATTAAATCTCCATCTTTTGTTACTATTCTAAATGTATAACCATTTTGTTTTGCAACTTTTATTGCTGTGTCCATATTATCTACAATAACTGTTCTTCCTAGTAAGTTTAATATAATTTGTTCATATTTTTTATTGAATTTTACTAAATCAGATGCAATTCCAATTACTCCACTTTCATTTCCTTTTAGCTTTTCTAATTTTTTTCCTTTAACAGAAGCTATTGGTAAGAATGATGCTCTTCCTAAATTGTTTTTTCTCAAATGTTCTACGAGTTTTTTTGCATCTTCTTCTGTATCTGTTACAATGTTTTGTAAGCTTGCTCCTAAGCACATTTCTATTGCTGTTTCTAACTCATCTGGAACTTCTATAATATTTGCTAAAACTCCATGCATACCTTTTCCTAAGTCTTTTATGTTCTCACAGTCTTTTAATAGAGATTTTACACTTTTAATGTAGCCTTCTTTTTCTTTTTCTGTCTCAATTAAGAATTTTAATCTTGATTCTTTAATTCTCATATCACTTGATAAAATATTTATATTACTTTCAAATGATTTTATTTTTTGATTTGCTTCTTGCTTTTGTTTTGCTACTTCTTCTAAAGATTTTTGAGCTTTATTTTTCTTATTTTCGCTTTCATAAAATCCCTTAGAAATTTCTTCTTTATTCATTCTTGTATTGTCTAATTCTGATATTGTTGTTTGAATTTCTTGTTTTATTTGATTTTGTCTTTTTTCGTAGTTTTTGAAGTTTATTTCTTGTGCATTTATTTCTGATTGTAATTCATATTTTTTATCAGTATTTTGTTCTACTGTTTGTTTATAGCCTTCTATTTCTAGTTCTTTTGCTGATAATTTTTCTGTTATTTTTGCAAGTTCTTCTTGTTTTTCGTTTAATTCTTTTTCGAATTTTTCTTTATTTTGTTTTAAATTATCTTTTTTAGCTTCTTTTTGTTCTAATTCTTGTTTTAATTCTTGTATTTTTTCATTTTGTTCTTGTATTTCATCTGTAAATCTAACACTATTTTCGTTGTTATTTGATATTCTAGTTTTTGCTACATTTATGTCTGAATTTAATTGTTCTATTTCTTTTTGACTTTCAAATCCTAAGTTTGACATATTTTCAATTTGTTCTGTAATTTCATCAATGCTTGATTTTAATTCTTCTTTTAGAATTTTTACTTTTTCTAATTTTCCTTCTTCATCATTGCATTGTGATTGCATTATATCAATATCTTTTACTATTTGTTGTAGATTTTCTTTATATTTTTCAATATTATATACAAATAAACCAACTTCAATATTTTTCAATTCTTCACGTAAATTTAAATATTTTTTTGCTTTTTCAGCTTGTGTTTGTAATGGTCCTAAGTTACTTTCAATTTCTGAAATTATGTCATTTATTCTTAGAAGATTTAATTTTGTATGTTCTAATTTTTTTTCTGCTTCTTCTTTTCTACTTCTGTATTTTACAATTCCTGCTGCTTCTTCAAATATATGTCTTCTATCTTCTGATTTGTTGCTTAATATTTCATCAATTTTTCCTTGTCCTATTATTGAATAACCATCTTTTCCAATACCTGTGTCCATAAATAATTCCAATACGTCTTTTAGTCTACAAGGTGTTTTGTTTATGTAATACCCTGTTTCTCCACTTCTGTAGATTTTTCTTGTTACTGTTACTTCTGTAAATTCTATTGGTAATGCTCCATCTGAATTATCAAAAACTAAAGATGCTTCTGCAAAACCTAGAGATTTTCTATTTTGAGTTCCTGCAAATATTATATCTAAAGACTTTGTGCCTCTTAGAGATTTCATACTTTGTTCTCCAAGAACCCATCTAATTGCATCAGAAATATTACTTTTTCCTGAACCGTTTGGTCCAATTACTGTTGTTATTCCTGGTCTTAGTTCTAATATTGTTTTATCTGCAAAGGATTTAAACCCTTGTAATTCCAACCTTTTTAAATACATTTTTTATCACCTTTCAGAGGAAAATGGGGACGCCCTTTTTTTCCCTACCTTTTTCGTTTTTATTGCTTTTTTCTTGTATATTTTACTATATGAATTAAAAAATAGCAAGATTGACTTGCTACTTTTTATTGAATTTTGTTATTTTAGTTTTTCTATTTCTTCTTTTGGTAATTTTGTGACTTCACTTATTTGTGATATTGGCATTTTTAGTTTTAATAACTTTTGTGCTATTTCTTGGCAAGTTTGTTTTAATTTTATTTCTCCTTCTTTTCTGCCTTCTTTTCTGCCAATATTGATATACATTTTGTTTTCATTTCTTATCATATCTACCACTGCTAACATTTTTTCATCACCTCCATTTATTTTTTCTATTAATTCTTTTGTTTTTTCTTCTCCTATTTTTTCTCCAAATAATATTGAAGTTACTCTTTTTAATAACTCTTTATCTTCTTCTTTTGTATTTGGTATTATTTTTTCTAGCATTTCTATTGATTCTTCTGTGCTTTCACTCTTTTCTAGTAACATCATTTTGGAAATCAGTGTTTTTTCTTGTAATAGCTCTTCTTTTGTAAAATCATTGATATCTACTAAATTGTAGTTTCCTGCTTTTATTTTTACACCGTCTAATGTTTCTTGACTTTCTTCTAAATATCTTTTAGCATCCCATTTTTTCTTTCCTGTATATAAAACTATTGGTACTACTAATGGTAATTTGTATTCTTTGTTTTTTACTTTTCTTATATCTACTGCGCTTTTCATTATCGCTATTTCATATTCTAATATTCTATATGGCATTGTGTAGTCTATTTTTGTTTGATGTTCTATTAAGAAAAATATGTTTTTGTCTTTATATTTGTATACTATATCTGCTTCTCTGTTTTGAAATATTTTATTCACAAAACTGCTGGTGTATTTTTCTATTTCTTCTGGTTTTAATTTTGTTTTTATTGCTTGGTTTATTAGTGCTACCGCTTCTTCTTTTTTGTCTAATATTGTTCTAAATATTTTGTCGTGTTTATTTGTTATATTGTAGCTTTCTTTTTGATCTGATAATTTTGATATTTTAGATTTTTTTAAAATATCTTTATATTTCAGATAGTCTCCATATGTAAAAATTTCTATATTGATTCATCTCCTTTATTATAATTATATTTTATTTATTTATCAATGTTTTTTCTGTAGTAAATTTGTGTTTTTTATAATTCTTTTGTTTACTTTTTTGTATTAACCTCCTTTTTCCTATTTTCTATGATATTTGTGGAATTTTTTTAGATTTATTTTTGTCTTTCCTAAGTTGTTTTGATTTAAAAATTTATAAGACTATACATTGACAAATAATGTACAGTCTTATATTATCATATTTTCTATTGCATTTCAACATAAATCGTTCGACAAATTTCGTGCTTAAAAATTTTCTACTTTCATTTTTGTTATTTTGGCATACCCATTTCCAGAGTTACCTTGTACCTCTGTTGTTGTATCACTTGGCGATGGCATATAATTTCTTCCTGATTCCATTCTTGTATATAGAAAGTATTTTCCTGAATAATGTATAATATTTCCTGTGTGTATTATGTTTTCCTCTATTGATGACTCTGCTATTGAGTTACATCCATCATATCCTGAAATATACGATGAACCTCCTGAGGCTGAAGAGATTATACGGTGTCCTGCATTTCCTGTTCCGCCTCCATAGTAGCCTCCGCCACCTCCTGAAATATACGTCCAATCTCCAGAATAGGTTCCATATCCACCTATTCCAAATAATCCAGATAAACTCGTAGGTTCATCATTATATCCACCTGATGTTTGTGAAGCTCCTATTGTTGGATTTAGTTCTCCATACCCTGATGCTTTTATTATGCTAGCGTTTCCTCCTAGTAAATCACCGCCATAGCCCCCATAGCTATATCCATAACTGGATCCATTTTCACATCCACCGCCACCGCCAGCAGCTACAATAATTCTACTTTTTAAAGAATTAAAATCATTCCAATTTCCGTTAATCAATCTAATATCTGTTGCTCCACCTCCATTTGTATTTGTTGTATTTCCTAAACTTGCATAACTTCCTGAGCCTCCTCCATTGTAGCACATTGTTTCTCTGGCTCCATTATAACATTCACCAACATATACATATAATTTTTCACCTTTAGATAACTTTATTATTCCTTTTGTATATGCTCCTTTTCCACCTACGGCATATTGATAAGTTCCTCCTTGAGCTCCCCAACATTCTATTTTATAGTACCCATCTTCCGGTACTGTATATTCTTGTTCACTTCCTGTATAACTATATGTGTTTACCGTTGATGTTTCTTCAATCTTTTTAAAAACTTCTGATGAAGCTTCATCTCTTGATGTTCCACTAACATATTCATTTATTTTACTACTATATTCTCCTAATGTTTTATTTTCATCTTTTTGTGCATTTTCTGTTATATTTTTTGCTTGTTTTGCTTGATTGAATAAATTGGTTTGAGTTAGTGCCTGTATGCTTATTCCTGCTAGAATTAATAAAATTATTATTGTTACTACAAGTGCAACTAATGTAATTCCACTATTTTTCTTCACTTTTTTATTTCTCCTTTGTTTTATTTTATTTCATATGCTGTACTTGGTTGTGTTCCATCTGCAGCTTTTGTTGTATCAAGTTGAACATTTGAATTTAATGTTATTACTGGTCTAAAATAATATGATATATTTCTAATTTCTTCAGAAGAATCATACAAATGTGGTCCATCTATAGTTCCATACCCGAAGACAACCAATTCCAAATGTAGCATAATCAGAAGCCGTATAAATTTCTCTAGTTGATAGCCAATACCTTTTTGTATTTTCCCCATCATTGAAAAACATTGTATAGTATTTTGAATTTTTAAAACTTTCTTCATTTAATTTTTTCCATTTATAAGTTCTTTTCAAACTCGATGATGTTGCTATTTTTACTTCTGTTTGATTTATTAATTCTGTTTGTTCACTTGGTTTCAATGTTCCTGTAATATTATTTATAGTTTGATTTTCTTCTTGTTCTACTATTTGAGGATACTTGATGCCTGCTGGCGATATTTTATTTTCACTTACTACTATTTTATCTTTTAAATACTGTTCTATATCTTCTATTTTTAAATTCTGCACTTTATTTGTTAATTTTGAGTTATTATATAACTTATTACAGATATCATCTAATAAATATACTGCATTGTTATATCCATTATAGCCTTTTATTGCAATTGTTGAAGTTGTCGCTACATCACTTATTAATCTAACTTGTCCATCTTTTACATCTAATACTCTCCAATTTAATTCCATTTCTTGCTTTAATGTTTCTTTTGTATTTGCTTCTGAACCAGAGTATGTTCCTAATTCTTCTATTAATTTATTTAGTGTTTCCTCATTTACTGTGTCTGGTGTATATTTTATATATGACCCTATTGGTATTTCTCCACTATTTACTTTGTAAGCTAATGTTTCTGGTAAATATTCATTAATTTTATCCATATATTCTGATAACGTCTCATTTTCCTGTTTTTGTGCATTTTCAGTTGTATTTTTTGCCTGTTTTGCTTGATTGAATAAATTGGTTTGAACTAGTGCTTGTATACTTATTCCTGCTAAAATTAATAAGATTATTATAGTAACCACAAGTGCAACTAATGTAATTCCCTTATTTGTTTTCATGATTTTTCTCCTTTATTTTATCTCATATGCTGTACTTGGCTGCGTTCCGTCTGCTGCTTTTGTTGTATCAAGCTGAACATTTGAATTTAATGTTACTACTGGTCTAATAGAAAATTTATTTATAATACTATAGTTTCTACTATTATACAAGCCGCCAGCCCCAATACCCACGTTTCCTACAGCATATGCATAAAATTTAGCATAATCTTCTGGAACTATGATAACACAACGAGATGATAACCAATATGTATTAGTTTCATTGTTAATAAATAATTCATAGTATTTACTATCTTTAAAATCATTTGCTTGCATTGCTTTAGTCCAGAATGTATATTTTACTTTCAATAAACTAGCAATTGAATTACTGGAAGTAGGTTCTATCAATTCTTTTTGTTCGCTCAAATCTAATTCCGTTCCAATTTTTTCATTTACTTGTTGTTCTTTTTCTTTTAATAATATACTTGGATAATATTTATAGTTAGTTGGAGTAAATACCTCTCCATAATCTGAAGTTATATTTTTATAATTTTTTTCTATCATTTCATCTTGTATATCTTCTATTTTTAGATTTTGTACTTTATTTGTCAATTTGGGATTATTGTATAATTTATTACAAATATCATCTAATAAATATACTATATTGTTATATCCATTATAACCTTTTAATGCAATTGTTGATGTTGTTGGTACATCACTTATTAATCTAACTTGTCCATCTTTTACATCTAAAACTCTCCAATTTAATCCCATTTCTTGGGTTAATGTTTCTTTGGTATTGGCTTCTGAACCAGAGTATGTTCCTAATTCTGTTATTAAATTATTTATCGTTTCTTCACTAGCTACATCTGGTGTATACTTTATATATGAACCTATTGGTACTTCTCCACTATTTACTTTGGAAGCTAATGTTTCTGGTAAATATTCGTTCATTTTATTCATATATTCTGATAATATTTTATTTTCTTCTTTTTGTGCATTCTCTGTTGCATTTTTTGCTTGTTTGGCTTTATTAAATAAATTTGTTTGAGTTAGTGCTTGGATACTTATTCCTGCTAAAATTAACAAAATTATTATTGTTATAACCAATGCAACTAAAGTAATCCCATATTCTTTTCTAATTTTTTTCTTCATTTTAAATTTCCTCCTTCGTATTTCAAGCATGTCACTATTTGTCACATTAATAATATACTAACATGACGAAAAATGTCAATATAATTTAGCTCAATTTTATGATAATTTATATATAAAATTTCAAAAAAATATAAGGTGATTTTATGATAAAAGAAAAAAGAAATTCCATGCATCTGACACAAGAGCAAATGTCAGAAAAACTGGGCATAAGTTTAAGACAATATGTAAGAATAGATAATGAAAAAGCATTTCCTAGGAGAGATATTTTAAAGAAGTTAATTGATGAGTTAGGTTTGACTAACGAAGAAATTGGAGCTTACATTAAAATTCTCACAGAAAATATTGCTTAATCATTATCTATTATTTTTTATTCTATTTGTTAGAAATATGTATGTTTTCAGCCTTTGCATTCATTTCTCTTGAAATAATATTTTGAATTTGCGCAACTTGTTCTTTGCTTAATTCACTAGCCTCTATTATCACACTAACACTTTCCCCATTTACAAATACAACACTATTTTCGAAGCCTTTTGTTTGTATAAGATTTTCACATATCATTATACTATTTTTAGTATCGTTTATTTTTTTTATTTCATCTGTTGCTGATTGTTTTTGTGTTTCTAGTGAATTATCACTGTTTAAAACTTTTTCATATGTTTCTATCATTTGTGAATACATTGTGTCTCTTTCTAATTTTGATGTTTTGAAATAATCACTATTATTTGTTGTGCTTGTTGTAGTAGAACTTGTAGTAACTGTATTGCTACTTGTGTTTTCTGTTTTAGCATTTTCTGCATTGTTGGTGGTATTGTTTACTGCCTCATTTACAATATCATTACTGCTGACTAATTGTGCATCTCCTATATTTGCCATTTTGTCAAATTCTTCTTCTGTTCCACTAGTTGGTATTATACTATTTGTATTACCATTAGCAGTATAATTTAAATATCCTGCTGCTACTAACATTAAAGCAATAACATAGATTATTACTTGATTCTTTTTAAATAATTTCATAATTAATCCTCCTATTCCATTTCAAAAACTTGAATTTTGTGTGTAGCCAGTCCTGTTGCAGCTTCTACGGCTTGTATTATGTTTGTTTTCACATTAACATTTGATGCTCCTTTTGCTGTTATTATTGCTCCTTCTATTTTTGGTTGTAAAGTTTTTTGAAGTATTGGCGTTTTTTTTCCATTTTCTTCTTGGTATACAATTTCTTTGTCTGAATCTGTTTGTTCAACTTTTCTTGTTCCCCCAGAAGTATCTGTTTCTTCTGTTGTGCTTGTTTTGGAATTTTCATTATACATTGCAACTGTTTGACTTGATTCTGAGTAATTTATAAAAACTTTTACAGTTCCAACTCCTTGTATTTTTCCTAGTATATTTTCTAATCTTTCTTCTAAATTATTGCTTTCTTCTGTTTGAGTTGTATCTGTATTTGCAAGTTGTCTACCTGCTGTGTTGGTAATTGTTTTGTTCGATTTTTTATTTCCATTCCATACATAGTTTATAATAACAATTGTTATTATTAAAATAACAACAAAAAATACTAAGTTTTCTATTTTCTTTTTGTTGTTTCCTTCTGTTTCTTCTTTACTGTCAATTATTTTCTTTAATTTATCTTTAAACATGATTTGCTCACCCCGTATTCACTTATTAAAAATTCTTTTACACTTTCAATGTCTGTTTTGGTAATTTTCGAATTTTCATTTTCTGTACTGTTTTCTTTTGTATTGTTTCCTACTTTTACCTCTACTTTTTGAATTTTTTGTATTTCAGAAACAATTTTGTTTTCTATTGTTTCTGTTGTGTTTTCATTAGCTTTGGAATTTTCATCTATTCTCGTCTCTTCTTTTTTGTCTAATTTTAAAGTTATCTTTTTTATACCTGAGTCATTATTTTCTTGAGATATATTTGCATCAACTTTGCAATATTCTATTGTATAGCCTTTTTCTTTTAACTTTTTGGTAATATCATTTTCTAATTCTTCTATATAAATTTCTTTTAATCTTTTGTCCATTGATTCTTGATTAACCTCTACATTACTGGTATCTAATTCTTCGTTTATATATGAAGAAACATCAATATTTTCAAAATTAAGCTTATCACTATTTTTTATAAAAGGAGATATTATACTAAACAATATATATAATCCCATTACCATTTTTACGTATTTTTTGGTTTTATTATTAGGGAGTAACATTTCTAATATTGATACTACAATTATTGCTAAACTTAAATTTTTTACCCAACTACTTAAAAAATTTACCACTTGTTCCTCCTTATCTGTACATCATTCCTGTATTAGACATTTTTATAAGTAAGGTTGTTCCTATTATTACCATAAAAAATATTGTGAATAATATTCCTAATAAGATTTTAAATATATCTCCCATTTCATCTAATAATTTCACTATTTTCGCATCTGCTATTACTTCGCTTATGCTTGCTACTAGCTTGTACGAGATTGTTAATACTGATAATTTTAAAATTGGCACTATGCATATACTGATTATTATTACCACTCCTACAAAACCTACTGCATTTTTTAATATAATTCCGCATCCTAGAACACTATCTACTACATCTCCTAAAATTTTTCCAACTACTGGTACTGCTGAACTTACAATTGATTTTGCGGTTTTCGCAGTTATTCCATCTACACTGCTTGCAAGTGTTCCTTCTAAAGATACTATTCCAACAAAAATTGTTAAAATTATTCCTAAAAACCATAATGTACTTGATTTTAAGAATTTTGATAATTTTGCTACTTGAACTTGGTCTGATATTTTTGATATTATGCTAATAGATGCAATTATTAAGATTATTGGTATTAATATGTTTTGAATTAAATTTCCTATAAAATTTATTAAGAATAATATTATTGGTTCTAGTATACTTGTGGTTGTTATGCTTCCTGTATATAACATCAGTGATACTAATACTGGTATTAATGTATTCATAAATCCTATTAGATTATTTGAAGTTTGTTTTACTAAATTTATCACATCTGAAAAATTGCTCATTATTATTGTTACTATTGCTATGTATTGCACATAATAGATTAACTTTGAAATACTGTCATTTTCTAAACTTTCACTTATTGATTTTAATATGCTATGTATTATTATAATTGCTAGAATACTAAGTAAGGATTTTATTCCTGTTTGAACTTCTGTACCCAATATGTTTAATATTTTTTTATATATTTTTGAATTGTCTACTTTTCCACTTATTGCTGAGTTTAATATTTCACTTATGTCTGCATCTGCGAAAAATTCTCCTGTATATTGTTTTGAATTTTCTATAAAAGAATTTATACCAAAAGTTTCTTTTTGTGTTGCAATTGTATTATCTTCTGCCTTTACTGTTTTAGGAATAAATATTATTGCAATTATAATTATTAATATTATTTTCTTTTGTATTTTCACATCTTTATTTCCTCCTTAATATTTTTGCTATGGCAGAATTTTTAATATAATTTCTAGCAGATTTGATATTATTGGTATTGACATTGATATTATTATTATTTTGCTTCCTATTTCTATTTTGCTGGCTATTGCCGCTTCTCCAGAATCTTTACAAATACTCACTGCAAATTCTGAAAGAAAAGCTATTCCAGTTATTTTTATTAATATTGCTATAAACTGAGTATTAATTCCAAATTTGTCTTGTATTGATTGAATTATATTTATAATTCCGGTTAATTTGTCCATTACTAGGACTAATATTAACACTCCTGTTAATATGCTTATAAAAACTGCATATTCTGGTCTATATTGTTTTAACATAATAATAATAACTAAAGCTGTTAGAGCTATTCCTATAATTTTAATTATTTCCATAATTGAAGCTCCTTATAAATCACTTATAAATTAAACAAAGTTCTTACTGTATCAAATAATCCACTTATTTCTTTTATTACCATTGTTAAAACAATAACCAGTCCTGCAAGTGTTGTCATCATTGCTTGATCTTCTCTACCTGCTCTTACTAAAACTTGATATAACACTGCAACTAATATTCCTATTGCTGCTATTTTAAATAATAAATCTATACTCATAATAAATCCCCCCTATATCAAAATAATAACAATGGCTAGTCCTATTGTTGCCCCTAGCTTTTTGTATAATTTTTCATTTTTTTGTTTTTCTTCTTCCGCTTCTCGTATTTGTTTTTCTAAGAAAGTTTCTGTTACTTCAATTTGACTTATTTGCCCATCAGTGTCTGTTGACCCTAATAATTTAGATAAAGTTTTTATTGTTTGCTTGTCCTCTGTTTTTAGATTACTTTTTAATTCTTCAACCGCTTCTTCCCAAGCTATATCTGTGCTCTCAAATTTCATTTTTTCTTTTGCCTTAAAAAACAAATTTGATATATTTTTACTAGAATTCTCACTAATTTCTCCAAATATTTCAGGTATCGGTTCATATGTAAATTTTATTTTTGTTTTAAATATATTTAAAGCATTTTTTATTTCTTCTAATTCTTCAAGTCTTAACATATAACCTTTTGCTATATAATTTCCTATTACATTTGATAATATAAACACTAAAAAAAGCATACAATATTTAATAATTTGCATTTTTATTCTCCTTGCAATTATTTTTAATATTATATGCTTGTCTTTTTATTTTAGAACTATTTTTTTCTGTCAATTGGGACGACCTTTTTTGATATATTTTTATTTTTTATTCATTTACAACCCATGTGAAAGAATTAGACACATCATTTACTACGCTTTCTATTTCTTTATCATCATCTAAACTATAGCTTTCAGCTATAATCCTAGCTATTTTATCCCCCGTTAATATATAATAATTATACATTATTTCTTGTGGCTCTGAATTAAATATTACTTTAACTTTTAATATATCATAATTATTAGCTGTTTTTGAGATGTTCATTTCTAGTGTATCTGGTTTTTCCTCAGATTTATTAATTGACTCTTCTATATTTGTTTTTACATCTTCTATAGATTTTATTGTTGTTGTATCAACTTGTTCATATGTGACAACTATCATAGCTGGGTAAGAAGAGTAGTTTTCTTCTTGTTCTTCTGTTTGGTTTGTTTGTTGATTTAAATTTGGAAATGTGTGTATGTATTTATAATATTGTACATATTGAGAGTATTGTGTATTAATCTTTTTCCAGTCACCTGCTATTTGGAAGCTTATGTTAGAGTCTTTATAATCTATCTTTTCACTACTTTGTAAAAGACTTGGATTATCTCCACCTAATATGGCTAGTAATATAATTCCTACTATAATTACTATCATAGATATTGTAAAAGCTTTAGCTGATTTCTTTTGTCTTTTTTCAGGATTATTTTCTGCTTCTTTTGAATAATAATATTTTCCCTTATATTTTTTTATTATTCCCATTTGTTTTAAATAATTAAATCTAATTTTTGCCCCTTTATCTTCTGATGTTTCAGCCAATACTTCCTCTTTCATCATTGCTTTATCAGGTGTTGTTGCTTCATATTTTTCAAAAATTGGCTTTAATTCTTCAATTGACTCTCTTATCATTTTATTTATGTTTTCATTGTTACTAAATTGAATTTTTACTTCTTTTCCATCGTTATTTTCTAATTGTTTTTTTATGTTTGATGTTATAATGCTTGCTCCTAATATTGTAAATATTATTGAAATTATGCAATCTCTTGTTATTGCTGTTGAAAATTCACTGCTTCCATATAATTTTTGGACATTAGCTATACTTACAGGTAATCCTTGTTTGTGTATTAATAATGCTGGTATTATTGCAAGTGTTGTAACCATTACTACTATAACAGCTATAACCATTATTATAATTGGTAATTTTTTGTCAATTTTACCTTTACAAATTTTATAACCTAAAAATTCTCCTCCAGCAATAATTGCTGCTAAAATTGATAACATCATATTTCCATAGACATACACTAAAATCCATGGTATTGTTGCTATTATTCCTCCTATTATTGCTCCTATTATTCCAGTTAGGTAGCTTCCTGTTTTTTCTTTTTTAATTACTTCTTCTTCCATTGTTTCCTCCTCATTGGTCATTTGGGACGCTCTTTTTTGACCACTTTTGGTATGATTTCGTGTCAAAAAAGGGCGTCCCTATTGACACAATTTTTCTAATTCTTTTATTTTATCTCTTGTTTCAGCTGCTTTTTCGAATTCCATGTTTGCAGCGTATTCTAGCATTTGGTCTGTTAATTTTTCTATTGCCTTTTTAACATCTTCTTCTTTTTCCATTTTGAATTCTACGCCAATGTCTTCTTGTTTTACTGCACTTATTGCTTCTCTTATTGATTTTGTTATTGTTTTTGGTGTTATTCCATGTTCTTTGTTGTATTCTTCTTGTATTTTTCTTCTTCTGTTGGTTTCTGTTATTGCTTTTTCCATAGATTCTGTTAATTCATCTGCATACATTATAACTGTTCCATCTGTATTTCTTGCAGCACGTCCTATTGTTTGTATTAGCGAACGTTCTGAACGTAAGAAGCCTTCTTTGTCTGCATCTAGTATTGCAACTAGTGATACTTCTGGTATGTCAAGTCCTTCTCTTAGTAAGTTTATTCCTACTAAAACGTCAAATTCTCCTAAACGTAGATTTCTAATAATTTCCATTCTTTCTAGTGCTTTTATGTCTGAATGCATATAATTTACTTTTATGTCTAAGCTTTTTAAATATGCTGTTAGATCTTCTGCCATTTTTTTAGTTAGTGTTGTGACTAATACTCTTTCGTGTTTCTCTACTCTTTTTCGTATTTGTTCTATTAAATCATCTATTTGATTTGTTACTGGTTTTACTTCTATTTTAGGATCTAGTAATCCTGTTGGTCTTATTATTTGTTCAACTACATTTTCTTTACTGTGTTCTTTTTCGTAATCAGCTGGTGTTGCACTTACAAATATCACTTGATTTATTCTTTTCTCAAATTCGTCAAATGTTAATGGTCTATTGTCAAAGGCTGATGGAAGTCTAAATCCATAGTTTACTAGTGATTCTTTTCTTGCTCTATCTCCATTGTACATTGCTCTTACTTGTGGTATTGTAGCATGTGATTCATCTATTAAAAGTAAGAAGTCTTTTGGAAAATAGTCAAATAATGTATATGGTGGGCTTCCTGCAGGTCTTTGACTTAAATGTCTTGAATAGTTTTCTATTCCTTGACAGAAACCTGTTTCTTTCATCATTTCTATATCAAAGTTTGTTCTTTCTTCTATTCTTTGAGCTTCGATTAGTTTATTATTATCTTTAAAATATTTTATTCTTTCTTGTAATTCTTCTTCTATTGTTCCTATTGCCTTATCTAGCTTGTCTTTGCTTGTAACATATTGAGAAGCTGGTGGTATTAATATGTGTTTTCTTTCTCCTATTGCTTTTCCTGTTAATGGATTTATTTCTGAAATTTTTTCTATTTCATCTCCCCAAAATTCTACCCTAACTGCACTTTCACTTTGTGATGATGGATAGATTTCTACTATATCTCCCTTTGCTCTAAAAGTCCCTCTTTTGAAGTCTATTTCATTTCTTGTATATTGCATTATTACTAGTTTTTTTAATACTTCATCTCTAGATTTGTTCATTCCTGGTCGTAGAGACAACATCATTTCTTGATAGTCTACTGGGTCTCCTAAGCCATAAATGCATGATACTGATGCTACTATTATTACATCTCTTGTTTCAAATAATGATAGTGTTGCCGAATGTCTTAGTTTGTCTATTTCGTCATTTATTGATGCATCTTTTTCTATATATGTGTCTGAACTTGCTATATAACTTTCTGGTTGATAGTAGTCGTAATAAGATACAAAGTATTCTACATTATTTTCTGGGAAAAATTCTTTAAATTCTGAGTATAATTGCCCTGCTAGTGTTTTGTTATGTGCTAATACTAAGGTTGGTTTTTGAACTTTGTTTATTATGTTTGCCATTGTGAAGGTTTTTCCTGAGCCTGTAACTCCAAGTAATGTTTGAAATTTTTTGCCCTGATCTATTCCTTTTGATAAATATTCTATTGCTTGTGGTTGGTCTCCTGTTGGCTTATATGGTGAGTGTAGTTTAAACATTTTTACCCTCCTCCTATGATTTATATTCTACATTATTTTGTAATAAATGTCTACATATTTAATAAAAGTTCCTGAAGCTTTTGACTTCAAGAACTTTTTGTTATGTATTTATTTTAATTTGCCATAATTCCAAATGATTCACTATTTAGGTCTATTACATAAGATGAAGAAGTTTCTAATTCATCTGACATAATAGTTTCGTTAATAGAAAATACTTTTTTGTTTGCTTTTCTCTTTTTCTTTAATGACTCAAAACTAATAATATTGCTTGGTTTTTCTTCTTGATTATTTTTGTTATTTATCTCTTCTATCATTTTTGTATATTCTTCTTGGCTCTTTAATATATTTTCATTTATTTCTGTTAGTTTATCATCATAATTTATTGCATTTATTTTTTCTAATAATTCATTATTATTATTTACTTGTATTTCTTTTAATTTAGAAATTCTGTTATTTACATTTATTATTTGTTCATTTTGTAATTGTTTTAATAATTCTATTTCTTTATTTGCTGATTCTATTTTTGCTTTTAATACTTCTAGTTGATTAAATTCTTCTTCCATATTTTGTGTTTTTTGTTTTAACATTTCTAGTGTTTGAAGTTCTTTTACTGTATTTTCTATATCAGATTTAGCTTTTAATTGTTCATTTTTTAATTGTTCTACTTTCTCTTCAAATCCATTTATTTTATCATTTATTAATTCTCTGCTACTGATTAATTCATCAATATTTTCAAACATATTGTTGTTATTATCTTTTAATATGTTTATTTGTTCTAAAACATTTAATTTTTCTGAATCTAATTTTTCAAAATTTTCTAAAAGCTTGTTATTACTTATTTTTAAGCTTGTTATATCATCTTGCATTGTTTTTGTTTCTTCTTTAAAATTATTAATACTTTCAAGAATTTCTGTTTTATCATTTTCTTGTATTTCTTTTAGATTTTTTTGTTTTTTATTTAATTCTTTAATACTATTTTGCACTTTTGAATTTTCTGTTTTTAAGTCATTTATATTATTTATGATTTCTTGTTTGTCTAATGATTGTTTATTTTTTATGTTATCTATTTCGGTATAAATATTGTTTATTTGTTCTTTTGAATTGTCATTGTCTAATCTTTTTTCTATATTTGATATTCTGCTAAATATTTTCTTAATTACATTTTTAAATCCATTTTCTTTTGGTTCTACTGTTTTTTCTTGTTGTTGTTCTACTACTTGAACCGTTTCTAATTCTTGTTCTACTTCTTTATTTAATAATTCTTGTTCTATTACTGATCTGGCATTTTCTATTATTTCTGAAACTGTAATTATTTGTTGTTTTATTTGTATTTCTTTTTCTGTTTTTTCTTGTTTTCCATCTCCATAATAATAGCCATAACCTTTTCCATAGTATTTATTATGTTGTACATCACTCTTGTTTAGTATAACACCCATTATTTTGCCACCGACATCTTGAATTTGTCTTTTTGTTTTCTTTAATTCGTTTATTTTTGACACTTTATTTTCAGCAATTAATATTGTGCTGTCTACCATTGTTGATAATGCTATACTATCTGAAACTATCATACTTGGTGTTCCATCTAATAATACAAGGTCATACATTGATTTTAAAAGTTCTAATAAGTTTCTCATGTTTGTTGATGATAATAATTCTGATGGATTTGGTGGAATTGTTCCACTTTCTAAAATATGTAAATTTGGTATTTTAGTTTCTTTTATGTATTTTTTTGCTTTTTCTAAATTTTCTAATTTATTTTCTGTTATTTCTTTTATAAAGTCTGATAATCCTTCTCCTGTTTGGTTTTCAAATATTTGACTTCTTCCTTTTGGAGTTCTTAAGTTTGTATCTACTATAAGAACTTTTTTGTTTGCTTGAGCAAAAGCTACTGCTATATTATTTACTATAAAGCTTTTTCCTTCTTTTTCTCTTGCACTAGTAAATAAAATAGCTTTCTTTTTATTGATATTTGAAGCATACAATATATTTGTTCTTGTTGTTTTTAAACATTCTACTATATATGATTTTGGATCTGTTTCTATTATTAATTCGTTGTTTGTTTTATTTGTATTTGGTATTGTCCCTATTGTTTCAAGCTTTAAATTTACTGGGATGTCTTTTTCAGATTTTATTGTGTCGTCAAGAATATAAAGTATTAATATCAATACTCCTGATGCAAATATTCCTGCCATTAAAGCTATTGCCATATCTTTAATATGATTTATATTACATGGTGTGTTTGATATTTCTGCTGTATCTATGATATTAATGTTTTGAATATTATAAATTGTTTTTATCTGTTCTACAAAAACTTTTGATATTTCATTAGCTATTTTCATTGCTGTTTCTGGATTTGAGTTTTCTACTGTTATTTTTAAGAATTGTGTATTTTTTATTTCTGCTACTGTTAAATTTTTTTGTAAATTTTGAACAGAAATATCAAGTCCTAAGTTTTCTATTACTTTACTTAGAACGTTTGCACTTTTAGCAATACTTCCATATGTAGAAATTAAACCAGAGTTTAAATTCAAGTCTGTTTGTGTTACTTGTTTTTCCCCTTGTGCCTCGTCTCCTGTTAATAAGACTGTTACAGATGAATTGTATTGAGGCTTTTTGTAATAATATGAATAGAAATAGCCCACTACTAAACTTAATAATATTATTAGAGCTATAAATATTTTTTTGGATAAAATAATATTTAATATTTTTTTCATATCAATATATTCATTATTTTCCATTTACATCACCTATTTCTAATTATACCATGTTTTAATAATTATTGCAACACTTTATGTTTATTTAGTGATGTTTATCTAGAAACTACTGCATTTTTATTACTTTACAATATAAAAAAGGTATAAAAAGATTAATATTCTTTTCATACCTTTTATTATTACATAGCTTGTCTATATAAATTTATAAAATCTTCTTTACTAACTTCTCTTGGATTTCCTGGTTTACATGGGTCTTCCATAGCTTTATCTGCTAGCATTTCGAAATCTTCTTCTTTTGCTCCATAATCTTTTATTGTTTGTGTAATTCCTACTGCTTTTGATAATTCACTTATCATCCATACAAAAGTATTTATAACATCTTGGTCGTTTAAATGTTCTGCATCTGGTCTTCCGATTTGGCATAAGATTTCTCTAAATCTTTGTGCTGTTTCTGGATTTGCACCATTAAATCTCATAACTGTTGGTAATAACATTGCATTTGCAATTCCGTGTGGTGTGTCATATACTGCTCCTAATTGGTGAGCCATTGAGTGAACTATTCCTAATCCAACATTTGAGAATCCCATTCCTGCAATGTATTGAGCCATTCCCATCATTTCAATTGCTTTTTCATCCTTGTCGTTTACTGCTGCTGGTAAATATTTAAATATCATTTTTATAGCTTGCATATGGAACATATCTGATATTTCATTATGAGCTTTTGTTATATACCCTTCTACTGCATGTGTTAATGCATCCATTCCTGTTGCAGCAGCAAGTGTTTTTGGCATTGATGCCATTAAATCTGAATCTATTATTGCTACTATTGGAATATCATTTGGATCTACACATACCATTTTTATTTTTCTATCTTCATCTGTTATTACATAATTTATTGTAACTTCAGATGCTGTTCCTGCTGTTGTTGGAAGTGCTATTACTGGCATTCCTCTGTTAACTGTATTTGATGCTCCATTTAAAGATTTTATATCAGCTCTATCTGGGTTTGTCATTACTATTGATATACCTTTTGCTGTGTCCATACTTGAACCACCACCAACTGTTACAATAACATCAGCTCCTGATGCTTTACAAGCCTCTACACCATCTGTTACATTTTTTATAGTTGGGTTTGGTTTTATTTCATCATATAATGTATAATCTATGTTTGCATTTTTGAATATTTCCTCAACTTTTGCAGTTACACCTGCATTAACTAGTGATTTATCACTTACTAAAAATACTTTTTTAAATTTTCTTTTTGTTATTTCTTCTGCTAAAGCTCCTCTTGCTTCCTTTCCAAAATAAGATGTTTCATTTAAGACAAATTTTATTGCCATTTTAAATTCCTCCTTTATATAAATATTTATTATTACATATTCCCATCTTTATATTCGCTAGGAATATTAAAGTAATCATTTTTTACATTGCCATATAAGATGTCAACTTTTAATAATTCTTCTTCATCTCCTGCAATTGTTTTTATATAAACGATTTTATCGTTATCATAGTATATCCTTGTTTTTGCTTTTGTTAAATCTGTCACTGCTATTTTGTTATTTATTAAAAAGTCTTGGTATTTTTCAAATTCTTCATATTGATAATTTTTACCTTTTACTTTTTCTTTTCCAGTGTTACTTGACATTTCTTTTAACTTTGATAATTTTTGTTGGATTTCTGTTGATATTTCTGTATTATTTTTGTATGTGTAATATGTTTTATTACTATCATCTACAAAATATGTGTCATTTCCTTTTACTATATATTTGTAAGTTACTCCATTTCTTGTTGTTTCTTTATATGCTTGGCCATCTTTTATTACTATTGTTTCTCTATTGTTCTCATCTAATGTTGTTGTAAATGTCATTTCTTTTGAATTTGCTATTTTTTCATAATTTTTTTGTATCTCCACAGATTCTGTTTGTTCTGTTTTGTTTGTTTTATTTTTACTAGATAGAGCAAATATTATTACTCCAATAATTACAACTACTAATATAATTATTCCAATAATTATCATTGGTTTTTTAAGTTTATTATCTTTCATGTTCTTTTGTACCTCCTAAATTTTATTTTTAATTAGTCTCCTAAGTTAATTCCTATACTTCTTGCTGTTTTTACTAAATCATCATCCATTGTTACTTTTCTTTGGTTACTTACTGCTGTATTTCCTGAAACAGCTCCTATTTCTTTGTTTTCTCCAACAACATCTTCTAATGATACATAATCTAATTTGTTATTTTTTATAACTGTTAATACTCCAAATTTTTCTTCTAATGCTAATTGCATTGCTTTTGCACCATATTTTGTTGATAAAACTCTATCAAATGCTGTTGGTGTTCCTCCCCTTTGCATATATCCTAAAGTTGTGTTTCTTGCTTCTAATCCTGTTAATTCTTGTAATTGTTTTGCAACTATTGGACCTACTCCTCCAAGCTTTGTGTTGTCTACACCTTTTCCGTTATCTCTTTCATTTTCTACTGTTATATCTCCACCTATTGGTTTTGCACCTTCTGCAACAACTACAACACTGAAATTTTTACCTCTTTTTTGTCTATTTTTTATTTTTTCTGCAACTTTATTTATATCATATGGAATTTCTGGAATTAATGCAACATCTGCACCACCTGCTATTGCTGATTCTAATGCAATCCATCCAGCATATCTTCCCATTACTTCTAGAACCATTATTCTATGATGTGTTTCTCCTGTTGTATGAAGTCTATCAAGTGCTTCCATTGCAACAGATACAGCTGTATTATACCCAAATGTTATTTCTGTACATGCAACATCATTATCTATTGTTTTTGGTACACCAATTACATTTACTCCTTTTAATGAGAAATCTCTTGCTGATTTTTGAGTACCATCTCCACCTAATGTGAATACACAATCAAATCCATCATCTTTAATATTTTGAACACATTTATCTGACAAATCTTGATATTCTACAGTTCCATCTTCTTTTACTACTTTATAATTAAATACATTCGCATTTGTTGATGAACCTATAATTGAACCACCTTTTGGTAAAATTCCTTCTGCATTTCCTTCTTCTGCTGTACTTAGTTTTACATACTCATTTTTTAATAGTCCATTATAACCATCAATAAATCCGTAACATTCTACATCATTATTTTCTGCTGTTTTTACAATTCCTCTAATAACAGCATTAAATCCTGCTACATCTCCTCCATTTGCTAATATAGCTACTTTTTTTATCATTTTAAATCCTCCCTTGTTCTCTTTAGCTTATTAATTTTTTTATATCTTCGTCTTGTTTTAATTCTTTGCTTAAGAATAAATATGCTCTTTTGTCTTGTTTTATTGCTATTTCTGCTAATTCTTTATCACTTCTTAATCTTAAACTTGCATATTTTATTATTAACCCTTTATTTTCTATCGCTGTTTTTACAACTTCTCTATCATCTCTTAGTCTTTCACTTGCATAATACAAAGTTTGCCCATATGTTTTAACACTTTCCATTATTACTTCTTTATCTGCTTTTAATGCTTCTGATGCATAACAAGCAGTCCATGGTGCTCCATTTATTGCTAATAAAACCAGCTCTTTATTATTTCTTAATCTTTTACTTACAAATTCCATTGCTTCGCCATCTTGTGTTAATGCTGTTTTTAAGCTTTGTATTCCATTTGTTAATGTTCCTAATTTTTCTGTTCCTTTAGCTAATTTTTGTGTTCCTGCATAAAGACTATTAGAACCTGCTGTTACTTTCTTTCCTCCAACTGCTACACTTTCAAAACCATTCATATTTGTTTTGGGGTCTTTTGCAAAAAATCCTTGTGCTTGTGTTGCAAATGCTTTTAAAGTTGGGTCACAATTGTCTCCTAGTGCATCTGCTGTTTTTATAAGTTTATTTAGGAAAACTTCTGTATTTTCATTTAAAGTATTTACACCTGTAACATATTCTGCTACTCCATCATTTAAAGTTTTTGCTCCTGTATTTAGGTCTGTTACTCCAGTTGATAATTCTGTTATTCCTTCTGCTCCTTGTGATGATAATTGGTCAGCACCTTGGTTTATTTGGTCTATTGCACTGTCTAGTGATTTTCCACCATTTTTTAATGTTTCTACTCCATCTGATACTTGTGAAATACCACTATTTAAACTTTTGCTTCCAGTATAAGCTGAATTTACACCTTCATCAAATTCTTTGTAACTATTGCTTAATGTGTTTGTTCCATCACTTATTTGTTTTATTCCATCATTTAAACTTTCTGTTCCATTTAATATTGTATCTGCTCCATTACTTATTTCTTGTAAGCTATCTGGAACTTCGTTTAATTTGCTTGCTAAATTTGCTATTATTTCTTTGTCTATTTTTGATTGTAAGTTTAATTCTATTGTTTTTACCGCACTATTTACTATTTGTGTTGCTAAATA
>OGNF01001032.1_pt1 | contig 27526 bp, 19 predicted proteins | sample 1573321 | NCBI WGS metagenome assembly OGNF01 (sample SAMEA2581911, study PRJEB24529) | metagenome | biome: Human gut stool | place: China | collected 2011 | reverse complement strand
CAGCAGGCATAAAAAAGGCGGAACCGCCAGTTCCCGCAAACGGGGAAGCAACGGTTCCGCTGTTCAAGCAGGCCCAGCCCTCTGTGATTAGAGGTTGGGGTTGATTTCGTTCCACTTGGAGATTTCAGGAACGATGTTGAGCGTTACGAGTTCGTCGCGCATCTTGCAGAGGTGAGCGTAGCTGGCATCGAGCTTGCTCAGTTCCTCCTCGGTGCCTACCGGCATCTGATAGTGGCAGCCCTCAGTGTCGAGAGTCGTGTCCATAGCCATCATGATGTGGTTGTACTTGCCGTTGTTCACATAAGTACCTGCGGGGAAACGGAACTTCTCACCGCCCATCACCGAACGAATCATTTCAACCGACAGCTGTGAAGGGCTCTGGAAAGAAGAACGGCCACGCAGCTTGATGATGGCAGCACCACCCTGGGTTACGTCCTTCTTCATCTGCTCCCATTCTGCTTCGGGGAACTCGTCAGTACCGACGATGTCCATCAACGAACGGCCGGCAACCTTAACAGCGCTGCCGAATACGGCCATCTGCTCGCCGTGACCGCCGTAAGTGGCGCAACCGGTGATTTCGCTCTGCATCACGCCGAACTTCTTTGCCAATGCGCTCTGCAGACGAGTCGTGTCGAGTGCTGCCAATGTCGTTACCTGGCTGGGCTTCAAGCCGGAGTAGAGCAGGGTAACGAGACCGGTCAGGTCGGCCGGGTTGAAGATGATGACAACATGCTTCACGTCGGGGCAGTAGGTCTTGATGTTCTTGCCCAGGTCCTCGGCAATCTTGCAGTTACCTGCCAGCAAGTCCTCACGGGTCATGCCTTCCTTGCGGGGAGCACCACCGCTGGAGATGATATACTTGGCGCCGGTGAAAGCTTCCTTCACGTCGGTTGTAGCCATAATGTTGGCATTGCCGAAACCGCTCTGGCGCATTTCCTCTGCCACGCCTTCGGGTGAGAACACGTCATACAGACAGATGTTGCTGGTCAGGCCCATTGTGAGAGCCGTCTGCACCATATTCGAGCCGATCATACCGGCTGCACCTACGATCACAAGTTTTTCGTCAGTTAAAAATGCCATAATCTTATAATTTAAAGTTGTTGCGAATGCTACATTCAATACACCGCAAATTTACAAAACTTCCGTTGCAAACTTGCTACCCGCACAAAGTTTTTTCCGTTAAAAAAGGTATAGTTTCCTTTTGCGTTCCCACTTGTCTGCTCCAGTTGGCAACTGCCGCCCTTTGCACACGGTTTGCGGCATGTTCTCCACCCCCGGCAGCAAAGAGCGGTGAAAAAAATCCGGCACCGGCTGACCCATACCCCGACTGCCGAAAACACCCGGAACGCTGCCGCAACAACATGCCGTCACGGCCTCATGCCCTGACTTTCGGCACAAAAACGGGGCCACAGGGTAAGGTTTTTTTGAATTTTCTCTGTTTTATTGTTTTTTTACTTATATTTGCAAAGAGATTTTCGAGGTACCCAGGAAATTTGCCCGCCCGCCCCGACTTGCTTTCAAGGAAAAAAACAGCCTTGCGTGCTGACTGGTGGTGGCAACAGACTTATTTTATACGTGGGCATCCTCAGGACGGACTGGCCGCGGGTAGCGCGGCTACCCGGTGTGTCTGTCCCAAATTTCCGCCAGCCGACCTTGTTAGCCGAAGAGTCCACCGGACGAACCGTATTGGCACTGGACGATTCATCCGGCGGGCCCGCTTTCGGGCCCGCTTCCTTTTTTCTGCTATCGCTGCTCATCTCCCATTAATTTAAAATAAGGTCAAATTAACGCCCCAGCCTTCCCCTGCAACCTTTCCGGCTTTTCTACGATGCGGCTTTGAGCAACGGACGGTCCTTTCAGACTACGCACCGGGCAATCCCCTTTTCCCTATTCAGAAGTCTCTTTCCATTACCTCATTTTTACAGGAACGCAGAACCGTCCACAGCCTTCCTTTCTCCACCCTTCATGCATTCCGCCACTTTTCCTGCCGGCGGAAAATTTTCTACGGTATCCCTCACCGGTAATCAAATCTCTACATGCACGCGTCCGGTTGGATTATTTCTATCGACATTGAGAATATTTTACAATAAGTCAGTATTATTTTACAACATATTGCAGCAGACATTATCTACTTTTGCAATATGATTAAACAACCCAGTTGGCTATGAAAAAAACATGGATAATCTGTGCAATGGCGGCCTTCCAGCTGCTGGCCTTCCCCGGTAAAGGCCATTCTCACCGGGTCCCGTCTCCATTCGTGGCCACTGCCTCCACCTCCCACACCCTGCAAGAGGATAAGATGGAATGGTTCAGGGAGGCACGTCTTGGCCTGTTCATCAACTGGGGCGGATACACCGCCTTTGCCGGCGAATGGAAAGGACGCAGCGATTATGGCGAATTCATCATGCTCGAAGCCCGTATCCCCATCCGCGAATATGAGCCCGAGGTCAGGAAACTCAACCCCTTCCGCTTCGACGCCGACAAATGGGTGAAGGCCGCAAAGAACATGGGCGCCCGATATATTGTCTATTCCGCCAAACACCATGACGGTTTTGCCATGTACCATTCTCCATGCAGTGAATACAACCTCTGCGACTTCACGTCCTTCCACCGCGACCCGCTGAAAGAACTGGCCGTGGCCTGCCGCAAACACGGTCTCAAACTGGGCATCTATTATTCGCTGGGCCGCGACTGGCACGACCCCGACGTACCCACCAACTGGCCCACCAAGGGCGGACGGAGCAACACGTGGGACTATCCGGACGAGGACGCCAAGGATGTCAACCGCTACATGGAACGCAAGGCCAAGCCGCAAATCCGAGAACTCCTTGAACAATATCATCCCGACCTCATCTGGTTCGACACCTTCGAACTCACCCCGAAGGCACAAAGCCAGGCCATTCGGAAAATGATACTCGACTTCGACCCGAACATCATCATCAACGACCGCATCGGCCACGGACTGGGCGATTTCCGAACTGTCGAACAGCGCAAAGTCAACCAGATTATCCGCCAGGACTGGGAAGCCTGCATCACCATGTCAAAAAACTGGGGCTACATGAAGGCCGACAACGACTTCAAGTCGCCACAAAAGCTTATCGGACTCCTCATCGACATGGCCAGCAAAGGCGGAAACCTGCTGCTCAATGTAGGGCCTACTCCCGAAGGCGAGTTTCAGGAACGCAATCTTGTACGCATGAAACGCATCGGCCAGTGGCTGCAGGTCAACGGTGAAGCCATCTACGGCTCACGACCATGGAAAATCTACGGTGAGGCCGTCGCTGCACCTGCTGCCAAAGAAAAGGCCGTCGGCAAAAAGGGATTTGAAGACGCGCTCTACGACGCCACCGGAACGCTCACACAAGACCTCCGGTTTACAGTCAACAACAACTACTTGTACATTTTTGCCCGCGAATGGAAGCAGCCGGACCTGCTTGTCCGCTCGCTGACACCTGATAACGGCCGTGTAAAAAGCGTACGCCTGCTGGGATGCCGCAAAAAACCGGAATGGAAACAAACAGCCGACGGCCTGCATGTCATTCTCCCCAACCGGGCAAAAAACGACCTTGACATCTACACGCTGAAAGTGGAACTCGACTCCCTTACATCGCTCTGAACACCCGGCATGCAGCCTCTTCGCATACATGCCCGCCAGACATTTCTCTCTGAAAACATGACACATCTAAACCATCACACATTATGAAAAAATTTGTTCTTCCACTGGTCTGCGCCCTGGCTCTCGCGACAACCGTCCCACCTGCCGTCAAAGCACAGACTCCGGCCAAAAAGAAAGTTGAACTCAAGTATGGCGCCACTCGCACGGGCAAGCGACAGGACCCCGCCATGCAGCGTTTCCGCCAGCACCGTGTAGGCGCACTCGTATGCTGGGGACTCTTTGCCATCCCCGGCGGCGAATGGAACGGTAAAGTCTATTCCGGCGCAGCGGAATGGATTCAGCAATGGGCCCGTATCCCGACCGACCAGTACAAAGCCCTGGCCAAACAATGGAATCCACAGAAGTTCGATGCACGCGCCTGGGCGAAAATGGCCAAGGACATGGGACTGAAATATGTCAAGATTACCACCAAATTCCACGACGGATTCTGCCTGTGGCCCAGTCAGTATTCCGATTTCACGGTAGCACAGACTCCTTATAAGAAAGACATTTTGGGCGAGTTGGTCAAAGCCTACAATGATGAAGGAATCGACGTTCACTTCTACTATTCCGTGCTGGAATGGAATCACCCCGACTGGCGTTCGTCCATCAAAAGCCGTGAAGACAGCATTGCTTTCAGCCGCTTCCTGAAATATGAGGAAAACCAGCTGCGCGAACTGGCCACACGCTATCCCACGGTAAAGGATTTCTGGTTTGACGGCACTTGGGATGCCAGCGTAAAGAAAAACGGATGGTGGACAGCACACATCGAAAAGATGCTGAAGGAACTCGTTCCCGGCGTTACCATCAACAGCCGTTTGCGCGCCGATGACTACGGCCGGCGGCACTTCGACTCGAACGGGATGCTGATGGGCGACTACGAATCAGGCTACGAACGCAAGCTGCCTGACCCCCACAAGGACTTCGTCGTCACCACCCGCGACTGGGAAGCCTGCATGACACTTCCGGAAAACCAATGGGGCTATCACAAGGACTGGTCGCTGAGCTATGTCAAGAAGCCCGTTGAAGTGTTGCAGCAGGTGGTACACGCCGTTTCCATGGGCGGCAACATGGCCATCGACCTCGGGCCACAACCCGATGGCGACTTCCGGCCTGAAGAAAAAGAACTGGCCCGTTATCTGGGCAGCTGGCTGCACAAAAACGGCGAAGCAGTGTATGCCTGCGATTATGCAGGATGGCCCAAACAAGACTGGGGATACTTTACCAAAAACGAAAAGAACGTGTTTATGGTGGTATTCAACCAACCATTCAGCGGACAGCTCAAAGTGCAGGTGCCGGCAGGTGTCTACATCGCCGAAGCGCAACTGCTCTCTGGAAAGAATATCGGATTCGTGGAAACAACTACCCGCCAATACAACATCTCGGCTCCCGCAGCTCCTGACGGACAGCCTTATGTCATTCGCCTGACGGTCACGGACAAACCCATTAAGAACCGTCAATACCGTGAAGCGCTCACCTGAGTCCGATTTCCGCCGCCAGCCGGCAGAAGCAACGGCCGGATAGCTGCGGAACACTGACACGAAAAAAGTCCTTGCTTTTGAAACCTCTCTCAACACACAGGATTTTCTCCTGTCAGTGTTCGGATTTTTTCAAAAGTAAGGACTTTTTTCTGTCGGTCTCCCAAAAACGACGGCGTCAGCGGCTGCGCTTCCACCAGCGCCGCTTGACGGGCGGTGTGAGGTAATTGCCGTCGGTCAGCTGCTCTATGGTGAGCGGCAGATAAACCATCTGATAACCGCCCGGCTCCTCTTCATAGAAGAATCCGAAGCGACGGTCCTTCTGCCAGGTCATGGTGGAATAGGCCGAACCACGGTCGGAAATCTGCAGGCCGCGCGTCCAGTCGGCTGCCAGCGCCTCCGTGTCGGCATAGAGGTCCGGCGTCATTTCCTTGTAATAAACGCCCACATGACTACGCCCGGGGCCGAAGGGCACCGACTGCAGGGCCAGGCACACGCGCTCTCCGTCGCTCTTGCGTAGCGCCTCCACGAGCATAATCTCTCCGTTGGTCGCGTTCTTCTGGCTCACCACGCCGCGGTTCTTCTCATTCGACACGGCCTGCTTGCCCCAGGTCCCCGTTCCCTTTTTGATATCAGTGAAGGTGAAGATGTTGAACACCCTGCCGTCAAATCCGGAACGGCTGCTGAGGATGACGCTGCCATCGGGCAGTTCCTCACATTTCGGTTCGTCACCATTGGGTGCCGGCCGGTCGGTCAGCGCGCCGAGCACCTTCCAGCTTTCACCGAAGTCGTCGGAATAAATGACGCGGTTGCCGCCGTTTTTCGTCCACACCGAACAATAAAGGCGATAATAGTCGTCCACTTTCACCTTTCGGCTCTGGAAAATGCGGCCGGAGCCGATAAAAAGGGACTGAACGGTGGGCTTTCCGCTTTCGTCAACGAAGATGGAATACACCGACTCGGTCACTTCCTCCGGTTTCGTCCACTCCCATTCGCCTGTCTTGCGGTTCCATTTGGCCCGTACGCGCGCCACCCGGTTCGGGTTGCTCTTCGGGTCGCCCGGCAGGTAGTTGCCATTCCAGCATACGGTCTTTCCGCAGACCATCATCACCAGCAGTTCGTTGCGCTCGGCATCGGCCACCACCGCGGCGTCGCCGAATCCGACCCGCCACACGTCGCTCCGGTCATCGCCCGTACCGTCGGCGATGCAGAACTCCTCGCCCCAGGTCGCGCCGTTGTCCTTCGAGATGCGGCACATGATGTCCACCTCGCCATAGCCGATGTCGGCACCGCAGGGCCGGAAATCGGACAGCGCAAAGATATCGCCGTTGGGCGCAGTCACTATGGCAGGAATACGATAGGGAGCCCCCTGCGCACCCGGTGTCTTGTAGAGCGTCTGGCGGCCTTCGACCGGAAACGGACCGGAACTTTGCGCCACAACAGGCAGGGAAGTCAAAAGAAGCGTCGAAAGCGCTAATGCACAAGTCTTGATTTTCATACTGATAAATATAGATGTAGATTATTCAGAACAGGGTTTCATCTCAGAAAGGAAATTTTTACAAAAATAGGCTTTTTCCGCCGAATTACAAAACTGGAAAGCGGAAAAGGCCCCATGCGAAGACTCGCCCGGACGTTTCTTCCGCTCTTCCAGAACGGCGGCCGGCATGCCCCGGCAGTTTCCGCAGCCCTGCCACTCCATCCGGCAGATGTCAAATCTTATTTCCCGGACCCAGGCCGGCAAATTACGGAAAAATGAATTACTTTTGCAAAAAGACGGAAACAGACCGGCATACACAAACGGACTGTTCCGGAAAAACACATGCTTACCTAACAGACCTACAAACATGAAAAAACCACTTTTCATCGCCAGTCTGCTGCTGGGCAGTTTCTGCCCCCTGCCCCAGCAGGCCCGCCAGGCCGACATTTACCACAAAGACTGGATTGACTTCAACAAAAACGGCACCAAGGACGTATTCGAAGATCCGAGCCAGCCCGTCGAGAAACGTGTCGACGACCTGCTGCGACAAATGACGGTGGAGGAAAAAACCTGCCAGCTGGCCACACTCTACGGCTACGGCCGAGTGTTGCAGGACTCTCTGCCCACAGCAAACTGGAAAAACGAAATCTGGAAAGACGGCATTGCCAACATCGACGAAATGCTCAACGGCGTAGGAGGAAAATCACGCCGCGTCGAGCAGTTGCTCTATCCTTTCAGCAACCATGCCCGCGCCATCAACCGCATCCAGCGCTGGTTTGTCGAAGAAACGCGTCTGGGGATTCCGGTCGACTTTTCCAACGAAGGCATACACGGGCTCAACCACACCAAAGCAACCCCTCTGCCGGCGCCCATCGCCATCGGCAGCACCTGGAACCGCGAACTGGTGCATCGGGCCGGCATTATCGTGGGACAAGAGGCCCGCGCGCTGGGTTACACCAATGTTTACGCCCCCATCCTCGACATTGCCCGCGACCCACGCTGGGGACGCACGCTCGAATGCTACGGCGAAGAACCCTATCTTGCCGGAGAGCTCGGCACGCAAATGGTGAAAGGCATACAGTCGCAGGGCGTGGCCGCCACACTGAAGCATTACGCCGTTTACAGCATCCCCAAAGGCGGCCGCGACGGCAACTGCCGCACCGATCCGCACGTGGCGCCGCGCGAAATGCACCAACTCTATCTTTATCCCTTCAGTAAAGTCATCCGACAGGCCCGCCCCATGGGCGTGATGAGTTCCTACAACGACTGGGACGGCATACCCGTCACAGCGAGCTACTACTTCCTGACCGAACTCCTGCGCGAAAAATTCGGCTTCGACGGCTATGTGGTCAGTGACAGCGAGGCCGTGGAATATGTATACTCCAAGCATCGCGTAGCCGAAACCTACGAAGACGCCGTGCGGCAAGTGCTCGAAGCCGGACTCAACGTGCGCACCAACTTCACTCATCCCAAACAGTTTATCCTTCCTGCCAGGAAACTCATCCGTGAGCGGAAAATCTCCATGGCCACCATAGACCGCCGTGTAGCCGAAGTGCTCCGCGTCAAGTTCCGTCTCGGACTTTTCGACCACCCCTATGTAGACGAATCGAAAGCCGCCGACAAGGCAGGCGGCGTGGAACGCAATCTCGACTTTGTCAAGGAAATGCAACGCCAGGCACTCGTTCTGCTCAAAAACGAGGGCAACGTGCTTCCGCTCGACCGGAAGAAAGTGAAGAAACTGCTCGTGGCCGGACCGCTCGCCACGGAGACCAACTTCATGGAGAGCCGCTACGGCCCCAACCGGCTGGAAAAAGTAAACGTTGTCGACGGTTTGCGCCGCTATCTCGGTAAAGACGTGGAGGTGGTACACGCCCAAGGCTGCCGCGTTGTCAACAAAGGATGGCCCGCCACCGAAATTCTGCCTGCACCGCTCAGCGAAGAAGAACGGCGGGGCATCAACGAAGCCGTAGAACTGGCCGAAGGCTGCGATGCCATCGTCGCCGTACTGGGGGAGGACGACCTGCGCACAGGCGAAAGCCGCTCACGCACCTCGCTCGATTTGCCCGGACGCCAGCAACAGTTGCTCGAAGCGCTCCACGCAACGGGAAAACCCGTAATACTCGTACTCATCAACGGACAACCGCTCACCATCAACTGGGCGGACCAGCACGTGCCGGCCATTCTCGAAGCCTGGTTTCCCAGCTGCCAGGGCGGAACCGTCATTGCCGAAACGCTGTTCGGCGACAACAACCCGGGCGGAAAGCTCACCGTCACATTCCCCAAAAGCGTGGGACAGATTGAACTGAACTTCCCCTTCAAACCCAGTTCACACGGACGCCAGCCCGGCTCCGGGCCCAACGGGTCCGGCAACACGCGCGTCCAGGGCGAGCTCTACCCGTTCGGACACGGACTGAGCTACACCACCTTCGCCTACTCCGACCTGCAGGTAAGTCCGCTCTCACAACCCACGCAGGGCGACTATACGCTGCGCTGCAAAGTGACCAACACGGGACAGCGCGCCGGCGACGAAGTGGTGCAACTCTATGTCCGCGACCCTTTCAGCAGTGTCATTACCTATGATTCGCAACTACGGGGATTCGAACGCATCCATCTGCAGCCGGGCGAAACCCGCGAAGTGACTTTTCACATCACGCCGGAAGACCTGCAGTTGCTCGACCGTAACATGAACTGGACCGTAGAGCCGGGAAAGTTCATCTTCATGGTGGGCGCATCAAGTCAGGACATCCGCCTGACGCAGACCGTTATCGCCCTGCCCTGACCCTACCGCCGTACGGACAATACAACGAAGGCCGGCCCCTAACCATCGTCGGGCGCCGGCCTTCGCCGCATTCCGGCCGCAATCTCGGGCCGTCACCGGCAGCTCATCCGAAGAGGGCCGCCAGCATGCAGTCAAGCGTGTTTTGCGCCGCCGTTTTCCCATGGGGCGGCAGCAGGCAGTCGCGATAGAAGGCCTCGCGGCTGGGCCGCATGGGATCGTTGCCGCCCAGCACCACCTCATCGACAAAACGCCTCACCTCGTCGGCATCGCGGCCAATGTAGTGGAGGTCGACAGCCTGTTGGCCAAACCGGCTCAACACGACGCGCCTGTATTCCTCGATGTCGCGGCTGACAAACATGACCGGCTTCCGCGTGTAATGATAATCCACGGAGAAGGAGGCCGAATCGTGAATCATGGCATCGGAAGTGCGGAACAGGTCGACAAACGGCCCCGTTTCCACCTGTCCGTTGGGCAGACTGGCCCACCGCGCGTAATAGCGGTCGGTTTTCTCCGGCCCCCACTCTTCCGACTTGTAGAGTTCGGTGCGCAGACGCGGATGGGGCTTGAAAGCTATCTGCACGCGGCCGGCATATTCCTCAGCCAGCCAAAGCATGAAGTCGGCCATCCACAGGAAGTTCGACTGGCTCGTCAGGCGCGCATTGATGCTGAAATGCGGCGCCCAGATGATGCGTTTGGGCCGGCCGGGCACTGGTTTCCAGGGGTCGTGCACCTCGGAAAGCTGGAAGTCGTCCGCGCCGGGATAACCCACGATTTCAATATTCGCCCCCTTGTTGAAAGCAAAGCGACGGGCATTCTGCAGATACACGTCGGTGGAATAGAACAGACGCCAGGCCAGGTTGCTGAACTGGGAATTAAAGGTCCACGAGCCGCTGTGCGTGGGAAATCCGTAGGGATAGTAGGCCAGCAGGCGGTCCAAGAAGTGTTTGAAACGATGGCGCTCGGTCAGACATTTCAGATAGGGCTGCGGATAGAAGAGAATATCGGGGTCGAGTTCCCGGCGCACGTCAAACACCGGTCCGTCAATCTGGAAATCCACATAGGGCACCTGGCGCGCGTCAAAATAAGCCCGCAGCTGCTCCAGGTCCGACTGCTGCTGCCCGCGCCCGAAGTGAACGAAGGGCGACAGCACGATGTAGGGTTCGAAAGCCGGATGCTCCACCAGCAGGTCGTAGAGATACTGGTATTTCCACATCGGTATGCACGAGGCAAAGAAGACGACGCGCGCCTTCTTCCGGCTGCGGATGCGTTCCAGCGTGCGGCGCTGCGCCGGAGCGTAGCGCGCCTTGCGTAAACGGTATTTCAAGCGGGAGAAAAACGTGTGGAAACCCGACGAACTGCCTTTGTAGCGCTCACGCACCCTGGCACGCACCCATGTCTGCACATAGTTGAAACGGCACGTCCATGCGCTGCTCCAGCGACAGCCCGGCTGCAACGCCCGGTGCAGGCGGCAGGTGAAATAGGTCGTATTGCTCTTGTGCAGCAAGTGTGAACGCCGGAAGCCGCTCCGTTCCAGCAGACGCAGGGCAACCTTGGCACCGGCCGGGACGTCGGCCACCAGATAGGCCGCCCGGCCAGCGGACTGTAACCGTCCCGCCAGCGTTTCCACCAGCCGGCGCCCGATGCCACAGCGACGATAGCCGGAGGCCACAGCCAGCAATTGCACAAAAGCATATTCACCGTCGTGGCCGGAAAGTTCCTGACAGCAGACCAGACCTACCGGCCGGCCTTCCTCCGCCGCTACAAGCACCAGCCACTCCCGCAGCATCGGCAGCAGCACCGAATCGGGCAGCGAAAGTATCCGGCCGACGTCGCTCCCTTCCGCTTCGTCCGCCGTCACGTCGCGCACCAACTGCAGCAGCACGCGCTCCTCACCGTCGTGTATTTCTCTGATTTCGATTACCATATTTATCGCTTCGGAAAACAGTAAAAAGGTCTCTGCTCCGCTTGGCCGGCGGGGCAGAGACCCGTATTTCTTTTCGCGGAAAGCTTCGCGGCGGCTTACTTGTTCAGCCGCCAGGTAGCGCCTTCCTTCGTGTCCTTGATTTCAAATCCGAGGGCAGCCAGACGGTCGCGAATCTGGTCGCTCGTAGCCCAGTCCTTGTTGCTCTTGGCCTTGGCGCGGACATCGAGCAGCAGGTCGACGGCCTGCGCAAAGGCCTGCTCCCGCTCGGCATTGCCGGCCGCTTCGGGCAGCAGACCGAGGATGTCGAAAGCAAAGGTGTGGAACGTCTGCTTCAAGGCCTCCAGTCCTTCGGGCGTAATGGTCTGCTTGCGGTCCACCAGCTGGTTGATGACACGGCAGGCCTCAAAGAGATGGCTGATGACGATGGGCGAATTGAGGTCGTCGTCGAGAGCGGCATAACACTTGGCCGCCAGTTCGTCGGCATATTCCTTGCCCAGATTGCCGCCGGCCACGGCCTCCACGCGGTCGAGCTGCGCCACGGCTTCCATGAGGCGGTCGAGCCCCTTCTTCGATGCCTGCAGGGCCTCGTTGGAGAAATCCACCGTAGAGCGGTAATGCGCCTGGAGAATGAAGAAGCGGATGGTCATCGGCGAATAGGCCTGCTCCAGCTTTTCGTGCGAACCGGTGAAGAATTCCTGCAGCGTGATGAAGTTGCCCAGGCTCTTTCCCATCTTCTGGCCGTTGACGGTAATCATGTTGTTGTGCATCCAGTATTTCACCATCGGCTCGCCCTGTGAAGCCACGGCCTGCGCGATTTCACACTCGTGGTGGGGGAAGACGAGGTCCATGCCGCCGCCGTGAATGTCGAAATGCTCACCCAGATACTTCCGGCCCATGGCGGTGCACTCGCAGTGCCAGCCCGGGAAACCGTCGCCCCAGGGTGAAGGCCAGCGCATGATGTGTTCGGGCTGTGCCTTTTTCCAGAGGGCGAAGTCGACCTGATTGTGCTTCTCGCCCACACCGTCGAGCTGGCGGCTGGCGTTGATGACATCCTCCAGGTTGCGGCCCGAGAGCACGCCGTAATGATATTTGCGGTTGTACTTCTCCACGTCAAAATAAACCGAGCCGTTGCTCTCATAGGCAAAGCCGGCATCAAGAATCTGGCGCACCAGTTCAATCTGCTCGATGATGTGGCCCGTAGCATGAGGTTCGATGCTGGGCGGCAGGCAGTTGAGTTGTGCCATGGCCTCGTGGAAGCGGTTCACGTAGTGCTGTGCCACCTCCATCGGCTCCAGTTCCTCCAGCTTGGCCTTCTTGGCAATCTTGTCCTCACCGTCGTCGGCATCGTGTTCCAGGTGGCCCACATCGGTGATGTTGCGCACGAAGCGCACCTTGTAGCCCAGATGGCGCAGATAGCGGAAAAGGAGGTCGAAGGTAATGCCCGGACGCGCATGCCCGAGGTGGGCATCGCCATAGACGGTAGGTCCGCAGACATACATGCCCACATGGCCGGGATGAAGCGGCTCAAACACTTCCTTCTTGCGGGTAAGTGTATTGTAGATTTGCAATTGGTGTTCCATAATCTGTAAGTCTGATTTTTTCGTGATGATATCTTTGGGCAAAGTTACGAATAAAAAATGACAATCGGCCGTGTGCAACAATCATATTGAAGCATAGGTGGTTTCCGGACCGGAAAATATTTTATGCCGTTTTCTTCTTCATCACTTGTTTCCAGTAACGGCCGATTCGGATTAATCACGGTTCGGGACTGTGCTTCATTTCAAAACGAAGTTCTCCCCCTTGCAGCACCTCCTCAAACGTGATGTATGTGCGGTCCAGCAACTGCCCGTTCAGATACACCTTATCCACATAGATATTCTTGTCAGACAGGTTGTCCGCCAGGATAACGAATTCCTTTCCCAAAGCCAGCCTGATGACTGCCTTCCTGAACAAGGGCGCACCCAATTCATACTGACCGGAAGCCGGATTCATGGGGTAGAAGCCCAACGAGCTGAAGACATACCAGGCACTCATTTGCCCGGTGTCCTCGTTTCCGCAAATACCTGAGGGAGTGGTATCATAGAGAGTGGTCAGCACCTGATTGACGTACTTCTGTGTCTTGTCGGGGCGCCCCACCCGATTATACATGTAAACCGTGTGGTGTCCCGGTTCGTTGCCGTGCGCATACTGCCCTATGAGGCCGGTAATGTCGCCGGAAACATTGTCACCGCGCAATTCGGAAGACATTCCGAACAGCGTGTCCAACCGTGCCTCCAGCGCCTTCTTGCCTCCCAGCAGTTCGGCAAGTCCTTCCACATCGTGCGGCACAAAGAATGTCCATTGCCAGCCGTTTCCTTCGCAATAATCATCGCGACGGTGCGAAGAGGCCAACGGGTCGAACGGCGTGCGCCAACCGCCCTCTTTCGTCCGTCCCCGCGCCAGCAGGGTGACAGGGTCAATCACATTGCGGTAGTTGAACGAGCGGGCCATGAAACGGTCGGCCTCCTCCTTCGCGCCGACCGCCTCGGCGTAGCGGGCCAACGCGTAGTCATCAAACGCATATTCCAGCGTGCGCGCCACCGATTCCATCTCCAGGTCACAAGGCACGTAGCCATATTTCTTGTAGTTCTTCAGTCCCACGAAATAGCCCATGGAATAGCCGCAGGTGTCCTTCATTGCCGATGTCACCATCGCCTCCAGCGCCAGCCGGGTGTCGAAATCGCGGATTCCGTTCAAATAGGCATTCGCTATCACAGGCAACGAATGGATACCAATCATCTGGTAATTCTCGATGCCCCACAATGTCCATATCGGCAACTGCCCGGCATATTTGTAGTGCTCCAGCAGTGTCTTGATGTAGTCACCGGTCACTTTCGGATTCAGCATCGCCAACAGCGGACAAGCCGCCCGGAACGTATCCCAGAAGCCGACCACGCCTCCGTAGTAGTCAAAACCGTCGGTCTGGTGCACCTGCCAATCCGGTCCCCGGAAACGGTTGTCCACGTCCGACAGCAAAAACGGATACAGCATGACATTGTGGAGCGAGGTATAGAAGAGTTCTTTCTTTTTCGGGTCGTCGGTCTCCACTTCTATCTGTCCCAGGACACGGCTCCACGCCCCGGATGCCGATTCCCTGATATCCTCAAACGTCTTGCCCTGCGTCTCTGCCTGCAAATTGGCGGCCGCCCCTTCCATGCTCACCGACGATATCGCCGTCCGCACTTCCAGTTCGCCCTGCCCGTTTTCAAAGGAGAGCATGGCCTTCACGCTGCGCCCTTCGGCCGAAACAGCTTCCCCGATGCGGCGGTTGTCTACATAGAGGACGCACTTCTTGATGGGCGACGAAAAACGGGTGTAGAAATAGACCTGCTGCTGCGGTGTCCAGCCATTGGAGAAGCGATAACCGCGAATCGTGCAGGAATCCACCTGCTCGAATGCGGAGGCATAGACCGTATCCACATCGTGCTCGGTCTGGATGGTGCAGGCACATTCCGAACCGTATTCCAAATCCACGATGACCGGCATCGTCCCTCCGGAAGCATACTGGTAGCGCTGGATGCCGCAACGGCGCGAAGCGGTCAGCTCCACCTTCAGTTGCCGGTCATACAGATTGACCGAATAATATCCCGGCTCTGCCTTCTCCTCCTCATGCGACAAGTCTGCCTGATATTGTTTGGAGTACAAAGTGTCTCCCTCCACCGGCGCGTTGAGCGGAAGCGGCATAAACAGGATGTCCAGGAAATCGGCACATCCGCCTCCGCTCTTGTGCAGGTGGCTGAATCCCAACACGCTGGAATCGTCGTAATGATAGCCGGCCCCACAAGAGCGTGTGTCCGCACCAATCTGCATCATACCAAACGGTACGGAAGCGACAGGTGCTACTCTGCCCTCCCAAGCCGTACCAATCCATTTATTCACATAGCGGTTATTGGAAGGAGCGGACTCCTTGCAACCTACAACCGACAAGCCGAAAAGGCATCCGCCCATCAGCAACAATGACAATTTTTTCATAACCGTATATTTTTTTTCATGATTTGAGAGCCAATCTTCTTTTGTCGATTCGCCGGACAACTGTCTTAATTATCCCACAAAGTTAAAAGAATCCATATGATATATGCAGGCATCATGGGAAAAGGATGCTTTTTGATGCATCCGCGCATCTACCGGCTTGCACACAGGGCATCCTTCCTATTACAATGCCGGATGCTTTTTCAGAAAACAGAAGGCAGCCCGGCGATGCCAAGACTGAAAACTGCGTTTTCGCTTGCCGTTACGCTCACCTTTGCGTATATTTGTAACATTATAGGATGCAACTCGGCAATGCCAAGCCTGAAAACCTTGCTTTCGCTTTGCCACTGCGCTCACCCTTCGCTATTTTGGCCCGGAAAAAAGGGGAAACCGGTTGCTGTGGAAAAACGTGCCGCTACAAAAACGGGGCGGGAGCACACGCCGCTCCCGTCGTCTGCGGACCGGGCCCCCACAGAGCGAACTTCCCGACTACAACTGCTAAATAACCGTATCATGAATCTGAACGACTACACTTCACTGACCCTCCTGCTCACTATTGCAGGACACGCCTTCGGCCTTCCCGCCCTGATTTATCTGGCTGCCGTATCTGCCGCCCTGATGCTTATTTCCACCTACAAGGAAATAAAACTGGCTAAGGCCAAACAGCCGCTCCGCGCCAAACAGCTCTTCCGCCGCTATGCCTTCCCGGCCGCGGTGTTCATTTACTACATGGCCGCGCTCTACTACGTGCGCCTGTAAAAACACACCCGGAGGCGACACGCGAAAGACCGAAAAAGTCACGACGGCGGCGAACTGCATTTTTACGAAAGTTTAACCTTTCGGACAGCAGGAAAGCGGCTGAAGCGGACGGCATGCTGCCTGCGGAACCACAAGTGCCGGGAGTTTTTTCCGAAAAGCCGGAAGAAAAAAAACGGAAATAGGAACTGAAAAAACAAAAGCAGGAAGAAAAAACGGCAACCGGCCGACAAAAACAGCGGGAAGTGCACCTGGTGGATGCGCTTCCCGCTGCTCTTACTGCAAAGATAATACTTTTTTGAGCGGATTCCAAATTCGCATTAAGAATCCTTAACTTATTGGATAATCAACAGACGTTCCCTTCAGGGCTGCTGCGGGCGCATGTGGCGATAGACCGCCTCGCGCAGCGAACCCTGCGCATCGTCGCTGTTATACTCCCAATACATAATCCCCAGCAACCCCTGCTCACGGACGTAGGCACACTTGGCGGCCAGCGACTCCGGATTTTCATAGGAAGCCACCAGGCGGCCGGTGCTGTCGGCCAGATAGGGCACACAGGCCACCGTATCCCAGCACTGCACATAGTCGCGGCGGGCCATGAGACTGTCATAGCGGATGAAATCGGACATGGGCGGCGCGGCATGCCCGTAGAAAGGTACGCCGAGCACCAGCTTTTCAGGCGCAACGCCCGCATCCAGATGTGCCCGCACCGCCTGCGCCGCGGAATAGCGGCTCAGCGGAGAAGGGTGGAGCGCCGAATGGTGATAGGGCGGCCGGGCCATGTCGTAGGCCATGATGTTGACAAAATCGACATAGGGGTCAATGGCCCGGAAGTCGATGTAGGCAGCACCGGCCACCGAGGCCAGCGTCAGCAGACGGTCGGGGCCGATGGCCTGCCGGATGTCGCGCATGAACTGGGTGAAGTTTTCCGTGTCGTCGGGCGAGGCGGAAATGCCGGCTGCCGAACTCGTGGGATATTCCCAGTCGAGGTCGATGCCGTCCAGGCCAAACTGCTCCACCACCCGGCGGCAGTCGCGCGCAAAAAGGCGGCGATGGGTAACGTCGGCCGCCATCTCGCTGAACCGGCCGCTGCCCCATCCGCCGATGGAGAGCATCACCTTGAGGTGGGGCGCCTTCTTCTTCAGTTCGGCCACCTCCTTGAGTCGGCTTTCACGGCTGATGACGATGCGCCGGAAGGTAGAGTCGACCTGCCCGAAGGCATAGTTGATGTGCGTCACCACTGAAGGGTCGGACAATGCCTTCCCGTCCGCAGTGACATAGGCCAGCACAATGTTGCCCGGCGTTTCGGATTCCTGCTGCGCCGACGGTCCGCAGGCAGTCAGGAGCGTGCCCAGCAGGCACGCTACGAGGGAAAAGGATTTCTTTTTCATGTTTGTTTTTATTTGAAAACTGGTCAGTTCCAGCGAAAGGCCGGCACCCGCTACAAGGCGCGGGTGGCCTGCTCCAGCCAGCGGCGGTCGGCCTCGTCGTCGAGCAAGGGAAGCAGCTCGCGGCACACGGTGGCATGATAGCGGTTCACCCACTGCTTTTCCTCGGCCGAAAGAAGCGACGCGTCGACGGCACGGAGGTCGTAAGGACACAGCGTCAGCGTTTCAAACTCCAGGAAGGAACCGAAATCGGTGTGGAGCGAGGGGCGCGCCAGCAGCATGTTTTCGATGCGCACGCCGAAGCGGCCGGTCACGTAGATGCCGGGCTCGTTGGTCACCACCATGCCGGCTCTGAAGGGCACGACGGTGCACGGCCGGTAGTTCTTCCGGATTTGGTGGGGGTCCTCATGCACGCCCAGGCGCGAGCCCACGCCGTGGCCCGTGCCGTGGCCGAAGTCATAGCCCGCCTGCCACAGGGGATAGCGGGCGGCGGTGTCGAGCTGCAGGCCGGTGGTGCCGTCGGGGAAGCGGCAGCACGACAGGGCAATGTGCCCTTTGAGCACGAGGGTATAGACACGGCGCTCCTCGTCGGTGAGCGGTCCGAGGGCGATGGTGCGGGTGATGTCGGTCGTGCCGCATTCATACTGTCCGCCCGAATCGAGCAGCAGCAGTCCGCGCGGCTCGAGCACGGCGTCGGTGGAGGGTTCGGCCTCGTAGTGCACAATGGCTCCATGGGCGGCATAGGCGGCAATCGTGGCGAAGCTCAGGCTGCAGAAACCGGGGCGGGCGGCACGGAAGGCCGTCAGCCGGCGGTCCACCTCCATCTCGGTGACACGGCCCGTAGCCACATTTTCATCGAGCCAGCGCAGAAACTGCACCATGGCCACACCGTCCTCCAGCATGGCACGGCGGAAACCGTCCTGCTCGGCTTCGTTCTTCACGGCACGGAACAGGGGGACGGGCGACGTGCAGAAGCAGCAGTTCACTCCGGCCCTCACCGCCTGCCGCACCACGCAGCAGGCCGTCGTTGCCGGCAGGGCCACCATCGGGCCGCCTGCTCCGGCCAGCTGTTCCAGCGCCGCTGCCCAGCCGTCGTAGGGGCGCAGCGTCACCCCGTTGTCGGCCAGCTGCCGTGCGGCCTCAGGCGTTATCTTCTCCGGCTGGACAAAGAGCACGGCCCCGTCGGTCTGCACCAGCAGATAGCTGAGGAAGAAGGGATTGAATTCGATGTCGGCGCCGCGCAGATTGAGCAGCCACGCGATTTCCGAGAGGTCGCTCATGAAAAAGGCGCCGGGCGCTTCCTTGAGTCCGGCCATCCACTGGCGCACCCGCGCCAGTTTGCTTCCCACGGACTCACCGGCCAGCGGGAGCGGCTGCACGATGACGGGCGCATCAGGCAGGGCCGAACGGTCGGTCCAGATTTCGGCAAAGGGGTCGGTATCCACCTGCCGGTTGTCGAGTGCAGTGCCTCCGAAGAGGGCCTGACGGAGTTCCTCGGTCATCATTTCGCCCCAATAACCCACACATCCGCTGCCCACGCAGGCGCTGAGCCATTCGGGCACCGACGGCGTGTCGTCGCAGCCGTCGCGCATGAGTTGGAAAGGCGTGCCCTCCAACTGGGCCTCAGCCTGCAGGAAATAGCGCGAATCGGTCCAGAGTGCCGCCTCGCGGAGCGTCACGACGGCCATGCCGGCCGAACCGGTGAAACCGGTGAGCCACTCGCGGGCCTGCCAGTAACGGGGAAGATATTCACTGTTGTGCGGATCAAGCGTCGGGACAATGAAGGCGGCGAGTCCCTGGCTCTCCATCCACCGGCGCAACGCCTCTACGCGTCCTTGAATCAATGCGTTTTCCATATCGTTGAATGTTCTTTTGAGTAGTATTTTCTTGTGGCAGGGATGCGGAAACGAGAAAAGCAGCGACCTCCTCCTGCCAGGTTGCCGGCCGATGCCCTTCTACCCGTCCCCGACCGGGGGACGCGGGGTGAAGGAACGCGGCTTCCGTTACAAAGGTACAATCTGCCGCGTAACCTGCAAAATGAAAAGGAGTTTTTCATCCCGTCCGGCACGGCAGCCCGCCACGCTTTTTTTTATTTTTCAAGGAGTTTAGATTTTCCGCCGTTGCCCGAATCAGCTAAAAATCGTAATTTTGCAGGCGGATTGCCTGATGCAGACTTTTTTACGCACACACATGAAAAAATCATTACGCACACACATGAAAAAATCGCTCCTGCTATTGACGGTATGGCTGACCGCCACCGGCCTGCAGGCCCAATCGCCGGAAGGAAACTGGTATGGGAAACTGAGCCTCGGCATACAGAAACTGGGCATTGCCCTCCAGTTTGCCACCGACAACGCAGGAAAAAGCAAAGTGACGATGGACGTGCCGGAACAGGGCATCAAGGCGCTTCCCGCCGACGTCCTGCTTTGCAGTCCGGACTCCGTCAGCCTGAATTTTCCCGTCATCGGTGCTTCCTATACCGGCCGCATTGCCGGCACAACGCTCAACGGACTGTTCCATCAGAACGGCCTGACACTCCCCCTCAAGCTGGAGAAGCAATCAACGCCCCAGGCGCGCCGGCCGCAGGAACCGCAGCCGCCACTGCCCTACACCACCGAGGAAGTGGTCTTCACCAACCCGACAGCCGGCGTCAGCCTGGCCGGCACACTGACCTACCCCGTGGGATATAAGCAGGGAGACAAGGTGAAGGCGGTGCTGATGGTCAGCGGCAGCGGCACCCAAAACCGCGACGAGGAGATTCTGGAGCACAAACCCTTCCTCGTGATGGCCGACTTCCTGGCCAGGAACGGAATCGCGTCGCTCCGCTACGATGACCGCGGAGCCGGGAAATCGACAGGCCGCCCCGACAGCTGCACCACTGCCGACTTTGCCGCCGACGCCCAGGCCGGCATGGAATGGCTGAAACGGAACAAAGGTTGGAAAACCGGCGTGCTCGGACACAGCGAAGGCGGAACGATTGCCTTCATGCTCGGCGCAAAAGGACAGGCGGACTTCATCGTCAGCATGGGCGGCGTCGGCATCAAGGGCGACTCGCTGCTGGCGGAACAGCGCAACGCACTGGCCCGGCTCAACAACGCTCCGGGACTCTGGACCGCAGAGAAGGTCAGGGCACAGCTTGCCGCCGCACCGGCCAACCCCTGGTTCGACTTCTTCATCAACTACGACCCGGCAACAGACGTGCGGCAGACAAAAGTGCCGGTAATGGCCATCAACGGCAGCAAGGACATGCAGGTGCTGCCCGGCAGCAATCTGCAAACCATCCGCCAACTGCTGCACGACGGAAACCGGAAAAACCTGTTCAAGGAATATCCCGGACTCAATCACCTGTTCCAGCACTGCACCACCGGCTCGCCCACGGAATATTACCACATCGAGGAAACCCTCTCGCCGGAAGTCATGCGCGACATCGCCGGGTGGATTAACGCACTCTGACAGGAAAAGGCCGGCCGCAGCCGGACAAAAAAAGACACCGGCAGCCAGGCTCTCCGCCCGACTGCCGGCCACACCGACTGGAAATACAAAAAACAATCTGCATATCAAGCAAACCAATTACTTCTATGAAAAGATTTTATACCCTGACACTGCTCTTGCTGACCCTCGTCGCGACAGCAGCACAAGCACAAATCAACTTCTCTGTGTCCTACAAGCGGGTCAGCCCCACGGAGTATGACATCATCTTCTCCGGCACTGCCGAACCGGGTTGGCATGTCTATTCCACCGACATCCCGTCGGGCGGTCCCACTCCCGCCACTTTCAACACGGATGCCGCCAAGGGCGTGGAAACCGTGGGCAAGTTGAAAAAAGGAAGCGGAGAAAAGGTGCAGTATGACGCCATGTTCGAAATGGATGTGGCTTATTTTGAAAACGCTTTCACCTTTACGCAACGCGTCCGCCTGACCAGCGCCGACTACGAACTGGCCGGATATCTGGAATATGGCGCCTGCAACGACCAGAGCTGCCTGCCGCCCTCCACGGTGGAGTGCAAGCTCAAAGGCAGCGACGGACCGTCGGCCGCACAGCCGGCTGCCGGAAAGACTGAAAGCGCGGAAAAGGCCGCTGCAGCCGGCAGCCAGTCCGCTCCCGCCGAAGAGGCAACGACCATCGTCAGCCGCACCGACACACTGGGCGCCCTGCCCGCCGACAGTACGGCCGCAACTGCAGCAACGACGGCTACGGATTTCAACAGCGCGCTGTGGACGCCCGTCATCGACCAGCTGGAGGCCTTCGGACAGGAAAACGTGGCCGACCGCGCACTGTGGTACATCTTCATCCTCGGATTCGCCGGCGGACTCATCGCACTCTTCACGCCTTGCGTATGGCCCATCATTCCCATGACTGTAAGTTTCTTCCTGAAACGTGCGAAAGACCGCAGGAAAGGCATCCGCGACGCCATTACCTACGGTCTCTCCATCATCGTCATCTACGTCGGACTGGGCTTGATTATCACTTCCATCTTCGGAGCCAGCGCGCTCAACGACCTTTCGACCAACGCTATTTTCAATATCTTCTTCTGCCTGATGCTCGTGGTGTTTGCTGCCAGCTTCTTCGGCGGATTTGAAATCACGCTGCCCTCCTCCTGGGGCGCAGCCGTTGACAGCAAGGCCGAAAAGACTACCGGTCTGCTCTCCATCTTCCTCATGGCCTTCACGCTGGCTCTCGTTTCCTTCTCCTGCACAGGTCCCATCATCGGCTTCCTGCTGGTGGAAATGAGTACGTCGGGCGGTTCCATCCTTGCACCGACCATCGGCATGCTGGGCTTCGCCATCGCACTGGCCCTGCCCTTCACGCTGTTCGCCCTCTTCCCCACGTGGCTGAAGAGCGCCCCGAAGAGCGGCGGCTGGCTGAATATGGTGAAAGTCACCCTCGGTTTCCTAGAACTGGCCTTTGCGCTGAAGTTCCTCTCCGTAGCCGACCTTGCCTACGGCTGGCACATTCTCGACCGCGAAACCTTCCTCGCACTCTGGATAGCCATCTTCGCTCTGCTCGGCTTCTATCTGCTGGGCCTGATCAAGTTCCCGCACGACGACGAGGACGACCGCCGCACCAGCGTGCCCCGCTTCTTCCTCGCCCTGGCTTCCATCGCCTTTGCCATCTACATGGTGCCCGGCCTGTGGGGCGCCCCCTGCAAAGCCATCAGCGCCTTCGCACCGCCCATGTACACCCAGGACTTCAACCTGCAGCCGGCCGAAGTCAAGCCGCTCCTCAATTATGAAGAAGGCATGGCTTACGCCAAAGAGCAGAAGAAACCCGTCATCCTCGACTTCACCGGACACGGCTGCGTTAACTGCCGCAAAATGGAAGCTGCCGTATGGGAAGACGACAAGGTGAAAGACTATCTTACCGAGGACTATGTCATCATTTCCCTCTACGTGGACGAAAAAACGCCGCTGCCCGAACCCATCGTAGTCAACGAGAACGGAACCGAACGCAAGCTGCGCACCGTCGGCGACAAGTGGAGCTACCTGCAGCGCAGCAAATTCGGCGGACAGACGCAGCCTTTCTATGTGCTGGTGGACAATGAGGGAAATCCGCTCAACGGTTCCTACTCCTACGACGAGGATGTCGACAAATTTGTGGAGTTCCTCGAAACCGGACTGAAAAACTACAAATAACGGAAAGGCCCGGAGATACAAAAGGACCACCGGAAAAAGCAAAAGTAACCGTTGAAAAAAACGGAAAGATAACCGGAAAAGACAGAAGTGGCGGAAATGAAGATGGCCGCAGCTGATTTCCGGAAAGCGCACTACAGAATGACGGCTGGCAAGTTCCTCAAAAACCTGCCAGCCGTCACTTTTATTTTCCCATCCGTAGCCGGGAGGGCATTTCCGCCGCTCCGGCTGCAAGCGTTACAGATAACGGCGGAAAACCTTCACCTGCAGCGGCGTGAAAGCCCTTTGCCGATGCCGGTAGCCGCGCCGGTGCAAATCGGCCAGCAGATGCGGGTCCGACACAATCCAGCGGTGCAGACGCGCCACCGCCACCCGTTCGTCGGCGGCCGGAAAATATTCCACAGCCAGTTCCCGCCGTGTTTTCCATCCGGCCGGCAGCCCTCTTTTCCGTTCCTTGTTTTCCTTCTCCAGTCCTGTTTGTTTCATCCAGTGTAACTCCATTTTTTTCATTATCATTTTCTCTAAGTTTCATTTGCCGAATCCTCACGATTCTTTTCTTCCGACGGTTTTCCATCTCACCTCGCCGCAGGGTCATACGTCGAAACGTCTCCGCAGTTCCTCCAGATATTCCGGCACGGGATGCAACCCCGTTTCCTGTTTCGCCATGGCGGCCACCAGACGCGGTATCTGCATGCCTTCGGGCCGGATGCGCTCATTGCGCAACAGGCGGCTCCGGCCACAGACGCAGGCGATGTAAAGTTCCGTATCGTTTTCGGAAGGCGGCGCCCAGCGACGGATGATTTTCTCAGGCGTGTCACACCCGTAGCGGCACACATAATTTCTCATCAGCAGCAATGCGGCACGATAGCCGTAGTCAAAGTGCAGAAAGCTGCAGAAGCCTTTGACACAAGGGTGCGAAGGATGCAGTCCCAACCAGCGGTTGGAGGCAATATAGCGTATGTTCAGCGGATTCCGGTTGGCTATGCCCAAATTTTCTGTTCTCATGGTGTTTTCCTCCTGGTTATTGTTTTTTTCAATGAATGGCAGCGCTGCACAGCGCGACCGTAAGGGAGATGAAGGCCTTCAACTGCTGCAAAGATAAGCCGGACGATTCCGAAAAAACCGTAAGAAAGAAAAAACCAACTTACGGAAAACTCCGCCGCTGTGCCGCCGGAAAAAGAAAAACAACGGGCACAGAAAAACGATGCCGGCAGAACGCACGGTTTCGCCGGAATCAGAAAAAATCACCGAAGAAAAAACAATCACCGGGGGACGGAGCAACGCGGCGATGAGCAGGAAGACTAAACGTTGCGGGAAGAGAAACACAGAAAAGGAAGGAGCCGTCGAAAAAGGAAAAGTGGAAACGAAAACCAACCGGCGGGAACCACAACCGAAAACGGCACGTTTTGCGACTGACCGCAAAACGTGCCGTTAAGGGACTGATGGCGGCAACCGTGCCTCCACCTTTATTTATTCTCGCTTTCCTGAAAGGCTGCTGCCTCGGCCGCAGCGATAATGTCCTCGCGCGAACCGGAATAATCGGCAGGACGGACTTTCATGGCCATTTTTGACGGACGGACCGTTGTTTCGGCATCAGCCGACTTCATGTCGGGACAGCGGCTTGCCCGGGGCCGACGCTGACGCTTGGCGCGCTGGGCCGACGTTTCTGTCCTGGCTTCGCTGCGCCCGGTTTCGGCAACCGGTTCTTCCATCCCGTCAATCTCGGGCAGTGCACAGGCCTCGGGTGCCTCCATCGCCGTACGCTTTTCCTTGGCCCGGAACACCTGGTCAATCAGTTCGGGATGGCTGCGGAAACGGACAAGTGCCTCACGGGCCGCCACCTGCTGGCTTTCCTTCTTCGACGCACCTTGTCCCCGTCCGGCCTCAATGCCTTCCACCATCACCACCGTATTGAATACCGGATGGTTTTTTCCCTCATTTTCCGTACTCGAGAGAATGAACTCTGCATTGATTCTGTTTTTCTGGCTCCACTCCAGCAGTTTGCTCTTGAAGTTCACCTCCTTGTTGGCCACGCCTTCGATGTCGAGCAGGCGGCCTACGATGCGATGCTCCACGAACCATTTGCAATAGGCATATCCACGGTCGAGATAGGCTGCCCCTATCAGTGCCTCAAAAGCGTTTCCGCCGATATGATTACCGCTCTGGCTGGCTTGTTGCGTAGAGTGTACCAGCTGGTTGAGCCCTATCTCGGCCGCCAGCTTGTTGAGTGAAGTGCGCTGCACGATTTTGCTGCGGGTACTCGTCAGAAACCCTTCACGCTTGCGTTCAAACCGATGATAGACAATATCACTGACGACGGCCTCCAAAACGGCGTCGCCCAGAAATTCCAGTCGTTCGTTGTTCAGCATCCGGCCTTTCGCATTGCGATAGGACAGCGATTTGTGCGAAAGGGCGATGCGATAGATTTCAAGGTCGTGAGGGTAAAAGCCGAGAATCCCGTAGAGTGACGAAAGCAACTCTTTTTCCTTCCGAAACGGAAAGCGCACCCTGTCAATGAAACGGAAAAATTTCATATACGCTTCTCTTGGGGGATTGATTCAGAAAAAAATTGCGAATCTGCTGCAAAAAGTCCCCGACGCCGGTAAGGCGGCGCCGGGAGATGGCCGTCTGCAGCAAATTCGCCAATCAGCAGTTATACCGATTACTCTTCATACTTCTTCACGATGCAGCAGGCATTGTGACCGCCAAAGCCGAACGTGTTGCTCAGCGCGGCGCGCACCGGACGCTCCTGTGCCTTGTTGAAGGTGAAGTTGAGATTGTAGTCGATGTTCTCGTCCTCATCGCCCTCTTCGTGGTTGATGGTGGGAGGAACGATGTCGTCACGCACAGCTAGACAGCAGGCCATGGCCTCAACGGCACCGGCTGCGCCGAGCAGGTGACCGGTCATTGACTTGGTGGAGCTGATGTTCAGCTTATAGGCGTGCTCGCCGAAGAGTTCGATGATGGCCTTGGCTTCCGAGATGTCGCCCACCGGAGTCGAAGTGCCGTGTACGTTGATATAGTCGATATCCTCGGGCTTCATGCCGGCGTCTTCCAGCGCGCTCTGCATCACGAGGCGTGCACCCAGACCTTCGGGATGGCTGGCCGTGATGTGATGTGCGTCGGCCGACATACCTACACCGGCGATTTCGCAATAAATCTTCGCACCGCGTGCCTTGGCGTGCTCCAGTTCCTCCAGAATCAGGATGCCGGCACCCTCGCCCATCACGAAGCCGTCGCGGCTCTTGCTGAACGGACGCGAAGCCGTTTCGGGAGAGTCGTTGCGGGTGGAGATGGCGTGCATCGCGTTGAAGCCGCCCACGCCGCAGGGGCAGATGGCAGCCTCGGCACCACCGGTTACCATGACATTGGCCTTGCCCAGACGGATGAGATTGAAGGCATCGGCAATGGCATTGGTCGAAGAGGCGCAGGCCGAAGTCGTCGTATAGTTAGGACCGTGGAAGCCATACATGATGGAAATCTGGCCGGAAGCAATGTCGGCAATCATCTTGGGGATGAAGAACGGGTTGAACTTCGGACCGTTCTCCGCGCCGGTCAAGGCATAGTAGCCGGCTTCTTCCTCAAAGGTGTGGATACCGCCGATGCCCACGCCGAGCACAACGCCCACGCGGTTCTTGTCCACCGTATCCAGGTCAATGCCGCTGTCCTTCACAGCTTCCATCGCTGCCACCAGAGCATACTGCTCATAAACGTCCATCTTGCGCACTTCCTTGCGGTCGATAAAGTCGGTGGCCTTGAAGCCCTTCAATTCGCAGGCAAACTGCGTCTTGAACTTGGAGGCGTCGAAATGGGTAATGGGAGCCGCACCGCTGACACCCTTCTTCAGATTTTCCCACGTTTCGGGAACGGTATTGCCCACGGGGGTCAGTGCGCCCAAACCTGTGACAACCACTCTTTTCAATTCCATATTTTTCGTTTTTATCGGTAGTTATAAAATGCGGATTTGCGAATTTGCGAATTTGCAAACCTTCTGCCCAAAGGACCGGAATGTTCACAAACTTGCAAATCCGCAAACCGTTTTCCCGCCTATCGGCGGAAAGAAATTCTGTTCTCCAAAATTAAGCGTGAGCTTCAATGTAAGCGATAGCGTCACCTACGGTAGAGATTTTCTCAGCCTCATCATCGGGAATAGTAATCTTGAATTCCTTCTCGAATTCCATGATGAGCTCTACAGTGTCGAGAGAATCAGCACCGAGGTCGTTAGCGAAGCTGGCTTCGTTCTTTACTTCTGCCTCATCAACACTCAATTTGTCTACGATAATTGCCTTTACTTTGCTTTCAATTTCTGACATAATTGTAACCTTTAAAATGTTTATAATTTAATTTCTAATTAAAAATCTGGGTGCAAAGGAACACTTTTTTTTTGAGATAAACAAATATTTTGGCGAAAAAAGTGCATTATGGTGCACA
>OGNF01001030.1_pt1 | contig 27550 bp, 25 predicted proteins | sample 1573321 | NCBI WGS metagenome assembly OGNF01 (sample SAMEA2581911, study PRJEB24529) | metagenome | biome: Human gut stool | place: China | collected 2011 | reverse complement strand
CCTCGAAAATACGCCGCCCCTGCGTTAACATTTTTTGTGGGATGGGGTCTTAATCTTCGTCATCATCGTCGTCTTCCCAGTCGAGGAAGAAGGTGTCGGCATATGAGTCCTCACGGAAGCGGGCCATCTCGCGGCCTTCGCGCTTAGTGGGACGCCCAAGTCCCTTGCGGCGGTCCACAAACCCCGAGATGCGCGTCATCTCAAGAAGGTCATACTGTGCCTGCGGAGTGAGATTCTCCAGATATTCGGGCACGAGACGCGCCCCCAACCTGTTCTGCGTCACCTGCTTCACGCGGAAGGTATATGTGATCGGCGGCTTGCGCACTTCCACCACATCCCCCTCCTTGAGCATGCGCGAGGGTTTCACTGCCGCGCCACCCATCGTGACACGACCCTTCTTGCAGGCATCCGTAGCGATGGTGCGCGTCTTGAACACACGCATCGCCCACAGCCATTTATCCACTCTTACTTCTGCCATCTATCAAATTCTTTTCATCCGAAGCACTTCCTTATTCTGCGAGTCGAAGAATATCACCTCCGAACGAGAAACCGGCTTGGCTGCCGACACTTCCTCAAGCGCCACAATCAGCGCCGTCTCATGGTTGATCTGGTCGGGGCAAGCCATCCTCGTGGTGGCTATCGCGCTGAAGGATATCGAATTGGCCGCATCCATATCAATCTCCACACGGCCGTTGAGAATATTGCAGCCGGTGTTGCCATGCAATTTGCCCTCGTCGATGTCAATCACGAAATCCATATCGGGCACATCCACAGCGTGTCCGTCAATCGACGTCACATGCCATGTGCCTGTAAGAAAGTCAAAATTCTGATGCATCAGGCGCATCACCTCGTTGTGTGCCTCATCATAGAAGTAGAGGTAATAATCTGAGTCGTTTATGCTCCAGGAATAATATTTCGTAGCGCCGAGGGCTGTATTGATTTCATAGTCGGTGAGACCCTCCTTGTGGCAGAGCATCATCGTGGAAGCAAGCTCCGAGAAGGAGATTGTGGAGTCGGCGGCATTATATGTATAGGTGGCGTTGAGCACATTGCAACCATTGTTGCCATATACGCGCTTCTCCTCAGGCACGAATTTGAGGAAGGGAGCCTTCTCCCCTACGGCATCCTTGCCATATACCGTCTCAATGGCCCAGTCGCCCTTTACCACGCCTTTCTTTATCTCCTCGGAGGTATACATCTTCTGCTCAGCCTTGCGGGCGATATTCTCGCGGTCGTGAGGCAGAGTGGCCTGCGGTTTTACAGCCTTCTTTCCGCCCAGAGCGGAGCAACCGGCGCCCATCAGGGCGAGAGCTGCAATCATCATTCCTATAGCGATCTTTTTCATCCTTTTCTATTTTTTATAAATACAACATTCTTTTAGACCAGATTATCTCAAAAAGTTTAAGACACCGAAGATGGGCACTGCTTCAGTCGGCCCAGTGTCGCCGCATTGGATACTTCGTAGGCCGCAGCAGCAAGCGCAGCGACGTGCTGTAGAAGAGATAGTTCCAAAACCAGTTCATCAGCACCGAGAGCTTGTTTCTCATCCCCAAGATAGAGATGAGATGAATTATCAGCCACACAAGCCATGCGAAACTCCCCCCGAAACTCATCTTCGGCAAGTCGGCCACAGCCTTGTTCTTCCCTACCGTGGCCATCGAGCCCTTGTCGCGATAGCGGAATCTGGATACAAACTCACCCTTGTTCAGGTTTTTTGCAAGGTTGCGTGCCTGCTGGATGGCCGGCTGGGCCATCTGCGGATGTCCGCGGGGATAGTCGTCGGTGATCATCAGCGCCACATCGCCAATGGCACAGATGCTGTCCTCGAAACCTTTCACCCTGTTGAATTCATCCACCAGAATCCTGCCCCCGTGGCCAACTACTTCCTGCGGCATCCCGGGAATCGGTTCACCCTTCACGCCGGCCGTCCAGATAAGAGTCTCGAAATATTCGCGGTGCCCGTCGGCGAATGTAACATATTTATCTTCATAGCCCTTCATGGCAGTGTTGAGTCGCACATTCACCATTAGCTTCTCAAGATATTTCAGCGCGCGCTTCTGCGAAGCCGGGCGCATGGCGCTCAGAAGCACCGGCGCGGCCTCCACAAGCGTAATCTTCACATCATCGGGATTCAGCTCAGAATATTCCTTGGGGAGTACATACTTCTTCATCTCTCCGATGGCGCCGGCAATCTCCACTCCCGACGGTCCGCCGCCCACCACAAGAAATGACAGCATTTCCTGCCGCCGCTTCGGGTCTTTACATAATGCCCCCCGCTCCAGGCGGTCGAGCACCTCGTCGCGGGTATGGGCTGCCTGCGCCACCGTCTTTATGCCGAACGTCTCCTTGTCGAGCCCTTCCATCCCGAAATAATTGTTTGTGCTGCCGGCGGCAATCACAAGCCGGTCGTATGAAAGGGTCTCATAACTGGTGGTTACCGTCTTCGCAACCGGATCAATTCCCTTCACATGCCCCATATGATACCTCACATTCCGCAACTTGCGCATCTCGCGGCGGAATGGGAAACAGATATTGGCAGGCACAAGGCCCGACGAGGCTATCTGATAGAAAAGAGGTGGGAAACAATGGAAATTGTCCCGGTCGATGAGACTCACCTCATAGCGGCTCGTATCGATATGACGGCAGAGATTGAGCCCCGCGAATCCTCCGCCGATGACAACTATTTTTTCCATACTTATATAACAATATCCGCCGAAAAATGTTAGTTTTGCATTATGAATCAATTCCCGGACAAAAAATCCGCATTAACAAGCCTTCTAAAGAGCCTCTCCACAGCCGTGGCAATGCTGCTTGCTGCGTTGCTTTTCGCAGTGCCGACACGCGCACAGGTCAACGCCGAGCAGGTGCTCAACATCGGGCGCAACGTGCTCTCGATGGACGACTATATGTTGGCAATCCAGTATTTCAACCAGGCCATAAAGGCCAAGCCATATCTGTCCGACCCATATTTCTTCCGCGCCCTCGCCAAACTGGAACTCGAGGACTACAAGGGTGCCGAGGAGGACTGCTCGCTGGCCATTGAGCGAAATAAGTTCAAGACTGAAAGCTATAAGTTGCGCGGCTTTGCCCGCCAGTTCTTAGGGAAGGACTCCCTGGCGATTGCCGACTATAATGTGGGTCTCCGATTTAATCCGCAGGATAAATATTTCCTTTACTATAAGTCGGTGGCGCAGACGGAACTGAGCAACTGGGCCGGCGCCGACTCCACCTTCAATGTACTCCTGCGCCTCTATCCGGGATTTGACGAGGGGCACACGGCCCGTGGCCGCATGCAGGTGCTTCGCGGCGACACCGTGGGAGCGCTCGAGAGCCTCTCGCGTGCCATCTCGATTTCGGGCAATGCGCTGCAGCCATTCCTGCTGCGCGCCGAAATCAAGTCGAAACAGCGCGACTGGCAGGGCGCACTCGAGGATATGGACCGCGCCGTGAAACTGAAACCGCATGAGGCCGACCTTTATGTCAACCGTGCCTTCGTGCGCTATAACCTCGATGATTTCTTCGGCGCCATGGCCGACTACAACTATGCCCTCGACCTCGACGCACTGAATTACAATGCGCTCTTCAACCGCGCCCTGCTCCGCTATGAGGTGAAGGACCTCAACCGAGCCGCAGCGGATTTCGAGGCTGTGCTCAAAATGCGCCCAGACAATTTCCACGCCCTTTATAATTTAGGTCTGGTAAATCTGGAACGTGGCAAGAACCGGCAGGCCCTTGAGAATTTCAATGCCATCGCCCGCCGATATCCACGCTTCTACCCCGTATATTACGCCCGAGCCGAGGCTTTCCGCAATCTTGGCGACATGCGTCAGGCCATGATGAATGTGCACCATGCCGACGAACTCGTGAAGGGATATGTGAAGAATCCGGAACGCAACCCTCTTGACCGTCCCACAATCCAGCAAGGGGAGGCAAACACCGGCAACGACCATCGCACCGGCGATGCAGAAGAGGATGAGACTAAGGTGATGGAGCGCTTCAACCAGCTCGTCACCGTGGGCGCCACCTCGGAGTCGTCGCTCAGTTATAACGACCGCATCAAGGGACGAGTGCAAGACCGCGACCTCGCCGTTGAACCGGAGCCGTCCTACGCCCTCTCCTTCCTCCAGCCGGGCAAGAAACTGCGCCAGACGTCGAATTATTTCCGAGAACTCGATGATTTCAACCAGCGCGGATATATCTCCGACCGCCTGCATCTCTCGGCGGGAATGCCAAGCATTCAGGACGACAGGCAGTATGAAGCCGTGTTCGCTCTTGCCGAGCGCTACCAGCAGGCTGCCACGGGCGCCAAGGGACGACCTGCCGACTGGCTCGCTTTGGGCGTGGCCCGCACGATGCTCAAGGATTATGACGCAGCCATCGACGCGTTCAACAAGGCAATCAATTCGAGTCCCGATTTCGCTGTGGCCTATATGGCCCGCGCCTATGCCCGCCAGGCCAAAGGCACACCCGCCGACCGGCAACTGTCCATTGCCGACTATCAGCAGTCGCTCCGCATCAATCCCCGCCTCGTGTTCGCTTGGTTCAATCAGGGCAATATGCGTTACAACAGCGGCGACTATACATCGGCCATCGAATGCTATTCAAAGGCCATCGACACCGACGCATCATTCGGCGAGGCATATTATAACCGCGGCATCGCCTACCTGCGCATGGGCAACAAACGCCTCGCATTCTCCGACCTTTCAAAAGCCGGAGAACTCGGCGTTGTTCCCTCCTACAATCTCCTCAAGCGCATGAAATAAACGCATATAATGTTGAATTTTGAATGTTGAATGTTGAATTGTCACAACTCATAATTCAAAATTCAAAATTAGTGGTTGAAGTGTGTCATGGCGAAGTCGGGGCCTGACAGACAGTATGCCTTGACGCATTCCGCCGCCTTCTCAAGTTTTTCGGGCATCTGCGCCATCTCCTCCTCGGGGAAACGTCCCAACACATAGTCGATCTGGCCTCCGCGCGGGAAGTCGTTGCCCACGCCGAAGCGAAGGCGCGCATAATTGCTGTTGCCGAGTTGCTCGGCGATATTCTTCAGTCCGTTGTGGCCTGCATCCGAACCCTGCTTGCGCAGGCGTATCACGCCGAAAGGTAGCGCTATGTCATCGACCACCACAAGCAGATTCTGCAGCGGGAGTTTCTCCTTGTTCATCCAATAGCGCACTGCCACGCCGCTGAGGTTCATGAATGTGGAGGGCTTCAGTACGAGCAGTTCACAGTTCTTCACCTTGACAATGGCCATCATGCCATAGCGGCACGACTGGAACTGCACGCCGGCGTCGGCCGCAAGGCGGTCGGCCACCATGAAACCGGCATTATGACGTGTGCCCTCATATTCGGGGCCGATGTTGCCAAGACATGTAATCAGGAATCTCTTCATATCGGAATCTCGTTCGGGTTCGGCCTGTCGCCGCCCGAACAATCGCTTAAAAATATTCATATTCAATCAGAGCCCAAAATCCATAAAAAAGCACATCATGCCCTCCTGCAATGGAAAGCATGATGTGTGAAACGTATTTGAGCAGTCGGGTGGATTACTCTGTAGCGGCCTTTGCTGCGGCGCCACGTGCGGCACGTGTGAGCTGCACGGCGCAAACCACTGCGTTTTTCGCATTCATCAGCTCGAGACCCTCGAAATGGAGGTCGCCTACTGCAAGCGACTTGCCAAGCTGCAGGTTGTCAACATTGACCACCAGACGCTCGGGAATCTCGGAATATACTGCTTTCACTTTCAGCTTACGCATCGACAGCGTGAGCTTACCACCGGCTTTTACACCCTCGGCGTGACCCTCGATCTTGACGGGAACCTCCATCACGATGGGCTTGTCGGGATATACCTGAAGGAAGTCGATGTGAAGAAGAGTGTCCTTCACGGGCTGGAACTGAAGTTCTTTCATCACTGCCTTCACTTCCTCGCCATTGAGAGTGATGTCCACCTCGAAGATGTCGGGGGTATAGATGAGCTTGCGCACATCCTCGGCGTTTACTGTGATGTCGGTAGTGATCATGCCGCGCTTTGCATCAAGCTCCACGATCTTCTGACCGGGCTTGAGAGTGCCGTTGAAAGGAAGCTCTACAAGTGCGCCACCATTGATCACTGCGGGAATCTTTCCCTCTTTACGCAAAGCCTTTACCGACTTCTTGCCAAGCTCCGTGCGGGGCTCGGCTGCTAACTGGAATTTTTTCATCTTTTTAAAATTGTGTTACTCAAAATAAGTTTGCTCCGATGCAACAAAGCTCGGGGAGCGGACACCCGCACGGGATGCCAACAAATTTCCCATCACACTGTTTGCCCTAAAGCGCCGCAAAGTTAACACTTTATCCCGACACCCGCAAATCTCCCCGCCAAAAAAGTTTATCGGAGGATGAGCATGGCGTCGCCATAGGCGCCAAACTGGTATTTCTCCTTGACGGCCACGTCGTAGGCGTGCATCACAAGGTCGTAGCCTCCGAAGGCTGCCACCATCATCAGCATCGTGTTGTAGGGCATGTGGAAGTTCGATACCATCGCGTTGGCCACTGTGAAGTCGTAGGGCGGGAAGATAAACTTGTTGGTCCAGCCCTCGAAGGTCATCAGATGTCCGTTCATGCACACGGCGCTTGCCATGGCACGCAACGTGGATGTGCCCACGGCACATACCATCTTGCCATTGTCCTTGGCCTTGTTCACCATGCTCACCAGTTCCTCGTCGACAAATACCTCCTCGGAGTCCATGCGGTGCTTCGTAAGATCCTCCACATCAATCTCCTTATAGTTGCCACGACCGGAATGAAGCGTGAGGAAACCGCGTTCCACACCCTTGATCTCGAGGCGTTTCATCAGTTCGCGGCTGAAATGCAGTCCGGCGGCAGGCGCCATCACGGCTCCCTCCTTGCGCGCGAAGATACACTGGTAGCGCTCGGCATCCCATTCCTCCACGGGGCGCTTGATATATTCAGGCAGCGGAGTGAGGCCCATCGAATAGAGCGTCTCCTTGAACTCATCGTGTGGGCCGTCGTAGAGGAAACGGAGCGTACGTCCACGCGAGGTGGTGTTGTCAATCACCTCGGCCACCATCGAATCATCCTCGCCGAAATAGAGTTTGTTGCCGATGCGTATCTTACGCGCCGGCTCCACGAGAACATCCCAGAGGCGGTTTTCCTCATTGAGCTCGCGCAGCAGGAAAACCTCGATGCAGGCGCCGGTCTTCTCCTTGTTGCCGTAAAGACGCGCCGGGAACACCTTCGTGTCGTTGAACACCATCACGTCGCCCTCGTCGAAATAATTGATTATCTCCTTAAAGATATGGTGCGAGATCTCTCCTGTGCGGCGGTCCACCACCATCATGCGGCATTCATCCCTGTTTTCGGAAGGGGTCTGGGCAATGAGATCTTCGGGAAGTTTGAATTTGAATTGAGACAGTTTCATTCTTTCTGTGTCTGCGGCCGCAGCGCGTGCGGCCAGATGTGTTATTTCTGATTAGGTTGCGGCTGATAGCCGTCGGGAAAAGTCACTTCGCAGGAGGAAATCAGGTCCACGGCTTCCTGAATCGAGAGGCATCGGTCGATGGTCACGTCGCCCACCCTCGTGCGTCTGAGCGCCGTGAGATGAGCGCCACTCTGCAGGGCCTCGCCGATATCGCGGGCAAGCGCCCGGATATATGTGCCCTTGCTGCAGAGCACCCTCAGCGTCACCTTCGGCAAATCCATATTCACCACCTCTATCTCCCTTATTTCAAGAGGCTTCGCCTTGAGTTCCACCTCCGCACCCTTGCGGGCGTATTTATATGCGCGCTTGCCGTCGACCTTCACTGCGGAAAACACCGGAGGCACCTGCATCACATGGCCCCGCAGCTTGTCGAGCACCCTGTCGATAGCCTCGCGCGTGATATGCTCCCATGGATAGCGGGCGTCAATCTCCGTCTCCAGGTCGAACGACGGCGTCGTGGCGCCCAATGTCACCTCGGCCACATACTCCTTCATGCCCTCCTGCAGCGCCGTAATGCTGCGGGTGGCCCGGCCGGTGCATATCACAAGCACTCCCGTGGCCAGAGGATCGAGCGTGCCGGCATGCCCCACCTTGAAGCGCTTCATGCCAAGGCGACGCTGTATGGCGCCCCGCACCCGCTTCACCGCGTCAAAACTCGTCCAGCCAAGCGGTTTGTCGATTCCTATTATCTCTCCGGATACAAAATCCATCTTTTATCTCTTATCTTTTGGGCTAACACCTTAGCATTTCTCCTAATGGAATAATGCTCCCTGCCCCTTACCAGAGGATGCAGATCACGCCCATTATCACGCAATAGATGGCAAACCAGTAGAGTTTGCCCTTCTTCACTATGCTGAGCATCCACGAGCAGGCCGCGCATCCCACTGCAAAGGCCGACACGAAACCGACCACCAGCGCCAGCACGCTGGTCTCCGCCTGCGCGGCATATTCGGGCGACATCATATCCTTGATACTCAGCAGCATCTCTCCCAATATGGGGATAATCACCATCAGGAAGGAGAACTGCGCCACTCGGTCGCGACGGTCGCCAAGCATGATGCCCGTGGCGATTGTAGTGCCTGAGCGGCTCAGACCCGGCAACACTGCCACTGCCTGACCAAGGCCGATCACAATGGCATCCCACCAGCTTATCTCCCTGCCCTGCGAAGCATTGAGCAATTCCGCCCCGCTACGGCTGGCACGCAGGTCGCTGATATGCGCGAAAAGAAGCAACGCCGCTGTGACACACAGGCAGATTCCCACTATCAGCAGTCCCGAGGAGAAGATATTCTCCACCGCCTCCTTGAAGAAGAAACCAACGATGGCCACCGGTATGCAAGACACCAACAGCTTGCACACATAATAGAAGTCGCTGTCGCGCTTCCATGTGAAGAAACTCACTATCAGTCTGCGGAACATCGGCCAAAGCACCACGATAGTGCTCAGCACCGTGGCCGCATGGACCACGACGTCAAACTGCAGGTTCTCGTCGGCCGGAAGGTCGATGCCTAAGATATCCTTGAAAATCTCGAGATGGCCACTGGAACTTACGGGCAGATACTCCGTGAGCCCCTGCACAATGCCAAGAATCAGAGCGTCAAGCCATTCCATCCTTATTCTCTTTATTCTCCTTTTTTGCCTTGCGGACCGCGCATTTCTCCGGCGACCAGATGATGGCGAATGCCATGAGCAGGAATCCCAAGAATGTGATTGTCGGTCCCACCACAATGCGGCGCACGCTGAAAATGTCGGGATTGAACACGTTGGGATCATCACTGCCGCCGCCGCTCATCAGCACGAAACCGATGATGATAAGCGCCACGCAGCCCCCCATCAGCCAGAAATTCACCTTCGTGAAGGGGCGCTGTGCCTCGGGCATCCGGGCTATATCATTGTTTTTTAAATCAAAAATCTTTGACATCTCGTTCTATATTAGTCTAAACAACCTCTTGTATGAGTTTTATACCACTAAAGGTCTAACCACCTTAGCGGAAGAGCTGATCATAGTCTTTACGAAGGTATTTGTTAGCGGCCAGCCATGCTGCCAAGGTGCAGAGCGCCATCCCGAGGGCAAGGATTGCCACTCCGAGGCAGATATACATCTGCCAGTCGATGAGCGTGGCCATGCTGAGCATGCCGCTCTTGTCGGCGGCGAGCACCCCGATTGCCAGCAACGTCACTGCCAGAAGCCCGGCCACAAGCCCCGAAAGCAGATTGCTCGTCACCACCGGACGGCGTATGAATCCGTCGGTGGCACCCACAAGCTGCATCGTATGTATCGAGAAACGACGCGAATAGATGGTAAGCCTTACCGTATTGTTGATGAGCACGAAGGAGATTATCAGCATGATTGCGGCCACGATGGCAAGCCCTAACGAAAGCCGCGCGATATTCTCGTTCATCGAGTCAACCATCTCGGCATCAGGCGATGACACGGCTTCCACCTCCGGCATCTTCTCCAGCTGGCTTGCAATCTGTCGCAGCCCGGATGCCGAGGCATAGTCGGCCTTCACCGAAAATGAGATTTCCGGACTCAAGGGATTTACGCCGAAAAGGGCCTGAAGGTCCTCCCCGGTGTCGGCTGTCCAGTTGGCCAACGCCTCCTCCTTGGTGATCACCCTGACATTCTGCGCATAAGGCTTCGCGGCAATCTCCTTGCCGATCTGCGCGGCCTGCGCGTTGCTCACACTGTCGCCGAGCACGGCGCTAAGTTCTATCCTCTCCTTCAGACGTCGGGTCTCACCCTCCGCCCCCAGCCATATCAGCGCCACTATCCCCACAAGCAGAAGCACCAAGGTGACGCTTACCACCGTGGTGAGATGTGCGGCCCAATATGATATCTTTATCTCTTTGTTATTCTCTTTCATGTGCGATTTGGCGCATCCCGTGCGCCCTCCTGCCCTCCGGATTGCTGACGCGCATCCCGGATGGAAATGCAAAGTTAATAAATATTACCCCCCGTTGTCAATAGCAAACACCCTCTTTTTTGCTTATAAGCATTATATTTACACATTTTTTGAGTAATTTTGCATTGAAAACATATATTTTCCCGGAATGAGCAGCAACCAATTCAGTCTCAAGGCAGCCTATCACACCCTCGGCTGCAAGCTAAATTTCTCGGAGACCTCCACTATCGGACGTCTTCTCTCTGAGCGCGGCATCGAGACAGCCGCCCATGGAGAGCGCCCCGACATCATCGTGGTCAACACCTGTTCCGTCACCGAGACAGCCGACAAGAAAGGTCGCCAGCTTATCCGCCGTCTCGCCAAGGAATGGCCCGACGCCACGCTGGTGGTGACAGGCTGCTATGCCCAGCTGAAACCGGAGGAGGTCGCCTCGATGCAGGGTGTCGACATTGTGCTCGGCGCCAATGAGAAATTGCGCATCGCCACTTTCCTCGACGAATGGACCGCCAGCCGCCGCCAGCGCGTGCAGACCACTCCCCCACTGCAAATCACCGATTTCCAGCCCTCATGCGAACGCGGCGACCGCACCCGCTATTTCCTCAAGGTGCAGGACGGCTGCGACTATTTCTGCACTTACTGCACAATCCCCTTCGCCCGCGGCCGCTCCCGCTCCGGATCCATAGCCCAGCTCACCGACATTGCCCGCCAGGTGGCCGATGAAGGGGGCAAGGAGATTGTAATCACCGGCGTCAATATCGGCGACTTCGGCCGCACCACAGGCGAGTCGCTCCTCGACCTCTTCAAGAGCCTCGACAGCGTGGCGGGAATCGAACGATACCGAATCTCCTCCATTGAGCCCAACCTTCTCTCAGAAGATATAATCCGCTGGCTGGCCGCCGACAGCCGCGCCTTCATGCCCCATTTCCACATCCCGCTCCAGGCGGGCAGCGATGAGGTACTCCGCATGATGGCGCGCCGCTACGACACCGCGCTTTTTGCTTCGCGCATCAGTCTTATCCGAGAGCTGACTCCCCACGCTTTCATCGGCGTTGACGTGATTGCAGGCGCTCGCGGCGAGACGCCGCAGCTCTGGGAGCTGGGCCGGGATTTCATCAAGTCGCTACCGGTGACGCGACTCCACGTGTTCCCCTATTCGGAACGACCCGGCACCCGCGCCCTCGGCATAGACTATATCGTAGACCCCGCCGAGCGCCACCGCCGCACCCAGGAACTCATCGAGATCTCCGACCGCAAACTCGATGCATTCGTCAAGGAGCAGATTGGGCGCACCGCAGATGTGCTTTGGGAACACCCCACCCATGGTGGCGACCTGATGCATGGTTTCACCGACAATTACATCCGCATCCAGGCGCCATTCCGCCCCGAACTCGTCAACACCCTCACCCGGGTAACAGTGTCTCCCGAAAACCTCGCCCCCAACAGTGACCCTCGCTGATTGATGATTGATGATTGATGATTGAAGATCCTATGAAGAAACTCGCTGTTATAATTCTCAACTGGAACGGACGCCATCTTCTCGAGCGTTTCCTGCCGGGCGTCGTGGCCCACACGCAGGGAGAACACTCGGAGGCTCAAGTGATTGTGGCCGACAATGGCAGCTCCGACGATTCCCTGCCCTGGCTTGCCAAGCATTTCCCCGACGTGCGCGTGATTGCCTTAGATAAAAATTACGGTTTTGCCGAGGGCTACAACCGTGCCATCGGGCACGTGGAGCACCCCTATGTCTGTCTGCTCAACGATGACGTGGAGACCACTCCCGGTTGGTGGCAGCCTCTGCTCGCTTTCCTCGAGACAAATCCAGATGTGGGCGCCGTGCAACCGAAAATCCGAAGCCTGCGCCAGCGCGACTGCTTCGAATATGCCGGTGCCGCAGGCGGATATATCGACAATTTGGGTTATCCGTTCTGCCGCGGCCGCCTCTTCGATTCCATCGAGAAGGACGAGGGGCAATACGACGGCCCAGCCGCCGAAGTGGCCTGGGCTTCGGGGGCCTGCCTGATGATGCCGCGGAAAATTTACACCGACCTTGGGGGCCTCGACCCCAAATTCTTCGCCCACATGGAGGAGATCGACCTTTGCGTGCGTACGCGTATGCGCGGTATGCGCGTGTGCGCGCTTTCAGATTCTATTGTATATCATCTCGGGGGCGCCTCCCTCGCGCAGGGCAACCCGCAGAAAACATATCTCAATTTCCGCAATAATCTTCTTTTGCTTCACAAGAACCTGCCGAAGAGCCGCAGCCGTGGCCTGCTGATCAGGCGTCGCCTTGCCGACACCCTCGCTTTCGGCATGTTCCTGATCAAAGGCGACCTGAAGAATGCCAAGGCCGTGCTACGCGCCCACCGCGACTTCCGCCGGATGCGCCGCGACTACCCTGCCCCGGAATGCGCCGACATCTTCCCGCATCTCCCCGGCACCGGCCGCTCCGCTATCTGGGCACGCCACGTGAAGCGCCAAAAACGATTGATGATTGATGATTTCACCAATTCAAAATTCAAAATTGAATGAAAAGGCCTTTAATATTAGTAAGTAACGACGACAGCATCGCAGCCCGCGGCGTGCATGAACTCATCGACCGCCTTGTCACCCTTGGTGACGTGGTGGCCGTATGCCCCAAATTTCCCCACTCCGGCCAGTCGATGGCAATCACCATCGCCGAGCCGCTGCGCATCGACACACTCCCCGACTATCACGGCGCAAAGATGTATGCCGTAAACGGCACCCCCGTCGATTGCATCAAGCTCTCCATCCACCACCTGCTGCCCCGCAAACCCGACCTTGTGGTGGCAGGCATCAACCATGGCAGCAACGCAGCAGTGAATGTGCTTTATTCCGGCACGATGGGCGCAGCCATGGAAGGCACCGTGTTCGGCTGTCCGTCGGTCGGGTTTTCGCTCACCGACCATAGTCCGGAGGCCGACTTCACACCCTGCTTTCCGGCCGTGACACATCTTTGCCGCGCCATGCTCCAGCACGGCATGCCCGAATCCGTATGCCTCAATGTCAACGTGCCGGCCATCCACGAGGTGCCACGCGAAATGCGCCTCTGCACCCCCTGCCGCGGCAGCTGGAACGACGAATACCAGGAATACATCGACCCCAGCGGCAAAAAATTCTACCTCCTCACCGGCAAATATGTCAACGAAGAACCCGACAATCCCAACACCGATGAGTATGCTCTGGCACACGGAATCATCTCTGTGACGCTTGCGCACATCGAACGAGGTAGCGCAAAAAATGCGCAAATTCCATGGTTGGAGACCGAAATTGGGGCCTACAATTCTGCGCAATATTAACCAAACATCTCACAATATGGCCAATTTTTAACAATTTTAACATTTAGCTTTGAAAATAATTTAAAAATGTGTTAAATATTGCCCATAAAAATTTGGTCACGGCGAGAATTCTATATAACTTTGCAGTGCTTCATTCAGAGGCGCTGAGCACTTGATAGTTGTTGCTGCAGCGCCAAGGCAGAGAAAGTAGTAAATCGCATATATCGTTTCATTGACAATTTATTGTTGCATTAGTAAAGTTATGGATTAATAGTTAAAATTAGAATTAGGACCCACGGTTTTATTGCGAATTGATTTCGCGGTAGGCCGGAAAGCAGCAGCGCAGTGATGCGCTGCTGTTTTCCGTTATAGGCCCTTCATCTTCCCGGATTTTATTATCTTTGCAAGGCCAAGTTGGCCGCGATTGTCTCTTGGTTGTGTGTGCAAGCTTCGTTTGCGCAAAAACGAAAAAAATGATTCTATGAATTCAATCCGTTATATCTGGCATGATTGCTATGTGGTGGAGCTTTCCTCCGCCACGCTTATCTTCGACTATTGGAAAGACCCCCTGCATTGTCTCGACATCTCCTCATTGCGCCCTGAGTTGCCGCTGTTCGTTCTCGTGAGCCACGGCCATAAGGACCATTTCAATCCCGAGATATTCCGCTGGGCGCAGATCCATCCCGATGTGCATTTCATAGTAAGCAAAGATGTGTGGATGCGCTCGCGCCATGTGGCCTCTCCCACATCAGTCTACAAAGGCCCGCATATCAGCCCTGACCGTCTTATCCCACTCAAACCCGGCGAATCAATATCCTTCCCACAAAAAGATGGCTGCAAAATTACTGTGAAGGCTTTCCCCTCCACCGATATCGGCAACAGTTACCTTGTGGGATGCGATGACAAGCGCATCTTCCACGCCGGCGACCTGAACGACTGGATCTGGGACGATGACACTCCCGCCGAAGCCGAGGCGATGCAGACAGCCTTCAACCAAGCCCTCGACGATATCAGGGCTTGGATGGAATCGCATCCCCGCCCGAATGCACTGGAAATCGACATAGCATTCTTCCCCATAGATGGCCGCCTCGGAGGCGATTACGCCCGAGGCGCCCGACAATTCTGCCGGCAATTCAGCATCGGCACATTCCTCCCCATGCATTTTGCCCTTGACAAGGCTTAGAAGAGTTTCCCCAGCGCCTTGGCCACGCCGTCGCACGTCACGTCATCGGTGACCATATCCGCAGCATCCTTCACGTTCTGCGGCGCATTCCCCATCGCCACACCCACTCCGGCGCCCCGAAGCATCGCGATATCGTTGTCGCCGTCGCCGAATGCCACCGACGCCTCCATCGGAATTCCGAAATGCTCCATCATCTTTCTCATTCCCACTCCCTTGTCGCTCCCCTTGGGCACAATGTCACAGAAAAGAGGATTCCAGCTTGTAGGCTCGCAATCAGTGAGAATCTCAGTGAAAAGTTGCTGCGACTCCCCGCGCAATTCCTTCGGCCCGAACGCCATCATCTGCACAATCTCATGTCCCAAGGCCGACTCCAGCGGTTTCTCGGGGATAGGCGGAAGCCGCAGGAGTTTGCGGGAGTCGTCCACAAATCTATTGGTGTGGTTGATGAATATGCCACCCTCCTTAGGAACCACCACATAGACCAGGCCGCTCTGCTCGCCGCAGCTCACAAGCCGCTGCAGGTCGCCATCCGGAATCGGACGGGTGAAAATCACCGTCCTCTTGTCGGCGAGGGTGCACATGGCGCCATTCACGGTTACATAGCCGTCCACCTCCATGTCGCCTATATTGTCGATCCATTCGATGTGGCGTCCCGTGCAGATGAACACCTTCACCCCCTTCTCGCGGATGCGGGCTATCGCCTCGCGCGTGGATGCAGGCACCTCGTGCATGCCGAAAGGCACCAATGTGCCGTCGATATCGAAAAATACTGCCTTATATTTCATTGAGTTAGTGATTCTTTAGAATATTCTGCCGTCAGAACGGACTCTTTTTCAGTTTGCAAAATTACCAATATCCCTGCTTCCCGGCAAAAAATGCGCCCACTTATTGCGGCGCTATAAGGGATTTTTTGTAATTTTGCAATTTGAAACGCATGGGCGAGCACGCTTGCCTGACGCTTCTTAAAAAGATAACATTTTATGTTTACAGCATCAGAAAAGAAACGCGAGAACATCGCAGAATATGTGCTCTACATGTGGCAGATAGAGAACCTCATCAGGGCCTATTCGCTCGATCTGGACCGCATTCAAAGCGACATCATCGACCGCCACACAGGGCTCACCGCCGAGCAGCGCCAGCAGATGCGCGACTGGTATGAGAGCCTTATCGACATGATGCGCCGCGAGGGCAAGGAGAAGTCGGGCCACCTGCAGATTGTGCAGAACACTGTCGACGAACTCGAGAACCTCCACCGCCGCCTGCTCAACGACCCGAAGTTTGCGAAATATTCCACTGAATTCTACGACATCCTTCCCGTGATTGTAGAGTTGCGCGCCAAAGCCGGAGAAAACAAGAAGGAGGAGATCGAGACCCTCTTCGACGCCCTCTACGGCCTTATGCTCCTCCGTCTTCAGGGCAAGGAGGTGTCGGCAGAGACCCTCGAGGCCTCCAAGAGAATCTCCCGTTTCCTCGCGATGCTCGCAGGCTATTACAAAAAAGATTACAACAACGAGCTCAAATTCTCGGGCGATTAAGCCGTCATTTTTGTTATTATTCCAGAATCCCAGTATTTTTCAGACATGAAGATATTAGTTACAGGCAGCTATGGCCAATTGGGAAGATCCCTGCAGGATGTTTTCAGCAAGGACCCCGAACTTGAAGTGGTATATACCGATTATGACTCACTCGACATCACCGACCGCAACGCCGTGTCGACATTCCTGAAAGAAAACCGGTTTGACATCGTGGTCAACTGCGCCGCCTATACGGCTGTGGACCGCGCCGAAACCGACGAAATACTCTGCTCCAAACTCAACACCGAGGCTGTGGGACATCTTGGCGAGGCAGCGTCGAAAACGGGCACAAAGGTGATCCATATTTCCACCGACTATGTATTCTCCGGCCAGGGCTACCGTCCCTATGCCGAAAACGACGAGCCATATCCTCAGGGCATCTACGGCCGCACCAAGCTCGAGGGGGAGGGTCTGCTCACATCCTTCTGCCAGGATGCCATGATTATCCGCACAGCATGGCTCTATTCCGAATATGGCAAAAACTTTGTGAAAACGATGCTCTCCTTGGCCGAGAACCACAACGAGCTCAATGTGGTGTGCGACCAGATAGGCACCCCCACCTATGCCGGCGACCTCGCCGAAGCCATCCACGCCGTGATCCGCCACGGAAGCTGGATGCCCGGCATATACCATTTCACCGACGAAGGCGTCACCTCCTGGTATGATTTCTCGAAGGCGATCTTCGACATCGCCGGCAAGAAGGTGAAGGTCAACCCCGTGTCGACCGCCGAGTACCCCACCCCGGCCAAGCGCCCGCACTATAGCGTGCTCCGCAAGTCAAAAATCAAGCAGACCTTCGGCATCGAAATCCCTTATTGGCGCGACTCGCTGAAACGTTGCATCAAGATCCTCCAGAACCAGAAAGACTGACGAATGGCAGAGGAACTCACCAAAGAGATTGCGCGCCGGCGCACCTTCGCAATCATCTCCCATCCTGACGCCGGCAAAACCACTCTTACCGAAAAGCTGCTTCTCTTCGGCGGCGCCATCCATGTGGCCGGAGCCGTGAAGAGCAACAAGATCCGCAAAACCGCCACCTCCGACTGGATGGAGATCGAGAAACAGCGCGGCATCTCTGTGGCAACCTCGGTGATGGGCTTCAATTATGGCGACTACAAGATAAATATCCTCGACACCCCGGGGCACCAGGATTTCGCCGAGGACACTTTCCGCACGCTCACGGCTGTGGATTCCGTGGTGATTGTGGTCGATGCTGCCAAGGGTGTCGAAACGCAGACACGCCGCCTAATGGAGGTGTGCCGCATGAGGAAGACGCCGGTAATCGTCTTCGTCAACAAGATGGACCGCGAGGGCCGCGACCCATTCGATATCCTCGACGAACTCGAAAAGGAACTTAAGATTGGTGTGCGTCCTCTCACCTGGCCCATCAATATGGGCGAGCGTTTCAAGGGCGTCTATAATATCTATGAGCATGGCCTCGACCTCTTCACCCCCTCGAAGCAGACTGTGAGCGAACGAATTGCAATCTCCGATGTCAATTCTCCCGAGGTGGATGAAATCGTGGGCGAGGAGGATGCCTGCAAACTTCGCGAAGACCTGGAACTTATCGAGGGCGTCTACCCCGATTTCGACAAGGAGGCCTATCTGCGCGGCGAGTCGGCGCCGGTGTTCTTCGGTTCGGCGCTGAACACGTTCGGCGTCAAGGAATTGCTCGACACTTTCGTGGAGATAGCGCCGAGTCCGCGCCCTGTCACGGCTGTGGAGCGCACGGTGAATCCGGAAGAGGAGGCTTTCACCGGCTTCGTGTTCAAGATTCACGCCAATATGGATCCCAACCATCGCAGTTGTATCGCGTTCGTGAAGGTGTGCTCCGGCAAGTTTGAGCGCAACGTGTATTACACACACGTGCGTCACGGCAAGCAGATGCGATTCGCCGCCCCTACAGCCTTCATGGCTCAAAAGAAGAGTATTGTGGATGAGGCTTATCCGGGCGATATCGTGGGTATTCCCGACACCGGCAACTTCAAGATTGGCGACACACTTACCGGAGGTGAGCAGTTGCATTTCAAGGGACTGCCCTCCTTCTCTCCGGAGATGTTCAAGTATATCGAGAATGCCGACCCGATGAAGCAGAAGCAGTTGGACAAGGGTATCAACCAGTTGATGGATGAAGGTGTGGCACAGATATTCGTCAACCAATTCAATGGCCGCAAGATTATCGGCACAGTGGGTCAGCTTCAGTTTGAGGTGATACAGTACAGATTGCTGCATGAATATGGGGCGCAGTGTCGTTGGGAACCGATCAGTCTCTACAAGGCGTGCTGGATAGAGAGCGACGATGAGGAGGCGTTGGCTGCCTTCAAGAAGCGCAAGCAGCACTTCATGGCGGTAGACAAAGAGGGGCGCGACGTGTTCCTTGCCGACAGCAACTATGTGCTTCAGATGGCGCAGAGCGACTTCCCGAAGATCCGCTTCCACTTCTCCAGCGAATTCTAATATTTTTTTGCGCTTTCGCAGATTTTTATTAACTTTGCACCTGCAACCGAGGAATGCCGTGCATTCCGGTTGCGAAATTGCCGCAATAGCTCAGTTGGTAGAGCATTTCATTCGTAACGAAAAGGTCGTGGGTTCGAGTCCCACTCGCGGCTCTCTAAACCCCTTCTAACTTGTTAAGTTAGAAGGGATTATTATTTTGCATCCATGCGCCGCCGTCGGGCGTGCATTGGAGTGGCCGATGCCCTCTCCCAGACTTGTGGATTCTCGTCACTGCCGGAGCACGACCGGCTGTCAATCGCACATTTGCTTTTTTCGGCAAGTTTGACTATTTTTGTGTTATCATTTATAGTTGCTTTTCGACCGCATATGATTTCGTATCTGCAGATTGAGAACCTTACAAAGAGCTTCGGCGACCGCCTGCTCTTCTCCGATATCACCCTCGGCGTCTATGAGGGCGACAAAATCGGCCTCGTGGCCCGCAACGGCGACGGCAAAACCACTTTCCTCAATATCCTTACCGGCCACGAGGACTACGACTCCGGCAGCGTGATATACCGCAACGGGCTGCGCACCGGCTACCTGGCCCAACAGCCCGAGATGCCCGCCGGCCTCTCCGCCCTCGACTACGCTACCCCCGCTCCCCTCCACGAAAACGACGAACACTGGCAAGGCCGCGATCTCGCCCGCCAGATGCTCGGCCAGTTCGGCATCCACAACCCCGACACCCCGCTCGAAGTCCTCTCCGGCGGCCAGCAAAAACGCGTGGCCCTCGCAAAAGTGCTCCTCGAGCAACCCGACTTCCTTATCCTCGACGAACCCACCAACCATCTCGACATCGAAATCATCGAGTGGCTCGAAAACTACCTCTCCCGCCAGCGCATCACCCTCCTCATGGTGACCCACGACCGATATTTCCTCGACAAGGTCTGCAACAAAATAATCGAAATCGACCGCAAACAACTTTTCACCTACGAAGGCAACTATGACTACTACCTGCGCCGCCGCTCCGAACGCGAGGAGGCAATGAGCGCCGAACTCTCCCGCGTCAAGAACCTGCTGCGCACCGAACTCGACTGGATGCGCCGCCAGCCTCAGGCCCGAGGCTCCAAGGCAAAATACCGCATCGACAATTTCCACCGTCTTGAGGAGAAAAGCAACGTGCGCCTCGGCAGCCGCGACGTGGCTCTCGACGTGAAATCAAGTTATATCGGTTCAAAGATATTCGAGGCAAAGGATGTGGCCAAAAACTATGGCGACAAGTGCATTCTGAAGCCCTGGAGCTATACCTTCGCCCGCTATGAGAAGGTGGGCATCGTGGGCGGCAACGGCGTAGGCAAGTCCACATTCATCAAGATGCTCCTCGGCGAAGTGGCTCCCGACTCCGGAAGTTTCGACGTGGGGCTGACTGTGCGCTGGGGCTATTACAGCCAGGAGGGGATCACCGGCATCGACGAAAACAAGAAAGTGATTGACGCCGTGCGCGAAATCGCCGAGACGGTCCGCATCGACGAGAAAACCACGCTGACCGCCATGCAGTTTCTCACCCGCTTCCTCTTCACCCCCGAAACGCAACAGAAATATATCTCGCGCCTCAGCGGCGGAGAAAAGCGGAGACTCTATCTCGCCACAGTGCTCATGCGCCAACCCAATTTCCTGGTGCTCGACGAACCCACCAACGACCTCGACATCATGACCCTCGCAGTGCTTGAAGACTACCTTGCCAATTTCAAGGGCTGCGTGATTGTGGTGAGCCACGACCGCTTCTTCCTCGACCGCATCGTGGATCATCTGTTTGTGTTTGAAGGGGATGGCATTGTGCGCGACTTTCCCGGCGACTATTCCACATATCGCCATTGCGTGGCGGAGGAGACCAAGGAGAAGGCCAGGCTGGCCGAAGCCGCCGCAAGCGCCGATAAAAAGGATGGCGAGCGCAACTGGCGCCGCGACAATCCACGCAAACTCTCCTTCAAGGAGAAAAAGGAGATGGAGGAATTAGAGAAACGAATTCCGCAACTCGAAGCGGAGACAACAGAACTCGAAAACAGTCTCTCCTCCGGCACGCTCGCCGTGGATGAGATTGAGAAAGCCGCCAAGCGGCTTGCCGAAGTAAAGGATGAACTCGACATGGCGGAAATGCGCATGCTCGAACTCATGGAGATCGCCGGCTAAGACAATTGATATCACTCGGATATCTACTCAGATCTCATCAGATAGCGGGCGAAGAAGCTGTTGCGGGAGGCTATGAAATTTGTGTAGCAATGGCCCAAATACGGATCATCGAGCTTGCCCATGATGAATCCCTGCTTCATTGACGCCTCCTCTCCCCGCGCCTGCTTCTCAAGAGTGGTTTCTATTCCCTCATATGCACACACATAGCGCACAAACGGAAACCCTGTTCCAATAGCCACAGCCAGCGTGAAGAGCGCAGCGCGAGTGGCCCGCAGTTTCCTGAACTCCGTGGCAACTTTTATGGCCTTTACCGTAATCAACAACTGGAATGGAAGTCCCACCCTCCAACCAAAGTCCGGTTCATAACCGAAAAATAAAAACGGACCAAGGCAATAGCATGCATATAAAAACCAGAAAAGGGTGTCGCGCCGCACATATCGCCACACAAACGGGAAATATGGCAGATACATAAGCACGCTGCATATCAAGCCCGCACACAACAATGCCGGCACACCGCCTTCATTGAGATGCATATGCACATCACCCACCTGCTTGCTCCCCGCAAAGAAGAGGGCCGTCACGATTCCTACGGCCAGACCGGCGATATTTTCCAGAGTCCACACCCGTCGCCACCAGCCTTTCGCCGTGACCCACGCCAAAAGCGCTGCGGCTATCGGCACACAGGGAATCGGCGCTAAAGCAAATGTCAGAATGAAAACCAATGCCAATCGTCCCACACGGTAACGCTCATGCCATAAAAGCAAGCCTCCTATCCAGAATGCTATTCCCTGATTGTAGGCGAAGAAGAAAATTTCCGTGCTGTTTACAGTCACAAAGGTTTCAAGCATACAATCGTACACATACCTGAAGAACTCAAAATGCTGTCCGAGCCAGAATACGAATCCCCGGCACTGGAAATTCCAGGGCGAGAAAAGGATAAACACAAGCAGAATCCGCATCCGCGCCTTTCCTCCGAACATAGAGAAAAGCATCAGCAGGATTATGGCCGCTCCCATGAATGAATAGAGATAAGTCACCATGTCGGCTATCATAATATACCCGCCGCAGAGTTTCGAAATCAAGGCCGAAGGCAGCCAGTAGCCGAAATAATAGCAGAGCATGCGCGGTCCCTGACCGTTGCCAATATCGGGATATGTCACCGGCCAGTCGCGGCGCACCAGGTCAAACTCCACAGCATTTCGGTGGGCGTGGTCCCAGAAGATCTGATAGGAGAATCCCCCGATGCCGGCATATATCACATACCCGGCCATCAGCAGCAGTATCAGCCAGAGCCGCCAGTTGTTTCTCACATCCCTGAACCCTCGGCCGCCGAGTGGTGCCCCGGGGCGCACCACCCTCCCGACAGCCCATGCGAGCAGGAGCGCTATGGGCACTGCCAGCCACACTTTCAGCCAGAAAGCCACAAAGAGCAGCGACGGCACCGCAAGCCACAGATAGGCCAGCCGCACTATCGTTTCCTCCCGGATTACACCCCCTTCACGCCCGATTTTTTCGTTCATGTTGCAAAATTAGGCATTTTTCGTTTGACGTTATCCGAATTTTCGCTATTTTTGAAGCAAAATATGATTCCGGGGCAATTCATAGCCCCTGTTACCACAAACTAATCTACAAATCACAAAACGATATCATGAGCAAGACAGCAGAGATGGCCAACGAGGTGTTCGACCGCAGCGTGGCCGATTATCATAAGAGCGACAATGTGGACACTCCCGTATGCAATCCCTACGACGAGGGCACATTCGAGGCAATCCTTTACGGTAAAAACTGGGTAGACGCCGTTCAGTGGCACCTTGAGGACATCATCCGCGACCCGGAGATCGACCCCCTTGAGGCCCTTGCGCTAAAGCGCCGCATCGACCGCTCCAACCAGGTGCGCACCGACATGGTGGAGGATATCGACACCTGGATGCGCGACGTCTATAAGGATGTGGTTCCGGCCGCCGACGCCACCATCAACACCGAGTCGCCCGCCTGGGCCCTCGACCGCCTCTCGATCCTGGCGCTGAAGATCTGGCACATGCGCGAGCAGGCCGAACGCACCGACACCGATGATGCCCACCGCAACCGCTGCGCCGCCAAACTCGACGTGCTCCTCGAGCAGCGCCGCGACCTCACCCAAGCCATCGACCAGTTCCTCGACGACATCGCCGCCGGCAGAAAATATATGAAGGTCTACAGGCAGATGAAACTCTACAACGACCCTGCCACCAACCCCGTGCTCTATGCCAAGAAATAAGAAGCCTCGCCACGTCCTCGTGTCCCGGTTTTCGGCGCTCGGCGACGTGGCGATGACGCTCCCCTCAGTATATAACGCCTGCTACGCCAATCCCGACGTGCAGTTTCTTTTCCTCACGCGCCATCATCCGGCCCGGATGTTTATCCATCGCCCGGAAAACCTCACCATGGTGCCCGTGAATTTCGACAACTACAAGGGAATAGCGGGTATCTTCCGTCTCGCCCGCGACCTGCGCAAGCGCTATGAGGTGGACCTTATGGTCGATCTCCACGACGTGCTCCGCACCAAGCTGCTCCGTTTCCTGCTCCGTTTCCACGGAGTAGAGAGCCATCATATCTTCAAGGACCGCCGTGCCAAGAAAAACCTTACGCGACGCAACAACAAGCTCCTCGTGCAGCTCACCCCCACCCCGCAGCGCTACGACACCACGTTCCGCCGCGCCGGTATCCCCCTGGCCAACGACTTCCACTCTATCTATGGCTCCGGGAAAGGTCCTGTGGAGGTGTTCGCTTCCGTATCTGCTCCAAAGAAGAAGGGCGAATTCTGGCTGGCCGTGGCACCCTTCGCCAAGCACAAGGGAAAAATCTATCCCATGGAACTGATGGATAAGGTGATAGCGCACTTCAACGGCATGGAGCGCACGCGCATCTTCGTGTTCGGATTCGGTGAGGAGGAGGACCGGCAGATTGAACAGTTGGCCAACCGCTACAGCGCCGTGGTGAATATGGCCCATGCCGCGCTCGGACTCGACGCCGAACTCGCGCTCCTCTCCCATTGCGACGTGATGCTCTCAATGGACTCGGCCAATATGCACCTGGCCTCGCTTGTGGGGCTGCGCACCGTGAGCATCTGGGGCGCCACGCATCCCTACACCGGCTTCCTCGGCTGGCAGCAGCACACCTCCGACGCCGTGCAATTAGATATGACATGTCGCCCCTGCAGCGTGTTCGGCGACAAGCCTTGCTTCAGAGGCGACTATCATTGCCTGAGAGGAATCACTCCTCAGATGGTCATTTCCAGAATTATTGCTCCTCAGCAGCAGCAAACTGCATCAGATAAGCCTTGATGAAGGCATCGATCTCGCCGTCCATCACTCCGTTCACATCAGAGGTCTGATACTGCGTGCGGTGATCCTTCACGCGGCGGTCGTCAAACACGTAGCTGCGTATCTGGCTTCCCCATTCAATCTTCTTCTTTCCGGCCTCCACCTTGGCCTGCTCCTCCATGCGGTGCTGGAGCTCCTTGTCATAGAGAATGGAGCGCAGCTGACGCATCGCGTTCTCCTTATTCTTGGGCTGGTCGCGGGTTTCGGTGTTCTCGATGAGGATCTCCTCCTCCTCGCCGGTGTACGGGTCCTTGTACTGGTAGCGCAGGCGCACGCCCGACTCCACCTTGTTCACGTTCTGGCCGCCGGCGCCGCCGGAGCGGAAGGTATCCCAGGAGATGCGGGCAGTCTCCACATTAACCTCGATGGTGTCGTCGACAAGCGGGGTGACGAACACTGAGGCAAAAGAGGTCATGCGCTTTCCCTGGGCATTATATGGCGACACGCGCACGAGGCGGTGCACTCCGTTCTCACTCTTCAGGAATCCATAGGCATAGTCGCCCTCGATGTTGATGGTCACCGACTTGATGCCGGCCTCGTCGCCATCGAGAAGTTGGGCGATGGAGGTCTTGTAGCCGTGCCGCTCGGCATAGCGCAGATAGAGGCGCATGAGCATCGAGGCCCAGTCCTGGCTCTCCGTGCCGCCGGCGCCGGAGTTGATCTTCAGCACCACGCCGAGTTTGTCCTCCTCGCGGCGGAGCATGTTGCGCAATTCCAGTTTCTCGAGTTCCTTCTCAAGGGCGGCATACTGCTCGTCGATCTCGCTCTCCTCCACAAGTCCCTCCTTCAGGAAATCGAGCGCGAGTTTCAGTTCCTCCACCTGCTTTTCGAGCGCCGTGTAGGAATCAATCCAGAAATGGAGGCCCTTGATTTTGCGCATCTGTGCCTCGGCCTTCTCGCGGTCGTCCCAGAAGTCGGCCACATGCGTGCGCAGTTCCTCCTCCTCTACTTCTATTTTCTTTGTGTCGATGTCAAGATAACGTCGAAGAGCGGCGGTGCGCTCCTCGACGTCTTTTAGTTGGTCTATCGTGATCATAAGATAATTTTGACTGCGTTTGTGCCAATCACGCGGATGTAGACTCCGTGCTCGGGATTGGCCACGGGCATTCCCTGAAGGTTATAGTAAACGGGTTGCTCGATTTCGATTTCCTCAGTGGGAAGCCATGCCCCTACGCTCTCATAGTCGGTGATGCCGACATTGTCGATGAGCACGCGCTTGCCTGCGGTCTGTTCGAAGCGGAGACGCACGTTGCCTTCCACATTTGCCGTCACCTTGTGCAGGGCATAATCAGTGGCGGTCACAGACACATCGCTCACCTTTTTCCAGTTGGCGCCCTTGTCGTTGGAGACGCTGATGGTGAAGGTGGCCTCGTCGTCGGTGGTGTAGGCATTATGCCAGCGGTGGGCATAGAAGGTGATTGTGCCTGCTCCGTTGGCCTTGTCGGTGATCATCTCAAGGAAACCGGTGCCGGTCTTGTTGGTACGTGCTGCCTGGGCTCCCTCGTAGGGATATGCCTGGTCGCTCTTGGTGGTGAAATAGCAGTCGGTGCTCCATGTGGCCACGCTGCCCACATATTCTTTAGCGGAATAACTTTCATAGCTGCCGGTGGGCTCGAAGGTCTCGAGGAATGTGCCGGGGAAGGGTTCTGGATCCGGCTCCGGATCCGGTTCCGGATCGGGCTCGGGATCGGGCTCGGGATTCGGATTCGGATTGCCGCTGGCATACCATGGCTCGCTTTTCTTGCTGCCCCAGATGTGGAGGGCGAGCTCCGGATGGTCGATGAAGGGGTTGCGGTTGTGCTGATGCTTGTATACGGCATCGTTGCGGTCAATCTCCTTCTGCGACACCTTGTCGGCCTTGTCCCAGTCGAGGAACATTGTCACCGACCAGTCCTTGAATGCGGGATAGTCGTTGCCGGCGAGGCAGGGGGAGTTCCAGCCTGCAATCTTGGAGTTGTAGCAGGCGGCCATGTAGAAGTAAGTGCGCGCGAAATCACCCTTATATTGGTCATCCGGTTCGAACACCGTGCCGTTGTATCCGGGATAGGTGCATGACCCAAGACGCCCGAGACCCACCACGCTGCCGTTTTTCTTCACCTCGCCATTGGTGCATTCGCCATAGGGGTAGTTGCTCCGCTGATTGTTGACATAGCCATCGGTAGGATAGATATGGAAGGCGTCGGAATTCATCGGCGAACCTTTGCTAAACCAGCTCTTGGGGAAAGAGTGCTCGCGGTTGAGGCCATCGCCCACGTTGCTATACTGTCTGTTGATGTAGTTGTGCCAGTTTTTGCCCCAGTCCTTGGTGGAATACATATCCCACACTGAGCCATCCTCCCGCACATCGGAGTCATCGTAGACATTCCAAAGGCCGTCATAGCCAACATTGGTATGCTTAGAGATCACATTTTCGAGGGCCTTGAGGAGCGCTTTGCCGCACTTACCCTCGCAACTGTCGTAATACCCTGCCGGCGCAGCGGCATTGAGGCCGAGGGCAGCCGTAAGCAGGGATAAGAGAGATATAAATTTGAGTTTCATGTCTGAAGAATGATTGTAACGTGCAAATATACAAAATTTCCCCGACCCCTCCAAATAAGCAAAAAAGGAGGCCGCCCAGGGCAGCCTCCTTTCTTCTATTTTTCGTCAATGATTACTTAACTACAAATTTCATGGTCTTGCCGTTCTGCTTGCGCACGTAAACGCCGGGGGCAAGATTCTCGCTGTTAACACGGTAGCCGTTGATGCTGTAGATGGCGCCATCTACGTCCTCGGTTACTATCGTGCTCACACCATCCTTCGGATCCCAGTAGTGTACCACTACACGGCTCAACTCAATGTAGTTGCTTTCGCCGGAGAATACCATGAAGTATTTCGTGCCGTCGCCTTCTACTTTGTCGAGACCCTTGAGTTCAATCCACTGTCCGAAGAGATAGTCCTTGTCTGCTGCGTTGGAACCGCCTACTGTCACGCGGGCGATGTCGCCTGCATAGTCTGCCTTGCAGAGGTCGGAGTCTGTGGTGACAGGCTCGAACACTTCGTCGGAGAATGCAACATATACCGAGCCTGACTTGTCGCTGTCTATCTTGATGCTCTTGATCTGGCTCTCGCCCTTCTTGTCGT